>Ga0102830_1000997_pt1 | contig 11110 bp, 13 predicted proteins | sample ColrivemetaGS703_FD_84511 | JGI IMG/M metagenome (GOLD analysis project Ga0102830, IMG submission 84511) | Estuarine microbial communities from the Columbia River estuary - Freshwater metaG S.703 | ecosystem: Environmental > Aquatic > Marine > Intertidal zone > Estuary | place: USA: Columbia...
CCCGCCACATTCGCAGTGGCCGTGGTAATGAACTTCCTTCATTGGATAGTGACATTGAAAAAGTTATTATATCTATGGAAGATGGTTCTGTTAAAAATAATCACTTCTATACTCAGTCATGGTACATGGGCGTTCCGGAAGACTACGATATTGTCGTAGATATCAGTGAACTAAATAGATTACTAGTGCTGATAAATGAGTCCTCTGCTCTGGGGTTGTCTGCGGATAGACTAAACATTCATGACAACGCTAGTACTATGAAAGTATACGATGGTATCATGACTGCAGACCAGATTGCTAGAATTAATACGTTATATGAAAAAGACTTTAGAAGAGGATGGTGTAAGATAGATGACCGAATCTAAAAAATTAAGTCCCTTTGACTTCGTAAAAAGCATTAATGACACCAAGAAGAATTTGTTGGTCGGAGACGCGGATAATGATACATATTATAACAGTTATCTGATTAATAGGTCTCTATCCTACTTCTCAGATACCGTAATTCTTGCCAACGAAATGAACAGATTACATCATATTAGTGTGCGACTTCAGAATGACTTTCTTATAAATATTGTTAGGAAAAGAAAGAGATTTTCTAAGTGGAATAAAGCAAGTCAGACTGATGCCATTCAATTAATAAAAGAATATTATGGATACAGTAATGAAAAGGCCAGGCAGGCTCTATCATTATTGACTGATGAACAGATCAGCGTAATAAAAAATAAGGTGTATAAAGGTGGAAGAGAAAAATCTCGTTAAATGGAACTTAGATATGATGTTAGAAATAACGTTGGCTGAGCCAGATGACTTCCTCAAAGTTAGAGAAACTTTGACCAGAATAGGTGTCGCATCCCGTCGCGACAATACTCTATTCCAATCTTGTCATATCCTACATAAGCAGGGTAGATACTTCATAGTTCATTTTAAAGAACTGTTTTTACTAGATGGGAAGAAAAGTAATCTTGAGGAAGGCGATGTAGAACGTCGCAATACCATAGCAACTCTATTACAGGACTGGGGTCTTGTTGCCATAGTGAATAAAGAAGTTGCTAAAGACTGCGCTCCGATGAGGCAGATTAAAATTATATCGTACCAAGATAAGGCCAACTGGACATTACAGCCTAAGTACAATATAGGTAATAATTAATTATTTGGAATACCTAAATCATGTCAGATTATTATGATATTTTTGAAAACCGTGACGACAATATAAAAAATAAAATTCCGTTTGTGGGTAGTCTTCCGTTTAATATGGAAGATACCTACAGCTGGAATGAGTTCATGAAGATGATGGACTCGCATCCAGACGATCTATATGATCGCAACTCAGACAAAATGCGTATCGGATTAAATAAGTTTCATTCTCGCGGAAGTGCTCCGGAGTTTGCTAAGAACATTTATGAAGAGATGCAAGACGTATTCACCCTACACGCCAATAAAATCACTAACATCGCGTTTAGTGGATTTGGTCGTGCGAGTGGGTCATACCCTTGGCATAAAGACTCTATGGACGTTTTTCTCGTCCAAGTGATCAGCACTGTCGGTTTAAAAGTAGAAGGTGTCAATAACAATGAACCTTTTGATTTTAAGCCGGGTATGTACGTGTACCTCCCCCGAGGTACGCATCATCAAGTAATTCCACGAGAATCACGAGTCTCCTTCTCCTTCGGAGTTGAAGGTGACCCTTGTCCGTCGAAATACTACTAAGGTTGTTATTTGTATAAATAGCGACTCAGGATATGCCGAATGGTTCGGGTATCCTATTATACTTGCTTTTAATTAAGGAGTCATTACATGACAAACACAGCAACAAAATCACTATTCCCTCGCTCAGCATTCGTAGGATTCGATTCTATGTTTCAAGACCTAGACCGCGTCTCACGCAACTCGGGCGATAACTTTCCCCCACATAATATTATTACTACTGGGGGTAACAATTACCTTATCGAATTAGCATGTGCCGGTTTCGGTGAAGATGAAATCGATATCGTAATACAGAACCGCACACTTACCGTTCGAGGTAAGCATGAAGACCGTGGTAGGGAATATATTCACAAGGGTATCTCAACTAAGAAGTTTGAGAAACAATTCCGTCTGTCGGAGTATGTTGAAGTAACTGGAGCTGATTTCAGGAATGGGTTACTTGCCATAAAATTGGAAGTCGTAATACCTGATAGTCAGAAGCCTCGTAAGATATCAATCAATTCTAACGAGGAAACAAAAAATGCAAAAGAGAAAATCGTATAACAGTCGTATTGACCAAATCGGTGTTATCTGTGCTGCGGTACTTAGTGGCTATACCATTATGTATTGTCTAACCTTACTTGCTTAACTAAATAAGGGGGACAGCAATGTCTCCCTTTTTTTAATTATGGAAACTGATGAATGAATCTTATATATCAATATTTCGATGGTGATATCACCCCTGAAGTAGAAGCGGGCGTTCATCTTATGACAGAATATGCTAAGACTGTCGGTGTTGAATACATGTTCGAGCATAATACCGATTTCTTACAAACACATTACCAATACACTACTGGTAATCGTATCCAAAATAATGACGTGTACTTCGGTTCACTGAAACCCTTACTAGACCCTCGGTTTGACCAATACGACAAAATTCTTTACGCGGACGTTGATGTTCTTCCTATCGAGGGACTGACTGATAATATATTTGATGAACTCACGGGTGAAGTCGGAGTCGTCGAAGAAACCTTCCATGATAGAATTCCTCCGACTAAACTAAAGAAACTAAAAGAATGGAAGGAAGAAGTTGCTGTTGTTGATGTATCATTTAACAGCGGAGTCGTGTTGTATTCAAAACAAATCAGAGAGAAAGCGAGGAACTGGTTTGACCTACCTGAATACGTAGAGTGGATGATTGATAAGGCACCTAGGTTAAATGACTTTGAAAATAGAATGCCTGATGAATATTTTCTGACCGCTCAACCATATCTTCAGTATATGTTACATAAGAATAATGCTGACATACAATTGTTAAGTCAGGACTGGAATGGTCATATATGGACAGACAGCGTGAAGCTTTTTAATAATGTGTCTGAAATCTGGAATGATATGAGAACCCCAACTACTAAGTTTGTTCATTGTAGGTTAAGAAGTGGTAATCAGGAAGAGTTTATCAAAAGGAGAATTTCTTGAAAGTAAGACAGATAGTAATCAAGGGTAATGAAAGGTCAGAAGAGTATGCTGAGATTTCTCGGAAGTCTTTTCAATGTGCTATTGACGATGGGTTTATTGATGGTATAGAAGTGTTTGATGCTATCACTCCTGAGTCTGATACGTTTCAAGAACATGTAGACCGTTACAACTGGAAGGCTAGTCTCATGGGAGTCGACCTACATTCTGGTAACGCGAAGGACGATCACTCTCCTACAGAGAAGGCAGGAATGTGTTCTCATTGGGAACTCATGAGACAACAAGCAGAGTCCGGTGAGAAGTTTTGGGTTATAGAACATGATACCTATCTGATTCCTGAGCGATACGAGGTGTTTAAATCTCTCGCGAAGGCGTCGGACAGTATGCTTTACGCCAACATAGGTTTGTTTATGGGGATGTATTCCCTAGATAGACGGTTTGCTCATTGGGCGAATCATACTCTTGTTAATAATAATTTTCCAATCAACTGCGGCCCGTACTGTACCCTACAGAGATTGTTTAGAACGTACACCACGTCTCATCTGGCACTACCTGAAGTAAACTATCTGGGGTTATCTGATACTGCTATACATCCATGGCATGGGTGTGATACTTTGACCTTTTGTCGCGACATTGGCGAACCGTTCAATATGCTTGACAAGAATGGTAAAGGTATTCTTACACCTACCACTCAAGTCATCTCTAAGAGGTTGTTAGTTACTCAAGACCATCACGGTTATAATGAGACTCATATTAATGAACCTTGGACACGACACAAGTTTTTCGCAATAATTGATTGACAAACCCTTCAGAGTCATGTATAATATCAGCATGAATTGAATGACTGTATGTGCTATATTCTAGTTGACATACTACGCTAAATACTGTATAATGCAACTTATACAACTGAAGGTATATTATGACTTACACCCCCTATACATTACAAGATGTTTACGACGCAGCATCTCAAAAGAAATTTAACGTAGTCTCCACCTTTGCGGGTGGTGGCGGTTCATCCACTGGTTATCGTCTTGCCGGTGGTGATATTCTCGCGATCAATGAGTTTGTCGAAGAAGCACGTAACACCTACAAAGATAACTATCCTACCACTCCTATCGTCCCCAACGATATCAAAGAATTGTCTGGTCAAGACTTTCTAGACCTTGTCGGTCTCAAGAAAGGTGAACTGGACATTCTTGACGGGTCACCCCCGTGTTCAGCATTCTCTGTCGCAGGGAAACTTTCCCATTCATCGGATGGCAAACATTCTGATGGATGGGGACAAACTAAAAAATACTCTGATGGTAAAATTGTCGAGAATATTGAAGACCTGTTCTTCGAGTTCCTTCGTGTTGCTAACGATATTCAACCCAAGGTTATTATCGCGGAGAACGTTAAAGGTCTTACTATTGGTGAGGCTAAGGAATACTACGCACGTATTCTAAATGAGTTTGAGAATATTGGTTACGAGGTTGTGTCGGAAGTACTAGATGCTCGTTACTATGGTGTATCGCAAACTCGTTCACGTGTAATCTTCATTGCCGTGAGACAAGATGTTGCTGACAAGGTTGGTCTACATTTCTTGACAATGAATCACTTATTCCCTACACCATCTAGCACCACAATTCCACTGCAGGATGCTCTCCTTGGTTTGGAGTATGACTAGGAAGAAGTCAAATACCTGACCGAGAAGTTCGAGAGAACCGCCTACTGGAAAGACACGGGATCTCTAATGCCAAGGTTCCCTGATAAGGTCTTGACTGGTGGTGACTATCATCCTAAAGGACATCACTTCAACCTTAAACGTGTATCTCTCGAAGCTCCTGCTCCTACTCTTACCGCAATGGGTAATGGTGACACTACTGCCGGCGCATTTCACTGGAGTGAACCAAGAAAGTTGACACTAGGTGAATTAAAGCGTATAATGTCACTTCCTGATGATTTTAAACTCACGGGTAAGTGGAACCAGAAGGCAGAACGTGTTGGTCGTATGGTTCCTCCACTAATGATGAAAGCAGTCGCAGAGAGCGTTTATGAGAACGTATTGAAGGTGTATAATGAAAGATAGAGAGAAGTATAAAGACTTTACGTTTGGTCACCGCGAAGAAGGTTTCGATAATCACATCGATGCTTCGATTCGTCACTACTCCACGCTCCATGATGACGTGGTAAACCTATCACGTTACTTTGTAGAGAACGATACTAAGGTCGTTGACATTGGATGTAGTACAGGTAAGACTATCGAAGCAATGGTTGAACAGAATCATACTACTGCCCCTAACGCACATTACTGTGGTGTTGAGTATGCTCCGGTATTTCAAGACGATATGACTGCGCGACAGACAAGACTTAACGAAGGTGGTCATCACGTCTGTTTTCAAAACAAAAACATCATCCACCACAACTTCGCCAACTGTTCTCTTGTGACATCTATCTTTACGTTACAGTTTATGCAACCTTTATGGAGAAAGAAAGTACTACAGAACATCTATGACGGACTCAACGAAGGTGGTGCGTTTATCTTTGCCGAGAAGACTTATGCGGAGAACTCACGTATCCAAGATATGATGACCTCTACGTTTTATGAGTACAAGGCACAGCACTTTACCTATGAAGATATTATGGAGAAAGAGAAGATTCTCCGAACTATGTTGAAACCGATGACTTGGAATGACCTGACTAGTCTACTGACCTCAGTTGGTTTTGATTCAACAAAGATTCAACCGTTCTGGATGAATCACCTGTTTGTGGGTGCTATTGCGATAAAGTAATAGTACTATTATATAAACGTCATAAAATAGAGGATTCGAAATATGACTTTAAGAGTAGAAAAATTGGGGTTTGATCCCAAATCAGAAACAAAAGGGGTTACCCAGCTGTTATTAACTCCAACAGTCGCCCAATACATTCTTGACAACCATAACTATGATAATAGACTTATTAAAAAGAATCAAGTCAATAATCTTGTTAGGAATATTGAGAGAGAAGGTTGGTTGTGGGATGGTGGTGCTTTAACATTCAACACCGATGGTAACATAACTGAGTTCCAGCATAGATTGATCGCTGTGATAAAGTTAGGTATAACGGTATTAGTTCCGGTTATACTGGGAGTTATGCCTGACACCTTTACCAAAGGAACCGAAGCTCGTAAGCGTACTGCCGGTGATGAGATTCAACGCAAGTATCCAAAGGCAAAGGCTAGTGAGATAACTACTCTGGGCGATGCGGTAAAACGTAAGGGTCTCCCTTCCCTTAACATGTCAAATGCCATTGAATATTGGAAAAGTTATTCCGGTATAGTGAAGAGAGGTAATGATATTATAGACGATTTCTTTGATAGCGTTTCAGAATATTCCCCCTACCGAAGAAACTTTGCTTCTTGGGCATCTCTCATGTCGGAGATTGGTGAAGAAGACACTGCGATTCAGTTTCTAGACTGCTTGAAAGACGAAATTCTAGGACAAGATAGTTTTGCTTTAACTACCGATTTCTTTGAGTTCTTCAAAGAACAGTCGTGGTCTATGAGTAACTCTGGTCGCGCAACTTTCATGTTCCAGTGTCTATGTGTTGCGTCCGATAGATTCCTTAAATTTGGTCACGCGAATATCCAATTACATGGTAATGTGTCTAACTTCAATCATGTTAGTCTGAATAAAACTGGGGTATACCGCAAGTTTCAGATCAACCAAGATTCTACCACATGAATGTCATTTACCAGTACTGGGATGGTGATTTAAGAGCAGATATCTTGTTGGGTCGTCGCATGATGGAGGAGTATGCTAGACGTATAGGTGTTCATTACATATTTGAACATAACCCTGACTTCTTATCAAAACATTTTAACTATTCGGTAGGTGATAAGGGTTACTTCTTTTCAGCACTAAAACCTATATTCGACCCTATGTTCGATGAATATGATAAAGTTCTGTTTGCTGACTTAGATATATTTCCCGCAGAGAAACTACAATATAATATATTCGACGCATTCAATGAGAATATGGATGTTGGTATGGTACCTGAATTGTGGGTACTGGATAATCCTATGCCAGACCACAAACGCATTGAACTTATAGAATGGGATAACTTGGTGAGAACTAAGTTGGGTGTTGAGTTTCCTAGTATAGATGGGCAATTACCTATTGCGTTAAACAGTGGTGTTGTGATATATTCGAAGAAGATGCGTATACGCGCACGTACGGAAGGGTGGTTCGACCTTAAAGACTATGTTGAGGTTATTCAGGATTCTGGTATAGATGCGAGTTATTATATAACAGACCAGCCGTACATCCAATATATGTTATTCAAGAATGATGCGACTGTTCAATATCTAGACCAGACATGGAATGGTCATACGTGTACCGACCTATTGATGAGTCTTGATGGTCTCCCTGTTGTGAAACACTACGATTATCGCAAACCTAATACTAAGTTTAATCATTGTCGAGTTCAGGGTACTGATTTAATGGGAATGGGCACACTTCTAGATGTTGCTAGACGACCTATGAGTGAGTGGGATAAGGATATTTTAAATGGTAGTTATATTAAGAGCCATATGGGGTAATTGATGATTAGAGAAATTCTCTCTGACCACATAGCAGGAAAGGTGCCGCATGATAAAGTTGCGGTACTTCTTTCTGGTGGTGTTGACAGTATCAGTGTGGCAATCGCTGCACAGGATGCTGGGAAGACTGTACACGCGTATAGTTTCCATCTTGAAGGACAACCATCTTATGACCACGCGAAGGCAAAGGAAGTCGCAGAAATCATGGGGTGGGAGTTCACCACTATTATTGTCCCTACTGATAACCTAGTTGAAGACTGGCACCGACTAGTCAAACATGGTTGTCGCAAGAAATCCCACTACGAAGCCGCAGTGTTTCCCTTCCTCTATTGTTATGAAAACATGACAGAAGAATACTGTATCACTGGATGGGGTGCTGACGCATACTTCGGGTGTTCTAAGAAAGCAATGATTAGATACTCTTCTTTTAAAAAGAAGCGCAACTATGTCAAGTACTGTAAAGAAAACAACCAGAAGAGAGTCAACTGGAATGAGTTCCGTAATGCCTACCTCGACGGTGACTGCGCAGGACTAAAACAACACACTAATCTAGCAGAGAAACATGGTAAGGTTCATGTTACTCCGTATCTAGATCCACGCGTACGCGAGTTCTTTATGAAGTTCTCGTGGGAAGAACTCAACAAACCAAAACAGAAGAATATAATTCGAGAAGAGTTTGAGATCGAAAAAGTTCTTGGTAAGGTCAAACCCCACATCAACCTACAACTAGGTGGCGGGATAGACAAGTTATTTGAAACACTAATAGATAATGGTGAGATTAATTACAAACGTCGTCAGCGAGTGATGGACATTTGTAGAGACTGGTACGAACAGAACAATACTGCTACCCTTTCCGATTTTTTCTCTTGACACAGCGTTCATATTAACCTATAATGGCCACATGATAAAAAATACTAAAGAATTCTATACCTCAGTTGTCCGTCGCGGCAATAACTTGCTGTATCGCGGATACAAAAATGGCGAACGCGTCAAGAAAAAGATTGCGTTTAAACCCACTCTATTTGTCAATAGTGACAAAACCTCACCTTGGAAAACCCTAGACGGTCAGAATGTCGCGCCCGTGACTTTCGACTCTATGTCTGAGGCGACCGAGTTTGATAAACTGTATCGTGACGTTTCTAACGTCAATGTGTACGGTATGAATAACATGGTGTTTCAGTACATCGCTAAAAAATTCCCGACCGATATCGAGTTCGACCGTTCTTCGGTAGAAGTCACCAACTTCGATATTGAGGTTGCGTCTGACGCGGGGTTCCCTGAACCTAGTAAGGCCGAACATCCTGTCATCTCTATTACGTTACGCAAGAACGACGGTGTCTACTGGGTGTGGGGTCTGAATGACTATGTGGTCACACGTAAAGATGTCTTGTATATCAAATGCGATAACGAGATGGATTTGTTGCGTAAGTTTATTGACCACTGGAGTCGCCATACTCCCGACGTAATTACTGGTTGGAACACTATGGGATTTGATATTCCGTACATCATCAACCGTACGCGTAATCTATTTGGTGACGAAACACTACTTTCTAAACTATCGCCTTGGGGTATCATCCGCGAGCGCAATCGGGAATACTTCGGTAAGAAGGTTCAAGAATATATCCTTGAGGGTATTGAGCATCTCGATTACTTGGATGTTTACAAGAAGTTCACATATACCCAACAAGAATCGTATCGTCTCGACCACATCGCGACTATCGAACTCGGTGAGCGTAAAATCGACTACGAAGAACACGGTACCCTGTTTAATCTCTACAAAGAAGATTACCAGAAGTTCATCGACTATAACATTAAGGATGTTGAACTCGTTCATGCGTTGGACGAGAAACTCGACCTCATCTCCCTTATCCTGACTATGGCATATAAGGCAGGTGCCAACTACGGTGATACCCTAGGTACTACTAATATCTGGGACAGCATCATCTATCGTATGCTGAACGCGAAACAGATTGTGGTTCCACCTAAGACAGATAAACCTAAGTCCGCATTTGCCGGTGGTTACGTGAAAGAACCTCAAGTCGGTTCGCACGACTGGGTAACCTCTTTCGATTTGAACTCTCTGTATCCTAACATCATTGTACAGTACAACATGTCCCCCGAGACTGTTTTGGATGGTATTGTTCCAAATATGTCTGTGGATAAAATACTAGACGGTACTATGTATAGTGACGACTTTGATTATTCTAAACTCTGTCATTCTATTGCGCCTACTGGTGTTAGATTCTCGCACGACCGAAAAGGTGTTGTTCCTTCAATCATCGAACAATACTATTCGGAACGTCGGGTAGTCAAGAAAGAGATGTTGGAACTTCAACAAGAGTATCAACATAATCCATCTAAGGCGCTCCAGTATAAGATTACCTCTCTGAACAATAAACAGGCCGCCATCAAGATTCTTATGAATTCACTTTATGGCGCCCTTGGGAATCGCTATTTTAGATATTTTGATCAGCGAGTTGCGGAATCAATTACTATTGCGGGTCAACTCGCAATCAAATGGGCAGAGAGAGCCGTTAACAATGAAATGCAAAACCTCCTTAAAACAGATGAAGACTACGTTGTGGCAATTGATACCGACTCTGTTTATATTCGTATGGGTGCCTTGGTTGATAAGTTTGCTCCTAAAGACCCTGTTAAATTCCTAGACAAGATTTGTTCCGAACACTTTGAGAAAGTTCTGGAAACATCTTACGCAGAGATGGCGAAGATTACTGGCGCATATAGTAATCGTATGGAGATGGGACGTGAAGTTATCGCTGACCGTGGTATCTGGATGGCTAAGAAACGTTACATCCTGAACGTCCATAACAACGAGGGTGTCCAATACGCAGAACCTAAACTCAAGATGATGGGTATCGAGGCAATCAAGTCATCGACTCCTTCGGTCGTGCGTGACAAGTTCAAGGAAATCTTTCGGGTTATCGTAGAAGGTACCGAATCAGACACACAACAGTACATTCGAGACTTTAAGTCCCATTTCAGAACCTTACCACCCGAAGATATTTCATTCCCTCGTGGTATATCTGCCCTGAACAAATGGGTAGACCGCAAGACTATCTTCAAGAAAGGTACTCCGATTCATGTGCGCGGTGCGTTGTGTTACAATGCCGCATTGAAGACTCACGGTCTGACACAGAAGTATCAGGAAGTCCAGACGGGCGAGAAGATTAAGTTCGTTTATCTGAAAGTTCCTAATTACTTGGGTCAGAATGTTATATCATACCCACTTAATATGCCAAAAGAGTTGCGTCTACATACTCATATCGATTATGACCTGATGTTTACTAAAAGTTTCCTAGACCCACTTACTCCCATTCTTGATGCGGTTGGTTGGGACGCGGAACCTCCGTCGTCACTAGAGGATTTCTTCGG
>Ga0102830_1000999_pt1 | contig 11096 bp, 12 predicted proteins | sample ColrivemetaGS703_FD_84511 | JGI IMG/M metagenome (GOLD analysis project Ga0102830, IMG submission 84511) | Estuarine microbial communities from the Columbia River estuary - Freshwater metaG S.703 | ecosystem: Environmental > Aquatic > Marine > Intertidal zone > Estuary | place: USA: Columbia...
ACCTGCTCTACCTGAGCATGCCGCAGCGCGGCGGTTCGATTCAGCTGGGTTTTCGCACCGATGAGGAGCGGCAGAAGGCTGAGCGCCTGATCAGCAAGGAGCTCAACGACTTCGCCATGACCTCCGAGGCGGTGGATGATCGCGTTGTCCTGCGTCTGGCGCTGACCCAGGCCAAGCTGCAGGAAATTCGCGAGTACTCGATCAAGCAGAACCTGACCACGGTGCGCAACCGGGTCAACGAACTGGGCGTGTCCGAGCCGCTGGTGCAGCGCCAGGGCGCCAATCGCATCGTCGTCGAGCTGCCAGGGGTGCAGGATACTGCCGAAGCCAAGGCCATCCTGGGCAAGACGGCGAACCTGGAGTTCCGCCTCGCGGCGACCAGCGATGCGGTTCGCGCCAGCACAGAGTCCTTCGAGTTCCGTGAAGAGGGGCAACCCCCTGTCGATCTGGAGCGCAGCGTGATCATCACCGGTGACCAGGTGACCGACGCCCAGGCCGGCTACGACGAGAACGGTCGTCCGCAGGTGAACATCCGTCTCGACGGCCATGGCGGCGAGCTGATGAATCGCGCCACGCGCAACAACGTCGGTCGCAGCATGGCGGTGATCTTCATCGAGCAGCGGCCGGTAACCCGGCCAATGCGCCAGACGGTGGACGGCGTCGAGAAGCTGGTCAATGTGCAGAGCTTCCGCGAGGAGAAGAAGGTCATTTCTCTGGCGACCATCCAGTCGCCGCTGGGCAACCAGTTCCGCATCACCGGGCTGGACGGGCAGGGCGAGTCGTCCGAACTGGCACTGCTGCTGCGTGCCGGTGGACTGGCCGCGCCGATGTACTTCGCCGAGGAGCGCACCATCGGCCCGAGCCTGGGTGCAGAGAACATCGAACTGGGTATCAACGCAGCGCTCTGGGGGCTGCTGTTCGTCTCTATCTTCATGCTGCTGATCTACAAGTTCTTCGGCGTGCTGGCGAACATCGCGTTGTGCTTCAACATGATTGTGCTGCTGGCGCTGATGTCGATGCTGGGGGCGACCCTGACCCTGCCGGGTATCGCCGGTATCGTGCTGACGATGGGTATGGCGGTAGATGCCAACGTGTTGATCTTTTCGCGCATCCGCGAGGAAATCGCCAATGGACTGTCAATCCAGCGCGCCATCCACGAAGGGTTTGACCGGGCGTTTTCGGCGATCCTCGATGGCAACCTGACGACGCTGCTGGTCGGCGGCATTCTGTTCGCCATGGGCAGCGGCCCGATCAAGGGTTTTGCCGTCACCCTGTCGCTGGGGATCATCACCTCGATGTTTACCGCAATCATCGTGACGCGAGCCATGGTCAACCTGCTGTTCGGTGGCCGTGATCTCAAGAAACTCTGGATTTAAGGGGCTGCCACGATGAAACGCGTAATCAACTTCATGGCGGTACGCCATATTGCGCTGGTGCTGACGGTTCTGCTGACTGTCGCTTCGCTGGCGAGCCTGGCGGTGAAGGGGCTGAACTTCGGCCTGGACTTCACCGGTGGCACCCTGATCGAGTTGGGCTACGAGCGTCCGGCCGACCTCGGTCAGGTGCGCAAGCAGATGGGCCAGATCGGCTATGGCGACGCCACCGTGCAGAGCTTCGGTGCGGCCACCGACGTGCTGGTTCGGCTGCAGGGCGATGATCCGGCGCTGGGCAACAAGATCGTCTCTGCGTTGACCGAGCTTGGCGGCGACAACGCGGTCAGGGTCAAACGGGTCGAGTTCGTCGGCCCGGCGGTAGGCGAGGAGCTGCGTGACCAGGGTGGTCTGGGCATGCTGCTGGCGTTGGTTGGCGTACTGATTTACGTCGCCTTCCGTTTCCAGTGGAAGTTCGGCCTGGGTGCGATCCTGTCGCTGGTGCATGACGTCATCGTTACCCTGGGAGTGTTCTCTTTCTTCCAGATCCCGTTCGATCTCACCGTGCTGGCTGCGGTGCTGGCGATCATCGGCTACTCGCTGAACGACACCATCGTGGTGTTCGACCGTATTCGCGAGAACATGCGCATGCTGCGCAAGGCGGATCTGATCGAGAACATCAACATTTCCACTACCCAGACCCTGCTGCGTACCACGGCGACGTCGGTGTCGACGCTGCTTGCGGTGGCGGCGTTGATGGTTTTCGCCGGGGAGAGTCTGTGGGGGTTCTCGCTGGCGCTGATGGTGGGGGTGGGTGTCGGTACCTACTCCTCGGTTTATATCGCGGCGATCCTGCTCATCGCCCTGAAGCTGACCCGCGAGGATCTGATTCCGCCGGTGGTCGAGGAAGTCGACGAAACGCCTTGAGTGCTGGTTGGCAATAACGCACTGACGACGAGGCCGGGTCTGGAACCCGGCCTCGTCGTTTCCGGTCCAAGGTTCGGGTTCAGGCGGCTAGCCTTGGCCCGATGGAATGAATCGGAGGTTCACGTGAATAAATCGATGATCGTTGGGGCTGCTCTCGGAGCTGCCGTAGCCACCGCGGGTGGCGCAGTTGCGGCGTACAGCTTTGTCGGCGGGCCGCGTCACGCCGAGGTGCTGGCAGTGGAACCGATCAAGGAGACCATTCGCACGCCACGGGAAGTCTGCAAGGACGTCGTCGTTACGCGCCAGCAACCCGTCAAGGATCAGCACCAGATCGCCGGGACCGTCATCGGTGCCCTGGCGGGCGGATTGCTGGGTAACCAGGTAGGCGGCGGCAACGGCAAGAAGGTCGCCACGGTGGCGGGCGCGGCCGCCGGCGGTTATGCCGGCAACAAGGTGCAGGAGAACATCCAGGCCGGCTCGACCTATACCACCACCGAGACCCGTTGCAGCACTGTTACCGACACCAGCGAGAAAGTCGTCGGTTATCAGGTGAAATATGATCTGGACGGCAAGATCGGCTCGGTGCGCATGGATCGTGATCCGGGAGACAGGATTCCGGTCGAGGACGGACGCCTGGTGCTGGCCAAGAGTGGCGACTGATTCCGCAGGATGAAAAAAGGGGGCGCTGGAATGATCCGGCGCCCCCTTTTTTATTTGCGTCTGTTTTCAGCGCTTCATCGCGGCGGACAGGTGTGGCTGGATGGCGGTGAGCACGGCCTTGAAGCACTTGGTATTGCCGGCAACGATGTGCCCCTTCTCGAGGAAGTCGTGGCCGCCGGTGAAGTCGCTCACCAGTCCGCCGGCTTCCTGGACCAGCAGCGCGCCGGCGGCCATGTCCCACTCCGACAGGCCGAACTCCCAGAAGGCATCGAAACGGCCAGCGGCGACGTAGGCCAGGTCCAGGCTCGCGGCACCGGCACGGCGGATGCCGGCAGTCTGACCGGTCAGGGCGCGGAACATGCCGAGGTAGTTTTCCAGGCCGTCCAGTTGCTCATCGCGAAACGGAAAGCCGGTGCCGAGCAGGGCGCCTTCCAGGCTCTTGCGCGGGCTGACGCGCAGGCGGCGGCCGTTGATTGCGGCGCCGCGACCGCGGCTGGCGGTGAATTCTTCCTGGCGAACCGGGTCCAGGACGACGGCATGCTCCAGGCGGCCACGGTACTTGCACGCGATGCTCACGGCGAAGTGCGGGATGCCGCGGATGAAGTTGGTGGTGCCGTCGAGCGGGTCGATGATCCACTGGTACTCGGCGCCTTCGCCGCTGCCCTCGATCGCGCCGCCTTCTTCGCCGAGAAAGCTGTGGGTCGGATAGGCCTTGCGCAGGGCAGCAATGATGGTCTGCTCCGCGGCACGGTCGACCTCGGTGACATAGTCCTTGGCTTTCTTCTCGTCGACGGCGATGACATCCAGGCGTTCGATGGAGCGGAAGATCTGTTCTGCGGCGCTGCGGGCTGCGCGCAGCGCGATGTTCAGCATGGGCTGCATGGATGTACACCTGGGTCGTTAAAGAAAGCCGGCAATTCTATCAGAATTCGCGGGACTAAGAAGCGGCTGCCTTCGTTCGTGGTTTTCGCCCAAGGGCTTCTGTAAGATTCCAGCCCCCTGATCTCTGCTGGTGGGCGTTGTGCTGCAGAACATTCGCGTGGTCCTGGTCAATACCAGTCATCCCGGCAACATCGGTGGCGCGGCGCGGGCCATGAAGAACATGGGTCTCAATCGCCTGGTGCTGGTCGATCCGCAGGAGTTTCCGAGCCCCAAGGCCGATGCGCGTGCCTCGGGCGCCACAGACGTGCTGGAGGCTGCGCAGGTGGTTGCCACCCTGGAGGAAGCGCTGGTCGGCTGCAGTCTGGTGTTCGGTACCAGTGCGCGTGATCGGCATATTCCCTGGCCGCTGCTGGATCCGCGCGAGACGGCGAGCAAATGCCTGGAGCAGATCCAGGCGGGCGGCGAGGTGGCGCTGGTGTTTGGTCGCGAATACGCCGGGCTGACCAATCAGGAGCTACAGCGTTGCCATTTCCATGTGCATATACCGTCGGATCCCGAGTTCGGCTCGCTGAACCTGGCGGCCGCCGTGCAGGTGCTGGTCTACGAGGCGCGCATGGCCTGGCTGGCTGCGCATGATCAGCCGACCAAGATGACCAAGCTCGAGGCGGGTGCGGACGTCAATGCGCAGCCGGTGACCGCCGACGAGCTCGAGCAGTACTTCGTCCATCTCGAGCAGACCCTGATCGAAATCGGCTTTCTGATTCCCGAGCGACCCCGGCATCTGATGTCGCGACTGCGCAGGCTCTATGGGCGCGCGGATGTGACGCGGCTGGAAATGAACATTCTGCGCGGTATCCTCACCGAAACCCAGAAGACGGTCCGTGGCGAGCCCCACAAGCGGAGAGAGAACGATGTTTGAGCGCATGCGAGAAGACATCCGAAGCGTATTCCATCGCGACCCTGCGGCGCGTAATTCCTTCGAGGTGCTCACCTGCTACCCGGGGCTGCATGCGATCTGGATTCATCGTCTGGCGCACTGGTTGTGGTGCGCGGGCTGGAAATGGCTGGCCCGCGTGCTGTCCAACTTCGGTCGTTGGATGACTGGAATCGAGATTCATCCTGGGGCGAAGATCGGTCGGCGTTTCTTCATCGATCACGGCATGGGCATCGTGATTGGCGAGACGGCGGAGATCGGTGATGACGTGACCCTCTATCAGGGTGTGACCCTGGGTGGTACCAGCTGGAATGCCGGCAAGCGCCATCCGACGCTGGAGGATGGTGTGGTGGTGGGGGCGGGTGCCAAGGTGCTTGGTCCCTTCACGGTCGGTGCCGGCGCCAAGATCGGTTCCAACGCGGTGGTGACCAAGGCGGTGCCGGCAGGTGCGACCGCCGTCGGCATTCCGGGGCGGATCATCGTCAAGGTGGATGATGAGCAGGAGGCCAAGCGTCAGGCGATCGCTGAGAAGTTCGGCTTCGATGCCTATGGTGTGAGTCAGGACATGCCCGACCCCATCGCACGGGCCATAGGTCAGCTGCTCGATCACCTTCAGGCGGTCGATGCGCGCCTGGAGGGCATGTGCGGGGCGCTCAAGGCGCTCGGCAGCGACTACTGCGCCAAAGACCTGCCGGCGCTGCGCGACGAAGACTTCGCGGAGGTCAAGGTTGAGCCTGTGACAGATGTTCGCGGAGATTGAGTCTGTTATGATGCGCGCCCGCTTTCTCCTGCAATTCCGAGTGTTTTAATAGGTCTTATAGTTGACTTAAATACTCGGAAATAGCATAATCGCGCCACTTCAGCGATCACGTGGTAAGTGCCATGCGACTCACTACAAAGGGCCGATACGCCGTTACGGCCATGCTTGATCTGGCCTTGCATGCTCAGCAGGGGCCTGTGTCCCTGGCGGATATTTCCGAACGTCAGGGAATTTCCCTTTCCTACCTCGAGCAGCTGTTTGCCAAGTTGCGTCGTCGTAGCCTGGTTTCCAGTGTGCGCGGTCCCGGTGGTGGATATCAGCTGTCGCGCGAGATGGCGGATATCCAGATCGCCCAGGTCATCGATGCGGTGAATGAATCGGTCGATGCCACGCGGTGTCAGGGGCTGGGCGACTGCCATGCCGGTGATACCTGCCTCACCCATCATCTGTGGTGCGATCTCAGTGACCGTATCCACGAGTTCTTGCGCGGCATCAGTCTGGCTGACCTGGTCAGTCGCCGCGAGGTGCAGGAGGTCGCGCAGCGTCAGAACCTGCGGCGTGGCACTGGCAGGATGCCCGATCTCGAAAAGATAGAAACGTCCGCCGTTGAATGAGCAGGGCGTTCGCCTGATAGGAGTTGTCCATGAAATTGCCGATTTATCTTGATTACTCCGCGACCACGCCGGTCGATCCGCGTGTTGCGCAAAAAATGAGCGAATGCCTGCTGGTGGATGGCAACTTCGGTAATCCGGCGTCGCGCTCGCACGTCTTCGGTTGGAAGGCGGAGGAGGCGGTCGAGAATGCTCGTCGCCAGGTCGCCGAGCTGGTCAATGCCGACCCGCGCGAGATCGTCTGGACCTCCGGTGCCACCGAGTCCAACAACCTCGCCATCAAGGGCGTTGCGCACTTCTACAGTGGCAAGGGCAAGCACATCATTACCTCGAAGATCGAACACAAGGCGGTGCTCGACACGACCCGCCAGCTCGAGCGCGAAGGTTTCGAGGTTACCTACTTGGAGCCGGGCGAAGACGGTCTGATCACTGTGGCGATGATCGAAGCGGCACTGCGCGAGGACACCGTGCTGGTGTCGATCATGCACGTCAACAACGAGATCGGCACCATCAACGATATCGCTGCGATCGGTGAGCTGACCCGTGCGCGTGGTGTGCTTTTCCATGTTGATGCGGCTCAGTCCACTGGCAAGGTGGATATCGATCTGGAGACACTCAAGGTCGATCTGATGTCCTTCTCGGCGCACAAGACTTATGGTCCCAAGGGCGTCGGTGCGCTTTACGTTCGGCGCAAGCCGCGCGTGCGACTGGAGGCCCAGACCCACGGTGGTGGCCATGAGCGCGGCATGCGTTCGGGTACCCTGGCGACTCACCAGTGTGTCGGCATGGGTGAGGCCTTCCGCATCGCCAGGGAAGAGATGGCGCAGGAAAATCAGCGCATTGCCGCTCTGCGTGATCGCTTCTACCGTCAGCTGGAAGACATGGAAGAGCTGTACGTCAACGGCAGCCTGACTGCCCGCGTGCCGCACAACCTGAATCTGAGTTTCAATTACGTCGAGGGCGAGTCGCTGATCATGGCGCTCAAGGACCTCGCCGTATCCTCCGGTTCCGCCTGTACCTCGGCGTCGCTGGAGCCGTCCTACGTGCTGCGTGCGCTGGGTCGCAACGATGAGCTGGCGCACAGCTCGATCCGCTTCACCTTCGGCCGCTTCACCACCGAGGAAGAGGTCGACTACGCCGCCGCCAAGGTGCGCGAGGCGGTCACCAAGTTGCGCGAGCTGTCGCCGCTGTGGGACATGTTCAAAGAGGGTGTCGACCTTTCCAAGGTTGAGTGGGCGGCACACTGAAGCCGTCGATGAACGGCCCTGATGAGTGAGGATTGGCAGATATGGCATATAGCGAAAAGGTCATTGACCACTACGAGAACCCCCGCAACGTCGGCAAGCTCGATGCGGAAGACCCGGATGTCGGCACCGGCATGGTCGGCGCGCCGGCCTGCGGTGACGTGATGCGTCTGCAGATCAAGGTCAACGAGCAGGGCATCATCGAAGATGCCAAGTTCAAGACCTATGGCTGTGGGTCCGCCATTGCTTCCAGCTCCCTGGCCACCGAGTGGATGAAGGGCAAGACGCTGGATGAGGCGGAAACCATCAAGAACACCCAGCTCGCCGAAGAGCTGGCGCTGCCACCGGTGAAGATCCACTGCTCGGTGCTTGCCGAGGACGCCATCAAGGCGGCGGTACGCGACTACAAACAGAAGAAAGGCTTGGTCTGAGGAGGCGACGATGGCCATCAGCATGACAGAAGCGGCGGCTCGTCACGTCCAGCGCTCGCTGGAAGGGCGCGGCAAGGGTGAGGGCATTCGGCTCGGCGTACGCACCACCGGTTGTTCGGGCCTGGCCTACGTGCTCGAGTTCGTCGACGAAACCCAGGCCGACGACGAGGTGTTCGAGAGCTTCGGCGTCAAGGTGATCATCGATCCGAAGAGTCTCGCCTATCTCGATGGCACCGAGCTGGACTTCGTCAAGGAAGGCCTCAACGAAGGCTTCAAGTTCAACAACCCGAACGTCCGCGGTGAATGTGGATGCGGTGAGAGCTTCAACGTCTGAGCAAGGCTGAACCCAGTGGGAAATCTCTGTCACTTCGCCCGGTTCGATCTGAAACCAGCCTTTCGCATTGATCTGGATGATCTCGGCGTGCGCTATCGCAAGCGCGCCCGCGAGGTGCATCCGGATCGCTTCGCCGATGCCGGCGAGCGCGAGAAGCGTCAGGTGCTGGAAGAGTCCGCGGCGCTAAACGACGCCTACCAGGTTCTGCGCAGTGCACCCATGCGCGCCCGCTACCTGCTGTCGCTGCGTGATGGCGAGCTGCCGCTCGAGGTGACGGTGCAGGATCCGGACTTCCTGATCCAGCAGATGCAGTGGCGCGAGGAGCTCGAGGAGCTTCAGGATAGCGCTGATCTGCCTGCGCTCGCGGCCTTCAAACAGCGCCTCAAGGCTGCCCAGGAGCGGCTCAATGACGACTTCGAGCTCTGTTGGCAAGACTCCGCGCGGCATGCGGAGGCTGTAAGGCTGATGCGACGCATGCAGTTCCTGGAAAAGCTCAATCACGAAGTGCGCGATCTCGAAGAGCGCCTCGACGACTAACGTTTTAGTGTCGCTCAGGCGGCACTCTGGATATCCGACGACCTATGGCCCTATTGCAGATCGCCGAACCCGGCCAGAGCCCGCAGCCGCACCAGCGGCGCCTGGCAGTGGGTATCGACCTGGGTACCACCAATTCGCTGGTCGCTGCCCTGCGTAGCGGTATTGCCGAGCCCCTGGCGGATGCCGAGGGTCAGGTGATCCTGCCCAGCGCGGTGCGCTATCACGCGGACCGCGTCGAGGTGGGCGCCGGCGCCAAGGCGGCCGCAGCAATTGATCCGTTCAATACCCTGGTATCGATCAAGCGCCTGATGGGCCGCGGTCTCGATGATGTGCAGCAGCTCGGTGAGCAGTTGCCGTATCACTTCGTTGCCGGTGAGTCGCAGATGCCCTTCATCGACACCGTCCAGGGCGCCAAGAGCCCGGTCGAGGTGTCTGCCGAAATTCTCCGGGTGCTGCGCCAGCGTGCAGAGCAAGCCCTGGGTGGTGAGTTGGTGGGTGCGGTGATCACCGTACCGGCCTATTTCGACGATGCCCAGCGCCAGGCCACCAAGGACGCCGCGCGGCTCGCGGGTCTCAACGTTCTGCGACTGCTCAACGAGCCGACCGCGGCGGCCGTGGCCTACGGTCTGGACCAGCAGGCCGAGGGCGTCGTTGCGGTATTCGATCTGGGTGGCGGCACCTTCGATGTTTCCATCCTGCGTCTGACCGGCGGCGTTTTCGAGGTCCTTGCCACGGGCGGCGACACGGCCCTGGGCGGCGATGATTTCGACATGGCCATCGCTGGCTGGATGATCGCCGAGATGGGGCTGTCCGCCGATATCGAGCCGGGCGCCCAGCGTGGTCTGCTGCGCGCTGCCTGTGCTGCCAAGGAAGCGCTTACCGCGGCGACCTCGGTTGTGGTCGGGTATGAGGGCTGGCAGGGGCTGCTGACTCGCGAACATTTCGACGGGCTGATCGAGCCCATGGTTGCCCGCAGCCTCAAGTCCTGCCGCCGCGCGCTGCGCGATGCGGGGCTGGAGGCGCACGAAGTCGAGGCAGTGGTTCTGGTGGGTGGTTCGACCCGTGTGCCGCGCGTGCGTACGGCGGTCGCAGAGCTGTTCGGTCGTGAGCCGCTCACCGATATCGATCCGGATCAGGTGGTGGCGATCGGCGCGGCCATCCAGGCCGACACCCTGGCAGGCAATCGCCGCGAGGGCGAGGAGCTGCTGCTGCTTGACGTGATTCCCCTGTCGCTGGGTCTCGAGACCATGGGCGGGCTGATGGAGAAGGTGATTCCGCGCAATACCACCATCCCGGTCGCGCGCGGCCAGGACTTCACCACCTACAAGGATGGCCAGACGGCCATGATGATTCACGTGCTGCAGGGTGAGCGCGAGCTGGTTTCGGCCTGCCGCTCGCTGGCACGTTTCGAACTGCGCGGCATTCCACCGATGGTCGCCGGCGCGGCGAAGATCCGCGTGACCTTTCAGGTCGATGCAGACGGTCTGCTCAGCGTGGCCGCGCGTGAACTCGGCTCGGGTGTCGAGGCGAGTATCCAGGTCAAGCCGTCCTACGGACTTACCGATGGTGAGATCACCCGCATGCTGCAGGACTCCTTCCAGCACGCCAGCGACGATCGCGACGCCCGTGCCCTGCGCGAACAGCAGGTCGATGGCGAAAGGCTGCTCGAAGCGGTGCAGGCTGCGCTTGCTGCAGATGGCGAGCGGCTGCTCGATGCCGAAGAGCGCCAGGCCATTCAGATCCAGATGGACGAGTTGCGCAGCCTGCTGGCCGGACAGGACCAGGCAGCGATAGAACAGCAGATCCGGCGTTTGAGCCAGATCACCGATGCCTTCGCGGCACGCCGCCTGGATGCGACCGTCAAGGCCGCGCTGGCCGGGCGCAACCTCAATGAGATCGAGGACTGACAGTTATGCCGCAGATCATCTTCCTGCCCAACGCCGAGCATTGTCCGGAGGGCGCCGTCGTCGAGGCCGAAGCGGGGGAGACCGTGCTCGACGCAGCCTTGCGCAGCGGTATCCATATCGAACATGCCTGCGAGAAGTCCTGCGCCTGCACCACCTGTCACGTGGTGATTCGCGAGGGTTTTGCCTCGCTCGAGGCGTCCGACGAGCTGGAGGACGACATGCTCGACAAGGCCTGGGGTCTGGAGCCGAACTCGCGACTCTCCTGTCAGGCGACGGTCGCGGACAAGGATCTGGTCGTGGAAATTCCGCGTTACACCATCAACCAGGTGTCCGAAGGGCACTGAGGCAGGAGGCCGGGATGAGTCTGAAGTGGACGGATGTACTCGATATCGCCATCGAGTTGAGCGAGCGCAAGCCGGACGTTGATCCGCGCTTCATCAATTTTGTCGATCTGCATCGCTGGGTTCTGGAATTGCCGGACTTTTCCGACGATCCGGGG
>Ga0102830_1001001_pt1 | contig 11090 bp, 7 predicted proteins | sample ColrivemetaGS703_FD_84511 | JGI IMG/M metagenome (GOLD analysis project Ga0102830, IMG submission 84511) | Estuarine microbial communities from the Columbia River estuary - Freshwater metaG S.703 | ecosystem: Environmental > Aquatic > Marine > Intertidal zone > Estuary | place: USA: Columbia...
CGAGCACCTTGCGGTTGAGCTCTTCCGGCACGCGCTGATCGAAGCAGCGATTACCCGCTTCCATATGGAATACCGGGATCTTGCGGCGCTTGGCGGCGATCACCGCAAGGCAGGTATTGGTATCGCCATAGAGCAGCAGTGCGTCGGGCTTTTCCTGCTCGAACACCGCATCGGCCTTGGCGATCACCTCGGCGATGGTCTGCGCGGCGGTGTCGCCTGCAGCGCCGAGGAAATGATCCGGCTTGCGGATCTCCAGGTCGTCGAAGAACACCTGGTTCAGCTCGAAATCGTAGTTCTGTCCCGAATGCACCAGCACGTGATTGACCTGGCGATCCAGCTCGGCGATCACCCGGCTCATCTTGATCAGCTCCGGACGGGTGCCGACCAGGGTCATGACCTTAAGCATCGAGCTGCTCCTTGATGTAGTCGAGCTTGAGCAGCAACTGCTTGATGCCCGGCACGTCCAGGCGCTCGGTGTTGTGCGAGGTGTAGTCGTCGAACTCGGCGATCTTCTCCTCGCCTTCGACGAAGTACTTCTTGTAGTTCAGGTCGCGGTTGTCGGCCGGGATGCGGTAGTAACGGCCCATGTCCTCGGCCTTGGCCATCTCCTCACGCGAGACCAGCGATTCGTAAAGCTTCTCGCCGTGACGGGTGCCGATCACCCGCACCGGGTTGTCGTGGCCGAACAGCTCCTTGAGCGCCTGGGCCAGATCACCGACGGTGGAGGCCGGCGCCTTCTGCACGAACAGGTCGCCCTGCTCGCCATGCTCGAAGGCATGCAGCACCAGGTCGACCGAGTCTTCCAGCGACATCAGGAAACGCGTCATGTTGGGGTCGGTCACGGTCAGCGGCTCGCCGCTGCGCAGTTGCTCGATGAACAGCGGAATCACCGAACCGCGCGAGGCCATCACGTTGCCGTAGCGCGTGGCACAGACCACGGTGCCGCCCTCCGGAATCATCCGCGACTTGGCGACCATCAGCTTCTCGGCCATCGCCTTGGAGATGCCCATGGCATTGATCGGATACACCGCCTTGTCGGTCGACAGCACTACCACGCGCTTCACGCCGCTGGCGATGGCCGCATTGAGCACGTTCTCGGTGCCGTTGACGTTGGTGCGCACCGCCTCCATCGGATAGAACTCGCAGGACGGCACCTGCTTGAGCGCCGCCGCGTGGAAGATGTAATCGACGCCGACCATGGCCTGCTTGAGGCTGTCGTAGTCGCGCACATCGCCGATGTAGAACTTGACCTTGTCGTTGGCCAGGGCGATGCGCATATCTTCCTGCTTCTTCTCGTCACGGGAGAAGATGCGTATCTCGCGCACGTCGGTATCGAGGAAGCGGCGCAACACCGTATGGCCAAAGGAACCGGTGCCACCGGTGATCATCAATACCTTGTCGTCGAACATAGAACCTTCCAGAACGTGAACGCAGCCAGACGGCTGCGTGGATTCTCTTCGTCAGCGCACGTTAGCGCTGCTCATGCATACGTCGGATCAGCTCCGACCAGTCCGGCGCGACATAGCCGGTAGCCTGGCGAAAACGCGCGCCATCCAGTGATCTGTCGATCACCAGCGCGTCATCCGGGCGAATCTCGATTTGCTTGCCGTACTGCGCCGCTACCTGATTGAGCAACTCGAACTTGTCGATCGGCGCGGCGGCGACATGATACAGGCCATTGAGCTGTGGGTGCGGAATCACGAAATCCTTCATCACCCGCGCCAGCTCCACCGTCGGCAGACCGGAGAAGATCGCCCTGGTGAACCCCTTGACGCTGCCTTGCTGGGACAGGAACCAGTCCACCAGCGCGTAACTGGAACCCAGCTCGTGACCGATGATCGAGGTGCGCAGGGTGATGGCATGCGGCAGATCGTGCAGCTCGCCGATGTATTTCGACTTGCCGTAAAGATCCTCGGCATCCGACAGATCGGCCTCCTGGTAAAGACCCTTGCGCCCGGAAAACACACAGTCGGTGCTGACATGGATCAGCCGCGCCCCGGCCAGCGCGCAGAGGCGCGCCAGTCGGTGCGGCAGCATGGCGTTGATCGGCAGCGCGGTCAGCGGGTCCTTGGCATCGGCCAGATGCTTGATCAGCCCGACGCAGTTGATCAGCACATCCGGCCGAACCCTGGCGATTGCCGCGACCAGCGCATCCTGATCCAGCACATCGACCCCGGCCAGCAGGTGCGGATGGCTCTGCTCGGGGAAATACCGCAGCGCCGCGCCACTGCGCAGCGTGCCCCAGGTTTCATGCGTGGCATCCGATGAAAAGACGCGAAAGACGGCATTGCCGAGCATGCCGGTGACGCCTAGAACCAGAATTCGAGCCACTACAAATACCTTCGATCAGTGTGCGAACAACAGGAATCTCTTACGCGTTGCGTCTGAAGAACAGGCAACAGAGTTTGTCCGCAACGTAGAGCATCAGAATGGTCAGCGCGATGGTACCGAACAGCTTGTAGCTCTGCATCGGCACGTAGCCAAAACTCGTGTAACGGTAGGCAATGACCTGTGCGATGAGGGCGCACAGAACCAGGTTCCGTCCAGCAAAGCGATAGGTCAGATACTCGAGGCTGGCTGCGAAGGCGGAAAAAGCCGCAACGGCAAAAAACAGAAACGCATAGGAGCCTGGGTAGAACAAGAAAGCGATATAGCCGGGCAGGGAAATGAAATGGCGTCCGTCATCGGTATTCGAATGATAGGAGTTGATGAAGTTTTCATCGTAGAAGCTGGTTACCGCGGGATCGAAACGCTCCGCCAGAGCCTGCTCGAACAGCTCGCTGCCCAAATCATCCTTGTCGATCACCGACATCACGCCTTCGATGCCGACCCAGCGATCGAGGAACAAAGCTTTGGTATGCCCCGCGACACTTTCTCCACCTGCCGCAAAATCAAAGTAGTGCGAACGCAGGTTGTTCACTGCCAGCACCGAACCAACGAACAGCACGCAGAACAGCAGCCCCACATACAGCAGCAGTCCCGCGCGCAGCCGCGCCTCGACGCGACGGAACAGGGCCGCGCCGCCATATATCAAGGCACCGGCATTGAGGATCATGCCGCGACTCATCAGCGATATGTTGGAAACGAAGCCCTCCAGCAGCGCCAGCGTGGCGACGATCCAGACCTGCTCGCGGTTACGCTCGAACTCGAAGCGCAACAGAACCGCGGCGAAGGCCGCCAGGCCGAAAGTCAGCAGCCAAGTGTAAACGCCGTTCAGGCCGAACGGCAGCAGAGTGCGGGGTACCACGCCACGCTGGTAGATGCCGAACCAGGCATTCGAGAAGCCGACGCCCAGCACCAGCACAACGAAGCCGGTGAGCACCAGCCAGCGAAAGCGCAGGTAAAAAGCATATAGACCAGGGAATGTGCTCTGCGCCAGGTTCTGCGGATAGCAAAACAACCGCGCCCGCGCAAAGCGCACCAGCAGCAGCGCCGCAAAGGCGCAGGACGCTACCAGCAGGGCCTGGTCCCAAGACTGCGCCGTGCCCTCGAACGAGCCGACCGGCACCATGAATACTCCATCCATGAATGCCACCCGCAAACTGAATTTCAACCAGAATCCGATCCACAGCAGGACACCGATAAAAGCGTCGAAAAAGATCGCGCCCCGGCCGAATCCAAAAAACAGCAATGCACTGGACAGCAGCGTAAACAGTAGATAGATCCACGTAGTTCCCTGGTATTCAGCCAGCGCAGCAGAGGCGATAACCGCTATGCCGACGAACACCAGCCCCCAGATTCCCTTGATCAGATTTTCCCAGCGCATGGCTGCCTCAGCTCACCTTTCCATTTGACGTACGTGCTCCGGATTGCGAAAGCACTGCCAGTAACAAACCCCAGAAGAAAAACATCATCACACCCGAGTAAGGCTGGCGAAGACCAACCTTGAAGGCGCTATCAATAGCCAGCAGGAACCCGACCACTAGAACCAGCCCCACATTCATCGGCAGTCGCCAGATTTCGCGGCGTTGACGATAAAGCGCAAAAGCGGTGTGGAGCGCCAGCAGGATCAGCGGCAACAGCCCCAGCAAGCCGAAGTTGTAGACAAAGTCGAGGTAGTAGTTGAGGGCGCTGGGGTACAGCTCCCGCTCGGGTGATCGGGGGTGACCGAGCAATGCACTGGTCCAATCAGCAGATATACCCCTGGCGTAGAACATCCAGCGATCCAGATACCCCACACGCCCCTCGAGCACTTGCATCGAAAGGTCAGCGGAAGCGGACAGCGGTGTCAGGGTATCGATCTGCCATACCGAACGGATGTACAAGCCAGCCAGCACTCCCCCGCCTGTCGCCAGGGCAGGGATGACCAAGGCGGCCCGCCAACGTGCTCCATGAGCCACCTGATGCACGACGAACCCGCTCATGGTCAGGATGAACAACAGCACCGCCAACAGCGACCATGACAACACCACATAGCCACCCATCAGCAACGCCAGAGCACGCAGCCAGCCATCGAACCCCTGGCGCCCGGAGAGCGCGAACACTGCCACTGCGAACGCTGCAACGAACAACAGCGAGACGTACTGCAAATGCTGATAGATGCTGAACAGGAATACCGAAGGCGATAGCACTGCACTCCCTTCCAGCAGAGTCGCCAGCAACTGCAGCGGCACTATCAGCAGCAATGTGCATAACGCAGCCCTGGCTACCAGCGTCAGCGCATCCGGTCGGGCTCCATATTGCTGCCCCAGAACCAGCGCGAACATCGGCAGGATGTACTGGACCAGCAGAATCAGCTTCTGGCGGCCCTCCCCGCCTTGATCCAGCCCCAGCAGAAGACTGGTCAGCAACATACCGATAAAGACGAAGAACAGACTCACCAGGGAAAGGCGTGCACGGGAATAACCACCCAGCAACACCACGCCGAGATAGCAGGCCAGCACCGACACAGGGATCGGCAGCAGCGCCAGCACACCGCCACTGTTGAAAGTGCCGGAACGGTCATCGAAGAGGCCGCCGCCAAGCTGGAAGAACAGCGGCAGGAATATCGCGAAGGCTATCAGCAGCAGCAGGTTGCGTTCGGTGAGAAGCCCGCGAGCCCTCAGGGGCAACAGTCCATGTCGCTCGCTGGCATAGAAACCCCAGGACAGAATTGCACCCAGCAGATACAGCCCAGCCAGAGCATCGGCCCCCAGCTCGTAGAACACGAAGGGAATGCAGGCCACCAGCAGGATATTTGCCAGCATGTCCGAGCCGAAAACATCGCCACCGACCGCATCCTGCAGGATGCGCAGGCGAATGCGCTGCGCCAGCACCATGACCACGCCGCCGACCAGGGAGCAGCCCACCGCCAGCCAGAACAGCTGGCTCTTCTGCGTCCAGTCCAGCAGATGCGGAACGCTCCAGACGATCGCCAGCAGGAAGCCGCCGACCAGTGCCACCAGCACAAGCATCAGGTTGAACAATTTGAGCATGCGCCCGGGTCCCGCTGCGCTGCGTTCCTGGCGCACCATGGTCGGCCCCAGCGCCTGGGAGAACACCGCGCCGAGGATGCCGCCAAGGGCGAAGGCAGAGAAAAGATCACCCGCTGTCTCCTTGCCCGCAACCAGCAGGATGAAAAGCCGGAATACATAGACGGAAACGCCGATGACCGCGGTGGAGCCGAAGTGCGGGAGCATCTGGCGGATGCCGGCCATCACCGGCACGGCATGGCCGAGCGCCCGCCCCAGCAGGGCCAGGCTGATGCAGCCGAGCAACGGGGACAGCGCCCAGGCCAGGGTCAGCGGCAGCGCCCACACGCCGTCATCGAGCAGTGCCAGCAACAATGCCAGGCTCAGCACCCCCTGGATCAGCAGAAAGCGCAGCGCAGCCCGGCCCTGGTGTTGCAGCTCCTGCTCACTGAGAAACACTTCTGCCAGCCATTCGGCAGCCCGGCGCATCACCAGCAGCAGAACAAACAGCCAACCGCCGTCCACCACCCCGATGCACAGCGCGAACGCCAATACCGCCAGCGGCAGCAACAGGAGCAGACGCAGACGCAGGATGGCCGCGCCGTCTACCCTGCCGGACTCACCCAGGATCAGGCTGCGCGCATTGCCGGAAAACGAATAGAACAGTGCAACGGTTGCCCCGTGGACCAGGCCGTAGTCAGCCGCAAGCTCGGGCCTGCCGAACAGGCTGAGACCGATCATCACCACCATCATGGCAAAGGTGTTCGCCATGAAAGCGACGGGAAAAACCATCACACGCATTACTTGATCCTTGATCGGATAGGCTTACCTGCGGCCTACCCTCTGGCTGTCAGTGCTTCAGAAGTTCCACCAACCGGGTGACCTGCGCCGTCATCTCGAAATTCGCGTCGAAATAGGCCTTGCCGGAGCGCCCCATGGCGGCGCGCTCGGTCTCACCCAGCGCCTTCATGCAGCGAATGTTTGCCACCAGCGGCAGCACTTTCTCAGCCGGCGAAGACAACCCGGCACGTGCCTCACTGACCACTCGCGCGCCCTCGCCATTCAGACAGGCGAGGATCGGCCGCCCGGCCGCGAGGTATGCCTGGATCTTGCTTGGCACGGTCTGGGCAAAGGCTTCCTCGTCGTTGAGCGACACCAGCAGCGCCGAAGAGCGCTCGAAGATCTGTGGCATGGACTCCATTGGAAAACGACCGGGCAGGACCAGGTTGTCCAGTGCGTGTGCCTGCTGTTGCGCCTTGAGCCACGCCAGACGACTGCCGCTGCCCACCAGCACCACGCGGATCTGCGGATCGTCACGCAGATGAACCGCCGCCTGCACGATGGTTTCCAGCGCCTGTGCGGTGCCCAGGTTGCCGGCGAAGACCACGCAGAAGTACTTCTCGAGCAGCTCGCTCAACTCGGACGGGATGGGTACCACCAGCCGAGGGGGACGCACATCCAGAGAGTTGGGGTAGTACTGGATCTTCTCGCGCGCGGCATAAGCGGCCACCGGCTCGACGAAGGCGCGCGACTGCACCAGCAGCGTGTCGCAATGCCGATAGATAGCCTTAACCATCCAGCCCACTGCCTTGAGCAGATGCGGGTTCTTCACAAAGCCGGTGGCAGAGAGACTCTCCGGCCAGAGATCCTGGACCCACAGCGCCAACCTGGCCTTCTTCAGCCACTTGAGCGCAATGGCCGGGATCGCCTGGGTGATCGGCGACGGGGCGAAGACCAGGATCGCGTCGAACTCGCGCTTGCGCAGCATCCACGGCAGAAACAGCAAGCCGCTGAGCACGAACGACAGATAGTTGAAGATCAGGTTGCGCGCGCCACCTTCCCCGCGCGGCCAGAGCGGTACGCGCAGTACCTCCACTTTGCCCTGGTAGTGCTCGCGCTGCGTACCCCACAGGCGGTAGCCCTCGAACAGCTTGCCATCCGGGTAGTTGGGCTTGCCGGTGGCCACCACGACTTCATGCCCCTGCTCGTGCAGGGTCAGCACTATGTCGTTGATGATGAAGCTTTCGGGCCAGAAGTATTGCGACAAAATAAGAACTCGCACACTTCACCTTCCCGAGAAAAATTTGTAGAAGCGCTCACGAACCCAATACAACGCGGGAGTAGAATTGAAAATAGCTTTTATTCTGACCTTCAGACCCACCCCGCTCAATATCAACAGAGGAAGTGGCTTGCTCAAATAGCGCAACAATTGCACCGCGAACTCTAGAAGTATTTTTCTTTGCTGACTAACAGAAAGACTTTCCCGATATTTCTCATAGAAGAAAAATAGCGCTCTCTGCCGCATCCACATCTGTTCGCTTACCTGCTCGAAGGAAACACCTCGTCGATAGCTATTATTTTCATGAATTCGATAAAGCAGGCCAATAGATGGAACTTGCACAACCTTCACATTCGAATAGTTAACCTGCAGCATCAGCCAGCTGTCCTCATTCGCCAATGTTGGAGGAATGGGAAAGGCCCGCTCGGCGAAGCATCGGTTGAAGGCGATACACCCCCCGGACTCGAGGCCGAGACGAGGATTCTTTGGCAGAACCATACCGTCATACTTGCCTTGTTCGGAAAAAGATCGCAACTTGCAAAAAGTTACCATTGCAAGCTGCTCTGCTTGCGCGCGAAGTGGAGAAACGCGCGCCTCAAGAATTTCTGGAACGAGCAGATCATCCCCCGCGAAAAGAATGAAATAGGATCCCGAGGCGTTTTCATATGCCAGGCTGTAGGCTGCAGCCTTACCGATCCCTTTCGTCCGTATCAGCTTCACAAAAGGTAAATTTAAATTCTCCACCAGATCCGCAGTTCCGTCAGTGGAACCATCATCAACCACAACTATTTCAATATCAGCCGGAAGGGCGGGCTCGATTGATCGAAGCGCGTCTTCAACATAGCGGGCCTCATTCTTTACCGACATTAAAATGCTTAGCATCGCGACGCCATCACTCATAGCTAATAAAAATCAAATCTGTCACTGCTCTATAAAGTACGCGTGCCAGCGACAGAAATTGATCCAGCGCCAGATCTGCCAGGAGAACGGCTGCCGACCTGCCACAACCTGGTCGAAATGTGCGAGAACTGCAGCCTGATCGAGGAACGGCAACCCCAGATCCTCGGCAAGCCATTCTCGCGCCACCTGCGACATGCCCATCAACCACTCCTGTTCGGGTGTAGCGAAGCCGATCTTGTCGCGGCGCGCGAGGATATCATCCGGGACTATCCCTCGCATGGCTGCGCGGAAAACGTGCTTGGTTTCGCCCTTTGGCGAGATCAGATAGGACTCTGGCAAGGACAGCGCAAGCTCGACCATATCCAGAGTCAGGAACGGCACCCGACTCTCCACGGAGAAACGCATCGAGTTGCGGTCCCCGTGCCGCAACAAAGCCGGCAATCCGCGCTGCGTGAGCGACAACGCCAGTTCGGCCACCACCCGCCTGCCCGCACTGCCCGCCGCAGCTCTCTGCCGAGGGTAGCGGCGTATGATGCCGCGCTCCTGCAACGGATCGGCCCTGATCCAGGCCGGCAGACTGTCCATGCCGTTCATACGCCGCAGCGCATCGTACAGTGCACCCTGGCTCAGTTCCGCCACTGCGCGCTTGGCCCCAGCCAGCCGACTGCGTCCCGGCCACCGGGCCCACTCGTAGAGGAAATGCAGCGCTTCGGCGAAGCGCCCCTTCTCCAGCAGGCTACGAATGCGCTGCCCCGGGTAACCGCTGTAACCGGCGAGCATTTCATCGGCGCCCTGCCCATCGAGGGTAACCGTGACACCATTCTCCTTCGCCAACTGGAAGACGCGGTACTGGGCATAGATGCTGGTACTGCCGAACGGCTCACCCTGGGCCACGATCATGTCATCCAGATCGCGGGCCAGTTCTTCGCCACTGACCACCACCTTGTGCGGTACTGCCCCTACATGCTGATTGACCCGATCGACCCACACCTCTTCGGACATCGCGTTACCCCGGGCGATGTAGCTGAACGTGGAGATCGGCAGGTCCGGCGCGACATGGCGCATCGCACACACCACTGCGGATGAGTCGATCCCGCCGGACAGCGCCGCGCCCAGAGGCACATCGCTACGCAGGTGCAGGCGAATGCTGCTCAGGAACTGCTCGCGCACAAGCTCGGCAGCCTGCGTGAAGCTGAGATCACTGCGTTCCTCAATCCGTGGCGTCCACCAGCGCTGTGGCTCCCCCAGCGCGCCAGAGGCCAGGTCCAGCTCGACCAGATGACCAGGCAACAGATGCAGCACGCCATCAAGGAAGCTGCGCACTCCGCTGTCGTAGTCCGCATGCACCAGGTAGTCATAGGCACGCTGCCAGTCCAGCTCAGCCCGTTCCTGCTTGAGAGCCTTGATCGCCGAAACTTCCGAGGCAAACAGAAAGCTGCCCCGTTCCTGCGTGTAGAAAAACGGCTTGATCCCGAAGGCATCACGCACGCAAGTCAGTGTCCCCTGTGCGCGATCGAACACAACGAAAGCGAACATCCCCACCAGCCGGCGCAGGCTGCCCCGGCCCCATTGGCGCCACGCCGCCAGCAGCACCTCGGTATCAGATCCGGAAACGAATCTATGTCCGAGCGGCTCCAGCTCTGCACGCAGTTCGCGATAGTTGTAGATCTCACCGTTGAAGACGATGGACACCACGGCATCCAGCGAATGCATGGGCTGATGCCCCGCCGCGGAAAGATCGATGATCGACAGCCGGGTATGTCCCAACGCCGCCGTCCCGCTTACCGTCTGGTACAGCTCGTAGCCCCGATCATCCGGCCCGCGGCGCTGCATGGCCGTCAACGCCTGCGCTAGCTTGTCATCCAGCGCAGCAGGCCTGTCCGGCCACCATCCGCCCGTGATACCGCACATGACTTTCTCCTAAAGCAGGGCTCTCGGGCCCTGCATATCAAACTCGCGGGGATGCCCCGAAGCGCCGCAGAAGCTGCACCAGCAGCGCTCGCAGATCCGCCAGGGGCAAAAGCCCGGCGGCCACCACCACCACCAGCAAACCCATCAGCAGCCCAGACTTGAGCAGCAGTGCCAACAGCATCGTCAACCCCGCTTCATCCACTTCTGCACCCAGCAGCGAGCAACCACCGAAAACCGCCAGCGCCAGCGCACATCCTCGCCAGGCATAGGGAATCCGGTACAACCGCTGACTGAGCCACAGCCAGCTCAGGAAAAACACCAGCGATGCCAGCAACGTCGAAACCGCCGCCCCCCAGATGCCCCACAACGGCACCAGCAGCCAGTTGGCGACACCGCTGACTGCCGCCGACAGCAGCGTTACCCATAGCTGCCAGTGGGTCTTCTTGGCGATGGCGATGCCGGGCGCAAAAATGTACATCTGGGACAGCAGCAGAGCAGGCGCCAGCACTGCCACCAGTGCCGCCCCCGCCATGTATTCCGGGGTGGCAAAAAGGGTCAGCAGCTCGCGGGCGAACAGGGCGAGGAACAGGCAGCCCGCGAGAGCCACGGCCATGAACCAGCCAAACAGCCGGGCAATCTGCGCGGGAGTCTCTGCGTCACGGTAGTGCTGGTACACCAGCGGCGTCAGCGCTGCCTGCACGCCCAGAATCAGCAGGGTTGAAAGCCCGGCTACACGACTGCCAATGCCGTATAGCCCCACCTCTTCCAGGCTGGCGAAATGGTTCAGCGCGAAGCGGTTGATATACAGGCTGACGAAGACTGCCAGCCCA
>Ga0102830_1001005_pt1 | contig 11062 bp, 8 predicted proteins | sample ColrivemetaGS703_FD_84511 | JGI IMG/M metagenome (GOLD analysis project Ga0102830, IMG submission 84511) | Estuarine microbial communities from the Columbia River estuary - Freshwater metaG S.703 | ecosystem: Environmental > Aquatic > Marine > Intertidal zone > Estuary | place: USA: Columbia...
ACTTCTTGGTTTTGAGCAAACACTGACGTAGTGAAAACTACAACAAATAGCATTAATAATTTTTTCATTTCGAGTTTATTTTAACTGATTAGGCACCAATATATTAAATATATAATTGCAATGCAAAATTATTATTCATGCTCTTAGAAAATTACATAAGGCTATAGGACATTCTTCTTTAACTGTTAGTTTTTTCTATCTAATAAGACTTGAGGTTAGTGATTTGTAGGAAAAAGATGTGCCTATGGTTTATTTTAATCAAAACAATAGGTATCACCAATGTTAATTGAATCATAAGCATCTTTAGATACACTTCCCACTAAAGGCTCATAAGAAGTGTCCTGACTATTTATTCTTTCACCCCAATAAAAATAATACTTTCCATTAATTATTTCCTTCTGAAGAATTTTCTCACAACCCAACTCTTTGGAACAAGAAATAAACAGCAAAAGAAAAGAAAGTAGCAATGATGATTTTTTCACATTTAAATTAGTTAAAATATTTTGGCTATAGCTCATGGTATAGTAGCTCTTGGTTTAACCTATTTAAGAGGGCTTGAAGTAAGTGAATTAGAGGAAGAAGATATACCAGTTATGTAAAAAAGACCTCAAAAATACGAGGGCTAATACTTTACAATAAAAATTATTTATAGGTACTTATTGGGTAATCATTCCCTCTTCTGCAGAGGTTCTTACAGCATAAATAGCGTCACCTGTATGAACCATAGGCCAAGCCCCAGTCATAATTTCAGGATATTGGGTGCCAAAATAGTGTTGGGCATCATTAAGCATTAAATTTATATTATTCCAATTATCAGTATAAGCCATAATTTTGTATTGAAAACCCTCTCCTGTATGATGTTGCAGTGCTTTTACTTCAGAAGTGTATTTGCTTTGCTTAAAGCCATCATAAAATATAAAAAACATTTTCTCTGCATCCATAACAGAAGCTGTTTGTGATACTTCAAATTGTAATTCGTAAACAAACCTACTTTCTAATTTAGCAGAGTCTGTTTGAGCAAACGCTGACGCAGTAAAAACTACAGCCAAAAACATTAGTAATTTTTTCATTTTTGATTTATTTTAATTTGTTAATGATTAAATATACTAAATATATAATTGCAATACAATATTGTTGAAATTTATCCTCGTAAAATGAAAGAACTTTAAGACATTCTTCTTTAACAATTAGCCTTCAATATCTAAGAAGGCTTGAAATAAGTGATACAGGATAATAGGAAACAAAAAAGCCGACTCATAAATGAATCGGCTTTGGCTTCTGCGGTCTGGACGAGACTCGAACTCGCGACCCCCTGCGTGACAGGCAGGTATTCTAACCAACTGAACTACCAGACCTCGCGTTAGCGGTTGCAAATATACACCGCTTATTTAATTGTGCAAACAAAAAATACTAAAAAAATAAAATATTTTCTCTCTAAGATCAAGGACATAAAAAAAGACCCTAGCATTGGCCAGGGTCTTTTTTTATACAGGTTTCAAAACCAGTGTATTACATAGCTGCGTCAATCGCGTCTGTGTAAACCTGCTTTGGAGACACCCCTACTTGTCTGCTCACAATCTCTCCGTTTTTAAATACTAAAACGGTTGGAATGTTACGCACGCCGTACTTAGCTGCAAATTCTTGGTTGGCGTCTACGTCTACCTTTCCTACGACAGCTTTTCCTTCGTAATCATTACTTACCTCATCAATGATAGGACCTACCATTCTACAAGGACCACACCAAGCTGCCCAAAAATCCACAACTACTGGCTTGTCACTTTTTAAAACTACTTCTTCGAAAGTAGCGTCTGTTATTTCTAATGCCATGATTCTATGTTTTTAATTGTTTACAAATTTACATATTTATTTTACCATTTTTCCCTCTGGCCTATGCCTTTTCTTATCTAACTATAAAGAAGCCTTATAGCTAGTTTAGACTGAAATGTACATCTGCAGCCTCTAGGGCTTCTAAAAGTGCCGTAGTGACCCCTATTTTTTGACTGCGAGAAACAAAATCTAACTTAATACTCTCTTCCATCTCATAAAGGCTAAAATGCAGTGGTAAATCTCCAGGATGGCTTTGAATAAGTTCCTTAATTCCTTTAATCTGCGCTTCCTCTAGGTGGTCTACCCGCAACTTTAAGGTGAGCTTTTTAGTGAAATTCTCAAGTATTTCTTGCAACATATAAAAACCGTTGTATTGCAGGCGAGGCTCTCCTTGTTTACCGGTATCTTTATTGGTCCAACCCTCTTTCACAAGGGCCTTACAGAATATAAATGAGTTGGGAATTAAAAAGTGCCTGAACTTCAAATAGTCCTCACCAAAGATCCTAAACTCATAAGAGTCTGCGTAATCTTCTACCGTAAAGGCCGCCCAGCCTTTACCGTTTTTAGATACCCTATGTTGCACCTCAGACACCACACCAGCAAAAGCCAGCTCCCTGTTTACATAAGAGGGAAGGTCATTAAAGAAAGACACATTGGCATTGGTGTAAGTGTTTATTTCTGTTTTATAGTCGTCTAAAGGATGCCCAGAAATGTATATCCCCACCACTTCCTTCTCTTGCTTTAACTTCTCCATAGTCCCCCACTCTGGACAAGGAGGCACTTCAGGTTCCGGAATTTGAATATCACTAGACTCCCCAAACAAACTCACTTGGGCAGAGTTTTCATTTTCCTGGTATCTGGCACCGTAACGAATGACTTTTTCAAGAAAAGTACCGGCATCGCCCAGAGGGTGAAAATACTGCGCCCTGTGAACCCCTCCAAAAGAATCGAATCCTCCGGCAAGTGCTAAGTTTTCAAAAGCTTTTTTATTGGCTGCCCTTAAATCTATACGCTTGGCCAAATCAAAAACAGACCTGTAAGGCCCACTTTCTTTTCGCTCCGCCACAATGGTCTCTACCGCCCCGCGACCCACGCCTTTGATTGCGCCCATGCCAAAACGAACGGCTCCTGCATTGTTTACGGCAAATTTGTAAAAGGATTCATTCACATCTGGCCCCAAAACCTGTAAACCCATACGCTTACATTCTTCCATAAAGAAAGTCACTTGCTTAATGTCATTCATATTATTAGAGAGTACCGCCGCCATATATTCTGCTGGGTAGTGGGCTTTAAGGTAAGCTGTCTGATAAGCAATATAGGCATAGCAAGTAGAGTGACTCTTGTTAAAGGCATAAGATGCAAAGGCTTCCCAGTCTTTCCATATTTTCTCAAGCACTTCTTTAGGGTGGCCCAGCTTTTCTCCACCCCCTAAAAACTGGGGTTTCAATTTTTCTAGTAGGGCAAATATTTTCTTACCCATGGCTTTTCTCAGTACGTCTGCTTCCCCCTTAGAGAAACCGGCAAGCTTCTGAGACAAGAGCATTACCTGCTCTTGATAGACTGTAATCCCGTAGGTTTCCTTAAGGTATTCTTCCATTTCAGGAAGGTCATAGGTAATTTGTTCGTCGCCGTGTTTACGACCAATAAAACTAGGAATATACTCCATTGGTCCTGGTCTGTAGAGCGCGTTCATGGCAATAAGGTCGTCAAAAACAGTAGGCTTTAAATCCTTGAGGTGCTTTTGCATGCCCACAGATTCGTATTGGAATACCCCAACGGTGTCTCCGCGCTGGAAGAGCTCGTAGGTCTTGGTGTCGTCCAAAGGAAAATCATCCGGCACCAATTGAATGTCGTGCTTGGCCTTGACAATTTTAACCGTATCCTTAATTAAGGTCAGGGTCTTCAGACCCATAAAGTCTATTTTTAACAATCCAGCGTCTTCTACCACGGAGTTGTCGAACTGGGTCACATACAAATCAGAATCTTTGGCCGTAGCCACTGGCACATAATTGGTAATATCTCCAGGGGTAATAATTACCCCACAGGCATGAATACCTGTATTCCTAAGTGATCCCTCTAATATACGTGCCATATTCAAGGTCTGAGCTTCCAGGTCTGGACCGTCTGCAATATTGAGTAGCTCGTTGACCTTATCTAAGTCTTCTGCCCTAAAGTTTTTCTTGAGTTCCGCCTCAGTATAGCTAAAAATCTTAGCGAGTTTAGACATATTGGGCAGTAATTTAGCAATCCTGTCTGCCTCGTTGAGGGGTAAATCCAATACCCTGGCCGTATCTCTAATAGAAGACTTGGCCGCCATGGTACCATAGGTAATGATCTGAGCCACCTGGTTAGAACCGTATTTTTTAATTACATAATCCATGACACGACCGCGACCCTCGTCGTCAAAATCAATATCAATATCTGGCATAGAAACCCTGTCTGGATTTAAGAAACGCTCAAAAAGCAAATCGTACTTCAAAGGATCTATATTGGTAATCCACAAGCAGTAGGCAACTACAGATCCAGCCGCAGAACCCCTTCCAGGACCAACAGAAACGTCCATATTACGCGCTTCTCTAATAAAATCTTCCACAATCAGGAAGTAACCCGGGTACCCAGAATTTCTAATGGTGTCCAATTCAAAATCCAAACGCTCTTCAATTTCAGGCGTAATTTCAGTGTACCGCTTTAGTGCGCCTTTATAGGCAATATCTTTGAGGTAAGCATTTTCTCCTCGTTTGCCACCGTCTTCTAAATCTTCTGCCACCTTAAACTCCGCTGGAATCTCAAAAGCAGGTAGCAGTACTTCTCTCGCTAGTTCAAAAGCTTCAATTTGGCTGGAAATCTTATGGGTATTTTCAATGGCCTCTGGTATATCGGAGAACAGCGACTTCATTTCCGCTGCAGTCTTGAAAAAATACTCTTGGTTGGGCAATCCATACCTGTACCCCCTACCCCTTCCAATAGGCGTGGCTTGTTTTTCTCCATCTTTTACACAGAGTAAAATATCGTGGGCCTCTGCGTCTTTCTGGTCTGCATAATAGGTGTTGTTTGTAGCCACTAAAGAGACCCCATGCTTCTGAGCCATAGGCACCAACACCTGATTAACCCGGTCCTCATCTTCCTGACTGTGGCGCATTAACTCCACATAAAAGTCTGCTCCAAAGGTCTCTTTCCACCAAAGTAGGGCTTCTTCTGCTTGCTGCTCTCCCATATTTAGGATTTTAGCTGCCACCTCGCCATACATATTTCCAGAGAGTACAATTAAGTCTTCTTTATACTGTTCCACAAGCGCCTTGTCTATTCTAGGCACATAATAAAATCCTTTGGTATAGGCAATAGAAGACAGTTTGGCCAAATTGTGATAGCCGTTTTTGTTCTTTGCCAAAAACACCATCTGATACCCGTAATCTTTTACATGCTTATTTGTATGGTCCTCACAAACATAAAATTCACAACCAATAATTGGCGTCATTTCTTTGCCTTCTTCAGGGGTCCCCGTTGCTTCCGCTTCTTTATGGGCCTGTTTAACCCTAGCATTGTGCGCTTTGACCTCTTTCACAAAATGAAAGGCCCCCATTAAATTGGCGTGGTCTGTAAGGGCCACCGCAGGCATATTTTGCTTGGCCGCTTGAGCCACCAAATCCTTTACACTCATGGTGGATTGGAGCACAGAAAACTGGGAATGGTTGTGCAGGTGAACAAAAGCAGTGTCTTCTAACTGGGCTAAATTTTCTTTAATATCCTGTTTGGTGGGCGCAGCAGTTACTGGTTGGGCTTGCGCTTGCAGCGCCGCCGATGCCTTTTTTAAATTCACATGCTTCAATCCAATACCGGCTACAGCCTCAGAATTCGCTGCCTGATACTGGTTGTAATAGTCTGCAGGAGCGCCTAACTTCTCAAGCGGATAGTGCTTTAAGCGGAGTAGCTCCAAAAAGCAACGTGTGGTAGCCTCTACGTCTGCCGTAGCGTTGTGGGCTTCGTTAAAGGGCGCGCCAAATAAATGTTGGTGCAGTTCCGTCAGGGTAGGCAGCTTAAATTTACCTCCCCTACCTCCAGGAATTTGACACATCATAGCGGTCTGTTCCGTACAAGTATCTAACACAGGCTTTTGAGCTAGGGTGTTTTCTATCCCAGCCCTGTGAAATTCTGCCCCCATAATGTTGAGGTCAAAACCCACATTCTGGCCCACCACAAAATGACATTTTTCTACAGCCGCTGTAAAACGCTCCAATACTTCTAACAAAGGAAGTCCTTGGTCCTGAGCAAGCGCGGTAGAAATACCGTGTATTTGTTCTGCCTCAAAAGGTACGTCAAAGCCATCTGGCGAAACCAAAAAATCTTGGTGTTCCAAGAGGTTTCCCATAGCGTCGTGCAATTGCCAGGCAATCTGAATACAGCGCGGCCAATTGTCGGTATCCGTTACGGGGGCATTCCATCTCTTGGGTAAGCCGGTGGTTTCAGTGTCAAAAATTAAATACATCTGGGTGATTTTCTTTGGGTGCTTATTTGCCTGGGAACGGTAAAAATAACCAAAAGGAATCGTATAGAAAAAGAGGGTTTTAAGAAGTTATTAACCCTTTATTGTGGGGCAACGCCAACCTAGCCTAATTATTTAAAAGCAGATAGTTTGCAAATCACAAAAAAAGGGTATATTTGCACCCTCTTAATGGAGAAAACTAAAAAGAATTAATAACCAAGGGTCGGGCACCCTACAAATTAATGTGATATGCCAGTAAAAATTAGATTACAAAGACACGGTAAAAAAGGAAAACCATTTTATTGGATCGTTGCTGCAGATGCAAGGTCAAAAAGAGATGGTAAATTTTTAGAGAAATTAGGAATCTACAATCCTAACACCAACCCAGCCACTATTGACTTAAATGTAGATGGTGCTGTAAAATGGTTGACTAATGGAGCACAGCCTTCTGACACTGCAAAACGTTTGTTGTCTTACAAAGGCGCTTTATTAAAGCACCACCTTTTAGGAGGACTTAGAAAAGGTGCTTTAACTGAAGAGCAAGTAGCAGAAAAATTCAACGCATGGGTGGCTGAAAAAGATGCTGCTGTTGCTGCAAAAGTTTCTGGTCTTACTCAAGAGCAAGAAGTAGAAAAAGCAAAAGCATTGGCTGCTGAAAAAGCTGTTAATGAAAAGCGTGTTTCTGACGCACAAGCACTAGAAGCTGAAGCTGCTGCTGAAGTTGCTGCTGCTGAAGCTGCAGAAATTGCCGCTACTGAAGCCGCTGCTGCTGCTGAAGTTGCTGCTACTGAAGAAGTTGTTGCTACTGAAGTTGTTGCTACTGAAGAAGCGCCTGCTGAAGAAGCAGCTGGTGAAGAAACCAAAGAAGCTTAATATAAAACAAGGATGCGTAAGGAAGATTGTTTCTACTTAGGCAAAATTGTTTCAAAATACAGTTTTAAAGGAGAGGTACTCATAAAGCTAGACGCAGATGAGCCCGACCTATACGAAAACATGGAATCAGTGTTTGTCTCTCTCAGAGACAGCCTGGTTCCATTTTTTATTGAAAAATGTTCCCTTCATAAGTCTAGCCTCCTCAGGGTCCGTTTTGAGGCCGTAGAAGATGAAGCTGCTGCAGACAAGATCATGGGTGCAGCACTCTTCCTACCCCTAAGCTTACTTCCAAAACTCACTGGAAATAAATTTTATTACCACGAAATTATTGGCTTCACCCTTTTAGATAAAGTCCATGGCGATATTGGCCAGATTACCGCTGTAAATGACACTGTAAGTCAGGCTTTATTCATTGCAAAAAAAGAAGACAAAGAATTACTTATTCCCATTACAGACCAGATTATCACTAAGGTAGATCGCGAGAACAATACCATAGAGGTAACCACTCCAGACGGACTGGTCGCTTTGTATTTAGGAGCCGACTAGTGCTGTTGGTCTAAAACCCCTAAGCCCATCTAAAAATATTGCGTAGCTTTAAGTGATCAATTTCACACTTATGAAAACGCAGCTTTCCTTTTTATGGCTTTTTTTAATCTTTTTAACGGGCTGTAAACAAGCACCTATAGAAGTAGCCAACACCCCTAATAATCGAGAGAAAAGCCCCAATATTATACTAATCCTTACAGATGACCAAGGTTATGCAGACCTAGGCGCTTATGGTGCCAAAGATTTTGAAACACCCCATTTAGATCAAATGGCCAAAGAAGGGGCGCTGCTCACCCAATATTATGCGCCTCAAGCTGTTTGTTCTGCCTCTAGGGCTGGAATTCTTACTGGCTGTTATCCCAATAGAATAGGTATTCACAACGCTTTTATGCCAGAAGCAAAAAAAGGCTTAAACCCAGTAGAACTCACTATGGCAGAAATGCTTAAAGCAGCGGGTTATGCTACTGCTATTTATGGAAAATGGCATTTGGGAGACGCCCCTGAATTTCTTCCAAATGAGCACGGGTTTGAAGACTATTTTGGCATACCATACTCTAATGATATGTGGCCTTTACACCCACAACAAGGCCCGGTTTTTAACTTTAAAGCGCTTCCCTTATTGGAGAATGGACAGGTTTTAGACACCCTCACAGACCAGTCTCAACTCAATACCCAACTCACCCAAAGAGCCGTGTCATTTATACACGCTAAAAAAGACCAGCCTTTCTTTTTATATGTGGCCCATCCCCAGCCTCATGTACCCCTCTATGTTTCTGAAAAATTTAAAGGCAAGTCCAAAAACGGGCTATATGGAGACGTTATTATGGAATTGGATTGGTCAGTAGGAGAAATATTAAATGCCCTTAAAGTAAACGGACTAGAGGAGGACACTATGGTTATTTTTACTTCAGACAACGGACCTTGGCTCGCATACGGCAATCACGCAGGAAGCGCAACACCTTTTAGAGAAGGAAAAGGTACCGCTTGGGAAGGGGGACAAAGGGAACCGTTTGTAGTGAAATACCCTAGAAAAATTCCTGCGGGAACCCTGGTTCACACTCCTGTTATGGGAATAGACATTATGCCTACTGTAGCTGCACTAACAGGTGGAAAACTACCCAATCATCCCATTGATGGAAAAGATGTCATGCAGGTACTCAGCGGAGAAAGCCAAAAAAGCCCTCAAGAAGCCTATTTCTTTTACTACAGGGTTAATGAACTTTTTGGGGTACGTTATGGAGATTGGAAAATGTATTTTCCCCACCGCTATAGAACCATGGCTGGGCAGCCACAAGGCGCAGACGGCTTACCTGGACAATACGCCTTTATTGACATGAAGGAAATTGAATTGTACCACCTGCCAACAGATGAAGCCGAACGCACCAATGTGGCGCAATTTCATCCAGAGGTGGTAAACAAAATACAATCTTTGGCTGCAGATATGCGGCTGCGTTTGGGAGACGCGCTCACTGGCCAAATAGGGACAGAAACAAGGAATTCAGGAATACTCGAATAAGGCATTAAAGTTTTAGAAATAGACCATATAAACTGTATTTTTGTACCATGTCTGCCCCTTTCATTTTCAAAGAATTTAGTATTGAACAAGACCAATGTGCTATGAAAATTGGCACAGACGGGGTCTTATTAGGTGCTTGGGCACCTATTTCTCACCAGCCCAACAGCATACTAGATATTGGGGCAGGAACAGGTGTAGTAGCCCTTATGCTTGCCCAAAGAAGCCTTGCAGAAACCATAGACGGTGTGGAACTCATTCCTGAAGCCTACGAACAATGTGTGGCTAATTTTGAAAATGCGCCTTGGGCAGACCGATTGTTTTGCTACCACGCCCATGTAGAAGAACTCATAGAGGAAGCAGAAGCACTGACTTACGACCTTATTGTGAGCAACCCTCCTTTTTATACTGAAAATAATTTAGACAATCAAGCTAGGGCGGCAGCGAGGGAAAGCAGTACGCTGCCTTTCCCGCTGTTGGTGCAAGCGGCTGTAACCCTTTTGAGCCCAGCAGGAATTTTTGCCTTGGTCCTTCCCTTTAAGGAGTCCACAGATTTTATAGCGCTTGCTGCCAAAGCAGGGCTTTTTCCCCACGAAATAATGCACGTCAAAGGAAATAAAAACGCCCCATTTAAAAGGTCTTATATGGCTTTTGGATTTGAAAAAACCCGCTGCCTCCACCGAGAGCTCACCATTGAAACTGCCAGACACCAATACACTCCAGAATATATTGAACTGGTTAAAGATTTTTATTTAAAAATGTAACACTGCTTTGTTGTAATGTTATATTTCTTTAGTTAATTTAGAAGCTAGAAAGTGTGGACTTGTTTTGCAAAAACAATGCCCTTTAAAAAAAGCTATGAAACCAGACCTATTTGAAGCCCCAGACTATTACGCCTTAGATGATTTACTGAGCCCAGAGCACCTCTTGGTTAGAGATGCTGCTAGAGCTTGGGTTAAAAGGGCCGTGAGTCCGATCATTGAAAAGCATGCCCAAGAAGCTACTTTTCCCACAGAAATCATTAAAGGATTGGCAGAAATTGGCGCATTTGGGCCCTATATTCCTGAAAATTACGGTGGTGCAGGTTTGGATCAGATCAGTTACGGCCTCATTATGCAAGAAATTGAAAGGGGAGACTCTGGAGTGCGCTCCACAGCCTCTGTACAATCCTCATTGGTCATGTACCCTATTTTTGCTTACGGAAATGAGGCGCAGCGTCAGAAATACCTCCCAAAATTAGCTTCAGGAGAAATGATGGGTTGCTTTGGTCTCACAGAACCAGACCATGGCTCTAATCCGAGCGGCATGACCACCAACATAAAAGACATGGGAGACCATTACCTCTTAAACGGTGCTAAAATGTGGATCTCAAATGCGCCATTTGCAGACATTGCCGTGGTGTGGGCTAAAAATGAAGCCGGAAGAATTAAAGGCGTGATTGTAGAACGCGGCATGGAAGGTTTTTCTACGCCAGAGACGCACAATAAGTGGAGTTTAAGGGCATCGGCCACCGGCGAGCTTATCTTTAGCGATGTGAAAATTCCCAAAGAAAATATACTGCCTGAAAAAGACGGACTAGGAGCACCACTAGGTTGTTTAGACTCTGCCCGCTACGGTATTGCCTGGGGGGCTATTGGAGCAGCCATGGACTGTTACGACACGGCATTGAGATATGCCAAAGAGCGTATTCAATTCGGAAAACCCATTGCAGCCACCCAATTACAGCAGAAAAAATTAGCAGAAATGCTCACCGAAATTACCAAGGCACAGCTATTGGCTTTCCGTTTGGGGCAACTCAAAAACCAAGGAAAAGCCACTACTGC
>Ga0102830_1001008_pt1 | contig 11041 bp, 17 predicted proteins | sample ColrivemetaGS703_FD_84511 | JGI IMG/M metagenome (GOLD analysis project Ga0102830, IMG submission 84511) | Estuarine microbial communities from the Columbia River estuary - Freshwater metaG S.703 | ecosystem: Environmental > Aquatic > Marine > Intertidal zone > Estuary | place: USA: Columbia...
ACCTTCGGGATGATAGTCAATTGTTCTGCATTAACATACCAACCCGTTCCATCAGGTATATTTCCATCACCTGAGTGTCCATCTACGTGTTCATCGAACTGAATCAGTAGACGCTTACTATTCACGATAGTGGCTAAGATGCCTTCCTTCCAACCGCTAGGTGCTGACGTTCCGGCATTTTCAGGGTTGTACACTACACGTTGACCCTTTCTGAATTTCTTGATAGTTGTTTCCATTTTTAAATTGAATTAGATTACTTACACACATAAACTAAACGGGTGTTGCTATACTCCTCAGTAATACGTGGGAGGATTTCAGCAACTTTCTTTTTGGCTACTGATAAACCACGCTCGATAGCGAAGTGAGTAGCACCACGAGAAGAACGGGAACCGCTCTTGCGAGTCGTACAAGACAATTTCAAGTAGTCCGACTCTTTTGCAGGGATAAATACCATAGGATGATGGATTTAAGTTAAACTAGTGGAGGTGAGGGGTCACGAACCCCTTTACGTGTCATCACCACCTCCTTTGTCGCTTTTTATGTCAGTTTTTCCACCTCGGGCGTCTACCTAATCTTTCTATCTCATTGACTCACTACCATCAGGTACCATAGTGTATCTATGCCCTACTCTCCGCTATGTCAACTCACCAATAGACTTTTCAATTCCGCCTCTTAGTCCGAACCGCTTAAACTCTAAGTACTCACTCTAACTCGCAACCGCTTCCCCTACCTTTCCCTCAGCATCGGTGACCTGAGCCACTCATCTTCCCGGCATCACTCGCTAGACACACTAGCACTCGATACCTCGTTCTGCTTCGGTACTCCTCTCGGTTACCATCAGCCACTCCTTAGTTACTTTCTTCAGAGTCGTATTTCAAAGACCTTTGCTCCTTTCGTGTCTCGTCGCCTCGGGAGCCCAACCTACGTACTCGGTGGTACGTCTTCCGGTGGTTGGCTCTGCTAAGATATAAAACTCAAATACCCTTTGTCAAGTGTTTGTACAAAATAATTTGTAAGTCGTTGATAATGAGAGAGAAAAATTTCATATACCCCAATCCGAGAATCCTCACGCGCGGGTAGCATTAAAGCAAAAAGAATCCACGACGATAGAGTTGGGGGAGTGGGAAGTAGTGGGTGAATGTGGAGGGTTAGGGGGGTGTGTCGGGGGGTTGTTGCTCCTTCAAGAGTAACACGCTTTCCGTTCGAATTCCGTTACCGCTTGAACTTCGGGCACAAAAGCCGGGGCGAATACATATAGTTCTCCGCATAGTTGACGCTCAAGAAACGCTAAAAGTATCGGGAACGTTTCAGTTTTAGGAGGGGGCTTGGGTCGGTAATTCCGTTTCGGTGTGGGTGTGGTAACGCTTGTAATAGCGTATTCTCCCCCAGTCATATACAACTGAGCAATAAGCTGTTGTTCTGTAAGTGAGCTAAAACGCAGTAATAGTGGGCAAAAAGGGGGAACAGCTCAAGTGAAGCTTTGGAACACAGCTATCCTTTGATAGTGTAACGATAGTGAGCGTGTCTTATGAGTAGCGCGTCTCCTTCGGGTGGGGGTCGTTGGGGCGCCCCCACTTTCCGACGCTTTGATACGGTGTTTTAAGACTAAGTGGTTACGAGTTTCCGTATTCAATGTTCCTTTGTCACTCAGCAAAGTTAGTGTTTTTTTTTGAGATAATCAAGGGGTCCCACCCATCTTTTTCATCTTCTCTCTATGTGCCATCTCGTACTTATCTCTATCTATGAATATCGGTAGTTGTCCATCTAGCTTACGGTAGTAGTTGTTCACGAGCTGTCGTGCGTACGCAGTAAGGGCCCATCTAGTGGTGTAGTTCTGTTGTAGTTCTTTAGGGAGGCCAGCCATACGGCTATTGAAGTATTTGTATATGTATCCTCCTTTGTAGAGTGGGCTAAGGACACGGTACTGGAAGTCGTATTTCTTAGAGGTGATGTTATAGTGTTTAAGAGCGAACTCTGTAGTGAAGAATTCCATATCGTTGCAGTAGAAGAGCATCATAAGCTGTCTAGGCGATAGGTTGTAGTTGTATTCAGCGTCTAAGAATACGTGGTACAGAAGCTTTAAGTAGTTCTTATCTGAGCTCTGTCTCTTGTTATACGCCACTTGGCGGAGCTTGAGTCTTTTCTTCTTTACTCTGCTCTGCTCTTGGGTATACGGGATTTTAGGTAAATCTTTCATCTTTAATTTAATTTATCTTTGTAGCGCAAAGGTAATAGTATGTACTTTGATTATTTTGATACACATCCTGACGGAGCTAGAATAAGACATATGAAGGTTAGTAAATACGTTTCACTAAGTGAGTTGACAGCTTCTGACACAGCTAAGCGCAGAGGTTTAGACAATACGCCTACAGAAGAGCATCTGGAGAACTTGAAGGTTATCTGTACGGAGGTATTCGATAAGGTGAGAGAGCATTTCGGTGTGCCTCTGTATATCTCTTCCGGATATAGAGGAGAAGCGCTTAATAAAGCTATTAAAGGAAGTGCTAGCTCTGACCACTGCAAAGGGAGAGCTATAGACCTAGACCAAGACTATCGTGGTAACGGTGTAAGCAACCGTCAAGTATTCGATTATATTAAGGAGAACCTTGAATTTGACCAGCTCATCTGGGAATTCGGGAGCAAAGAGAATCCTGATTGGGTCCACGTAGGATACCGTAAAGGAGCAAACAGAAAACAAATCTTAAAAGCTATCCGTGTGGATGGTAAGACTAAATATCTAAATTATGAAGGCTAAGAAGTACGCCAAAGGAGGACCTATCACTCCAGACCCCAAGAAGAAAGCTCCTGTCGGTGGAGTAGCACAACGCACTAAAGCAGAAGAAACAGCTTTTGAAGAGCGTCGTATCGAAGGTATGCGTGAGAGCTTGCGTGAAGGCGAAGGCTTAAAAGCACTCCAAGATTACGATAAGGAACTTGCTGCTAAAGGATATAGCTTCCCTAATGGTTCTTCTATTAAAGTGAAGAAGTATGAAGCAGGAGGTATGGTTGGTGGTGACCCTAAGAAGACACCTAAGTACGCTAAGGCTGAAGACTACTATATGAACGAGGGTCGGGCCTTCTTAGCTCAAGCACTCAATGAACGTAATGTTTCTGGTCGTAAGGGTCGAGGTGAAGACGTCAAAACAATGTGGGAGGGCGTTAAAAAATCAAACCCCAGACTCGCAAACGAACTACTCCAAAGAGCGAAACAGTTCAGAATGGAATCTGGGGGTGAGTATTCTATTAAGACGAGCAAAGCGCCCGGCTATAGCTACTAATCAATCTACTCCTTCGAGTTCTGATTCATTGTAGAAGAATAGGTGTGTAAGGTTTCTGTCGTCATTGTGCAGGAACCATACCGCTATTACGTCGTTTTCTAGCTCGATATAAGCGAAGACATAGTCGTTGTACTTCTCGGAGCTGACGATTTTGCCAGTGAGGGCGTAATCGATAGCCTCTTCGTAGACATCTTCGTTTCCGTAGAAACCGACAGCTGTAAAAGGTACTCCGTTGTAGCAGAGAGCCTCTACCGTTCCTTGATAAGGGATGCTAGGCACCTCTTGAGCTGTTGCGCTAAAGGTGAGGGCTAAGATGGTTGCGATAAAGATGCTTTTCATTTTTGTTTAATTTTGTTTCTGTAACAAGTATACAACATTAGGTATCCCTTTGTCAAGTACTTTTTTAAAAAATATTATGAAAGCAGTAAAAAAGGTTTCTGAAGTAGAGGTTAAAGGCGCTAGTCTAGAGGAAGCTGTTGCTATGATTAAGAAGGCTACAGCTGGCACTAAGCCTATGTCTTACGAGATTTGCGCTTCTTATGAAGAAGAGGATTAATGGGTAGGCCAGAACACTTTCAAGATTTCCTATTCCACTACAATCCGTATAAGGAGATGTGGGCTGCTTTTAAGCGTGAAGACGCCAATGACTACTTTAACGGTGTCATAAAGAATGTAGTATACTATTACTCTATTAAGGATTTAGTAAATTATATAAACAACCTAGAAGATGGCACAATCCCACAAACGGCAGAATAAGCGCCCTAGCTTCAGCAACGGAGTTAAGTGGGCCAATATGCAGAAGGCCAATCTAGAACTGTTAAAGAAGCTAAGTAATGAAGGCTAAGAAGAAAGTAGAGAAGATGATGGTCAAAGCTCCAGATGGATACCATTGGATGTTTGAGAAGGGCCGTTACTTTCTGATGGCCCACGAAGGGAAGTTCGTCCCGCACGAAGGGGGTTCTCTAGAAGCGTCATTCCGTATTAAATCTAATCACTGATGAAAGCCAAGAAGAAAATGATTAAGCGTGCTGACGGCACGTACTCAGAGAGAGGTCTTTGGGATAACATTAGAGCTAGAAAGGGTAGTGGGAAGAAACCTACTAAGCAGATGCTAGAACAAGAAAAGAAGATTAAACGTGAAAGCTAAAAAAAGCAGAACAGCTCAATACTACGCTGAGAATCCAGATGCTGCTGAAAAGCGTCGTGAGTATCAACGTAAATACAATAAGTCTGAAGACCGCAAGGCTTACCGCGTAGAGCTTAAACGTATCAATAGAAAAGCTGGCACATACGGCAATGGCGATGGTCTAGACTATGACCACGCTGAAAGAAAGATGATGTCAGCTAGAAAAAATAGAGCTAAGCACTAATCCTTATCTTTGTGTAAATTGAATACACAATGGATAGTGATAAAATGGATTTTTACCTCAAGCTTAAAGATAAGTTTGACGAGATAAGAGAGTTCATTAGAGATAATGACCCTGACTCTGAAGTCTTCTATATGCTCTGTGTTGGACGGTTCGTCGAAACAGAAGAAGACTCCGTAGCACTAGAGCTTTCTTATTCTACAGATTTAGACGATATCGAAGAGCTTGACGAGATATCTGAGCACCTCTATACGTGTATCAGTAAAGAGATTAAGAAGTCAAAAGGAATTGACTACTGGCTCAATTTAATGAACGGAGATAACATAAATTAAAATGAACATCATTCGGAAAATCATCATCGGGCAAAACCCGAAAGATGCTCTAGCATACTTTATAGGTATGAGAGCAGGACAATCAGAAGTATCAGCTATCGAATTAGATGACAGAGCATTCACCAAGTACGGTATGAAGTGCTACAACATCTATATCCAATCTGAAGATGGGACGATGCTATGGAAGCGCGTAGAAGATATGCCCGTGACCATTGAGTACGATTGCCACTTCGATTAAAGCTTTAAGTCTATTTATTGGTAATTAAATTAAAATGAGACCACTCAATCATTTCATCGTGCACCTTCCTAATAAGTTTAAAGACACGATTAAAGTAGGAGATAAGGAGCTTTACCTCGCATCGAAGTTTAATGAGTTCGAGAACCGTAATACATACGGAACCATCGTAGGTGTTCCTGAACGCCACGATACCGGGGCGAAGATAGGAGATACGCTCTACTTCCACCATCACGTAGTAATGAATACATCTTTGATGATTGGAGACGATAAATATATCGTTATGTATGACCCGGAAGGGGAATACGCCAATCACGCTCTAGCATATAAGGATAGCGATGGAGCTGTTCATCCGCTAGGGGACTGGGTCTTTTTATTGAAACCAGAACAAGAAGTAGAAGAGAAGAAAGGTTCTCTGTTCTTAGTGCAGTCAGAAAGAAAGCAAGACACTAAAGGAGAACTAGCATATGACTCGGAAGGGACCAGAGAACTCGGCTTAAAAGCTGGAGATATCGTTGGATTCTCTAAGAACTCAGATTACGAGATAGATGTCGATGGTATTGCTATGTATAGGATGCTTCTAAGAGATTTAGTATATGTCGAGGAGAAATAGCTTCACTACACTTGACGCTGCGAAGCGCTTATTGACCTCTACAGAGGACGCTATCAATATCTTAATTGAAGAGATTAAGAAGCCTATAGATATAGAGCTTAGTGGCTCCCAGAGAAAAGCAGAGCTTCAATCTATCAAGCAAACTGTTATAGATGCACGTGAGTTGCTGCAAGAAAGACAACGGCTCGAGCAGATGATTAAAGACTTAGGTGATAATAAATCAATTGACGACCAATCAGATTTTGCTGGTGGGTTCGCTGAAAGATTCTCTAAATAATGGCTGGATTAAAAGATATAAAGGGATACGATGACCTCGTGATTAACATTTGTCCGAATAATACGGAAGGTGAGATTATAGAGTTATCCGGTCTGTTTATACAACTACCTAAAGTACCTAATAAAGAAGAAATCTTATTTCACGATAAACCCAAAGAAGACCAGCACTGGGTACGGCAACCTGTCCCTAAAGAAATAGAACGTATGCGCTCTATGGATGAATGGATGGAGATGCCTAAAGAATTCAGAGAAAAGCATACAAGGTATATCGAAGAACAATTCCGTAGACGCAGAGAAGGGCTATGGTTCTATAATAACGGCAACCCTACTTATATAACGGGCCACCACTATATGCTCCTCCAATGGAGCAAGATGGATATCGGTTACGCTAGCTATCTAGAGTTCCAGCGTAGACTATTCATTCACTTTACAGCGTGTGAAGTAGACCCTAGAAGCGTCGGTCAGATTTACGTAAAGTGTAGACGTTCTGGATATACGAATATGTCAGCATCTATTCTAGCGGATGAGGGCACACAGGTATCTGATAAGCTGTTAGGCGTGATGTCTAAGACAGGTAAGGATGCTCAAGAGAACGTCTTTATGAAGAAGATATTCCCGATGTTCAGGAGCTATCCATTCTTCTTTAAGCCTATTCAAGATGGTACGACAAACCCTCGTATGGAGCTAGCATTCAGGGAGCCGTCAAAAAGAATTACAAAATCAAATAAGATATCAAATAAGGGCGAAGCACTAGATACTGTAATCAACTGGAAGAACACCGTTAATAATGCCTATGACGGTGAAAAGCTACATATCTTATTCCTTGACGAAGCAGGAAAGTACGAGAATCCTATTGATGTTAATGAGCTGTGGCGTATCCATAGAACGTGTTTGCTCGTCGGTAAAAAGATTGTAGGAAAGGCCCTAGTAGGCTCTACTGTCAATCCATTAGATAAGGGTGGTGCTAACTTCCGTAAAATGTATAATGATTCAGACCCATCTAAGAGGAATGAAAACGGAAGAACAAAGAGCGGTTTATATAGAATCTTTATTCCGGCATATGAAGCACTAGAAGGGTTCTTCGACCAATATGGGAATCCTATCGTGGACAAGCCAGCAAAGCCTGTCATAACGATGGAGAATGATTACACTTCTATCGGAGCTAAAGAGTATCTATCTAACGAGAGAAGGGCGCTGATGAGCGACCCATACGAACTTAACGAAGTGATACGCCAGTTCCCGTGGACAGAAGAAGAGGCGTTCAGGGATTCTACGAAGACATCTCATTTTAACATATCTAAGATATACGAACAGAAAGAGCATAACTCTACGCTGTATCCTAGCCCTATAGTCAAAGGAAACTTCATCTGGAATAACGGCCAGCAAGACACGAAAGTTATCTTTTCCCCAGACGAAAACGGTAAGTGGAATGTGTCGTGGCTGATGCCTTTTGAAGAGTCAAACAAACAGACTATAGAATACGGAAAGCGCTCTCCGGGTAATAAGAATGTAGGAGTTGGTGGCGTTGACTCGTACGATATTGACACGACGATGGACGGAAGAGGTTCTAAAGGAGCCTGCCACCTGTTCAATAAATTCAATATGAATTACCCGTCAAATACATTTATCGCGGAGTACGCTGAACGCCCACCGTTAGCTAGGATATTCTATGAAGATATATTGATGGCTTCTGTATATTACGGATATCCGCTACTGGTAGAGAACAACAAATACGGAATCGTAAGATACTTTGAATCAAGGGGTTACGATAACTATATTATGGATAGACCCGCTCACTTAACTCCTCCTAATCAAAAGGGTAATGTTAGGACTAAAGGTGTACCATCAAACTCACAGGAATTCATACAGGCTCACGCTCAAGTAATTGAGTCGTATATTCACGAGAGTATAGGTTATAATAGAGATACAGATGAGTACGGTAAGATGTACTTCGATAGAACTTTAGAAGATTGGATTGGCTACAAAATTGATGATAGAACAAAGTTTGACTTAACAATTAGTTCTGGATTAGCTCTTTTAGGGGCGCAAACAATTATGAAAGAAGCTAAGAAAACTGATTTATCAGATAAGGTCTTCTTCCGTAGATACCGTCACAATATCTAAGTTTCTATAATAACTATATTTGCAGTTGCAAGCGAGATACCATTTAAACTAATCGTTTATGAATCAGGGTAAAGAATTATCACCCTCTGGAAATTTTCCAGACCCACTAGCGTCTTGGGAAGCTAAACAAACCAAAGAATATGGTTTGAAATATGCTAAAGCCATTGAGCTCCAGTGGGGGAACGCAGACGATGAAGGAAGTTTATTCCGTAGAAGACTAAAAGAATTCGAACGAAACAGGGACTACGCTAACGGCACGCAAGATACATCTATTTACAAGCAAATTCTTAACTCACTCGACCCTAACAACGGGGACGGCTCATTGCTCAATATCGACTGGTCTCCAGTGCCTATTGTACCTAAGTTCGTTAAGATTGTAGTAAACAAGATTCTATCTAAAAAACCTTATCCTAACGTAGAAGCTATTGACCCTCTATCTATTTCTGAAAAGGAGAAGAAGAAGGCTGAAGTAAAAACAGGTGTAGACTTAAAGCCGTTGTTATCTGAGATTGAAGGCTTAGGGATAAGTACTGGATATGATGTTAACTCTCTTCCGGACTCTGCTGAGGAAGCTGAAATCTTCCTTGACACAAACATTAAAGTTGCTAGTGAGATAGCTACTCAGATTGCTACAGAGCTTACTCTTTCTTGGAACGACTTCAATGATAAAGTTTACAGACGTTCTGTCGATGACCTCGTAGCGTTAGGTATGGCTGTTATCAAAAGAGATAATGACCCTAACTACGGAATCACAGAGGACTACGTAGACCCATCATACTTCATCCACAGCTATACAGAGGACCCTAACTTCTCTGATTTGATTTACGCTGGACATATTCGTCGTATCACGATTATGGACCTAAAACGTCTTGCTGGTGACCAATTCACTGAAGAGGAATACCAGAAGATGGCCCGGATGGTTCAGTACAAGTACAACAACAATCCTAATAAGCTTACTCACTCTTACTACGATAAGAACTTGCAGAGAGCTACATATGGATACGATGAGTTCGTACTAGAAGTACTTGACTTCGAATTCCTTTCTGTAGACTGTATTTATTTTGAGGAGAAGGAGTCTAGATTCGGAAACGTAGGCTTCTATTATAAAGGATACAAGTACGAGCCCTCTAGGGACAGCGTATATGACCGTAAGCCGTATAAGATGGATACTACGACTGTATACGGAGGAAAGTATGTTATCGGTACTGAGTATATGTTCGACTACGGCTTGAAAAAGAACGTGCCTAAGAACGTACACGACTTAACGAAAGCTAGACTTTCTTATTCTGTTGTAGCTACAAATATGCGTAGAATGATGCCTAAGTCAATGGTATCTAGCGTAACCAGCTTTGCTGACCAGCTCCAACTTACTCACTTAAAGATTCAACAAGCCATTGCCAAGGCTAAACCTGACGGATTACTTATCGACGTAGAGGGACTTGAAAACGTTCAGCTTGGTCGTGGCGGTGAGCTTCAACCTCTAGATATTCAAGATATCTATGAGCAAACTGGTGTCTTCTATTATCGTTCTAAGAACCCTGAAGGTGGATTCCAGAATCCTCCTGTTCGTTCTCTGGACAATAGCATTAGAAACATCAATGAGCTTATCGCTCTATATAACCACTACTTGAGAATGATTCGTGATGCTACGGGTCTTAACGAAGTGGTGGACGGCTCTACTCCAAAAGGAGAGCAGTTAGTAGGTGTGCGCCAGCAAGCTATCGAAGCTTCTAACAACGCTATCTACGATATTACGAATGCTTCTCTTGTATTGTTTAAGAAAGTATGTGAAGATGTCGTTAAATGTTTGCAGATTCTTCCTAAACAAAGCGTTCTATATACTACGTATGAGAAAGCTATCGGTAGCACGAATATGTCTATTATCTCTTCTTTCTCTGACTTGCCGATGTACAACTTCGGTATTCAAGTAGTGACTGAGATGGAAGACGTAGATAAAGCGTACTTAGAAGCGAATATCCAGCAGTCTTTATTGCAGAAGGAGATTGACTTAGAAGACGCTATCGCTATCAGAAAGCTGAAAGATGTGAATCAAGCTGAGCAGTTGCTTATTGTTCGACGTAAGAAGCGTTTGAAGCAGCAACAGGAGATGGCCCAGCAGAATTCTCAGATGCAAGCACAGATGAACGCACAAGTAGCTCAAGCGACCTCTCAAGGTAAGATGCAAGAAGCTCAGATGGCAGCTCAGCTAGGAGCTCAGAAGATTCAGTTGGAGACACAAGCGCAAGCGCAGCTTTTGCAGCTGGAGTATCAGCTTAAAATGCAACTTGAAGATTTGAAAGGTAAATACGGTATCACTGAACAGCAAATCCAGTCCGGAGTAAAGCAGGAGATGGAGGATGAAAAGGAAAACCGTAAAGATGAGAGAGTTAAGAAACAAGCGGTAGAGCAGAGCAAACTTATTTCACAGAGAAAAGGAGAGCGTTCTGAACTAACTGAAGAACTTGACCCTATTCAAGCTATATTGAATAAATAACTATTTTTGCAGCGTACAGCGTTGCTCTTGATTTTTAAATTTTCTTTTTAAGTATGTACACTAACATTGTAAACCCAGCGAACTACCAACTACAATCGTTTGGTCAGGACGGGATGCGTACCATCTCCACAACTCAAGCATATATTGAGGGAGAGTACTACCGCGTACTTGTTGCTACTGAAGACTCTACGGTGAGCGCTACCAGTATGGTAGGCGATGACCTTGTGGGGGTTGATGTGTTTGCAGGAACGACCATCTACGGACTTTTTACGGCTGTTAGCGTCTCTTTGGGAGAGGTTACGGCATACTTGGCGGGGCGCAC
>Ga0102830_1001021_pt1 | contig 10952 bp, 12 predicted proteins | sample ColrivemetaGS703_FD_84511 | JGI IMG/M metagenome (GOLD analysis project Ga0102830, IMG submission 84511) | Estuarine microbial communities from the Columbia River estuary - Freshwater metaG S.703 | ecosystem: Environmental > Aquatic > Marine > Intertidal zone > Estuary | place: USA: Columbia...
AGAACACCCGCTGCCACACCGGGGTATAGCTGGCGCCGCCGGCGGCCAGCGAGTCGATCACCAGTGAGCCCGAGTCCGAGGAGGTGACGAAGAAGGTGATGATCAGCAGCACCGCGATGAAGGAGGTGATCGAGCTCAGCGGCAGCCGTTCGAAAAGCTGGAACAGCGCGACGGCGTGGTTTGCCTGGACCTCGCCGATCAGCGAGCTGTAGCCCTCGACCATGATCAGGTGCAGGGCGGTGTCGCCGAAGATCGAGAACCACATGAAGGTGAAGGTGGTCGGTACCAGCATCACGCCGAAGACGAACTGGCGGATGGTCCGGCCGCGGCTGATCTTGGCGATGAACAGCCCGACGAAGGGTGACCAGGCGATGGTCCAGCCGAAGATGAACAGCGTCCAGTTGCCGATCCAGTCGCTGCGCGTGTAGGCCTGCAGGTTGAAGGTGCGCTCGATGATGTTGTTCAGGTAGGCGCCGGTGTTCTGCAGGAAGGCCTCGAGAATGAAGATGCTCGGGCCGACGATGAACACGAACGCCATCAGCGCGATCGCCAGCAGCATGTTCAGCAGCGACAGGTTCTTCACCCCGCGATCCAGGCCGGCCGCCACCGAGATGATCGCAAGGCCGGTGATCACCACGATGGCGATGACCTGCACCTGCGCGTTGATCGGTATCTGCGGCCAGAGGTAGTTCAGCCCGGTGTTGATCTGGGTGACCGACAGACCGAGGGTGGTGGCGATGCCGAACAGGGTGCCGAGGATGGCGAATACGTCGACCAGATGGCCGATCGGGCCATGGATACGCTCGCCAATCAGTGGGTAGAGCGCCGAGCGCATCGACAGTGGCAGGCCGTGGCGGAACGAGAAGTACGCCAGCACCAGGCCGACCAGTCCGTAGATCGCCCAGATGTGGAAGCCCCAGTGGAAGAAGGCGATCTGCATCGCCTGCTTGGCGGCGTCCACCGTCTCCGGTGCGCCAGCCGGTGGTGTGGCGTAGTGCAGCACCGGTTCGGCAACGCCGAAGAACAGCAGGGCGATACCGTAACCGGCGGAGAACAGCATGGCGAACCAGGCGGGAAAGCTGTACTGCGGTTCGGCGTGGTCCGGGCCGAGCTTGATCCGGCCCCAGCGGGTGCAGGCGATGCCGACGGTGAAGACCAGGAAGAACGCGACCGCCAGCATGTAGAACCAGCCGAAGGTGCGGGTGATGAACGCCAGGGTCTGTTCGAAGAACTGTTTGGCCAACTCGGGATTGCTGGCGGTGCCGATCACCAGTAGCAGGGTGACGATCACGGCAGGCAGGAACACCGGCACGAGGATCACGGCGCGGGGAAGTTTGCTGGTTTCGCTCATGTATTGCTACTTGGTTCTTCTCGTGCGCCCTGCTGGCGGCTATGGATGTGAGGCTCCGGTGTCGCTGGGGTTCGATGGAGTTTTTGCGCTGAGTGAAGTTCGTCCGTGGCGGCTGCTCAACGCATCCGGCGTCTGGACTGTTCCAATATGTCGTCAGGCAGCCTGGCGTTGACGACTACCAGGCCGGTTCCAGTCGGTGCCGACGCAGGATCGCGGAGATGGTGCCGTCCTCGATCAACTGGTCGAGCGCGTCGCTGAAGCGCTTGAACTGCGCCGCGTCGATGCTGGCACGCGACAGGCCGATGCCGTAGGCGACTTCGCCGAGCTCGCCCGCCTCACGTACGCCGGGCAGGCGTTCTTCGTCGATCAGGTACCAGGCCACATCCTGGTTGGCCACCACTATGCCGTCCTCGCCGAAGCGTCCCGAGTCGAGCATCTTCAGCAAGCGTCTATTGTTCGGGGTCAGGTGCACGGTCACTCCGGGCACCTGCTGCAGTGTCTGCGAAAGCACATAGGAGGTGCCGGAAGGGCCGTAGACGCCGATGGTGCGATTGGCCATGTCCTGCGGGCGGTGATAGACGAAGGGACTCGATTCGCGCACGTAGAGGCTGTACTTGGACTTCACCAGCATGCGGGTGATATGGAAGCGTGCCTCGCGCTCCGGCGACTGGATCACCGTGAAGATGCCATCCGCGTCGCCATTCTCGGCCTCGATCAGCGCGCGTCGCCAGGGCAGCAGCTCGATCGGGCAGTCATAGCCCATGCGCGCACAGGTCGCCGCGACCACCTCCACCAGTGGCCCGGCCGCCTGTTTCGGGTCGTCACGGGCGGCGTAGGTGAAGGGCGGAAAGTCCTCGGTGACGAAGCGCAGCTGACCGGCCTGAGCCGTGCTGCCGAGCAGCAGCGTGAAAAGCAGGATGGAAAGATGTCTGAGCATTGAGCGTCCCTGACTACCGTACTGCGAGCGAGCCATGCAGCCTGCCTGTGCGAGACCTGAGTCGCCAAGCATAGACGCTGGACCTGGAACTGCCGCTTCGGCGTCGCGCGCAGCTACGCCGAAGTTGTTCGTGCCGAGTCACCGGCTGGCTTTCACGCTGCTGCTGAGTTTTTGGGTGCCCGGGGGGCAGACTTCAGGGGAGAAGCTGAAATCGCGAGAGCCTTTCGCTACGCCGCCCGATGCCGTCTCCGGGAGCTAAGGCGCCCGACTCTATAGCAGTTTGATGCCAAAGCACGGACCCAGGGCCGGCCAATGAGGCCGCCGGGCATCGCCGAACCGGCTGTGCCCCTGAGGGAGCCAGGGCCTACAGGGGAGTGATGGGGAAATTCAGGCAACAAAAAACCCGCACTAGGCGGGCTTCTTGGGGGGCTTTCGGGTGGTTTTGGCACCACCTGAAATCAATAGATGGTGCCAGGGACGGAATCGAACCTTTGGCTGTAGGCTCCGTCATTGCTGGCCTGAAGCATCAGGCGGTAAATAATCTACTCACAAATCTACTCACTTTTTGATTTGTTGCTGGGTAAATCCGCAAAGCCGGCACGCTGCGCCAGGCCCGAACTACACAACAACCAGTGCCCCGAAAATCTCCGCACATAGTCTCCGGGCGGGCCTCGAATTACCCGCAAGGGCGCCCCGGCCGGAAAGAACCTAAAGGGGGGCGTCTGAAATTGTTGCGGTTACTGAAAGCGCGCTTCCCCCATCCGTTCGGGTAGCGCATGCCGCCAGCTTTTGACCCGCCCACCCCTGGCGGGCCGGAATGCGAATTTTGGGGAAGTAGGAAAAAAGCTCCCCCCGTCGTTCGGTCATTGGGGAAGGTTGGAGTTTTTATCCACCCCTCCCCAGGCCGTCGTCGCTTCCATCGGCGTGCTGTCGTATCGCGCGCGCAGCTCCGCACCATCGGGGCAGTAGCGGCTTCTCGGCGCGTAGCAGGCCCGGCAGCGCATCAGGTGGCTTATGTACAGGTCGCGGGCGTGTCGCCATTCGGGCGTGGCGGTGGCGTCGGTGAGGATGTAGCGGGGCGATTCGTGGCTGGGTAGCTCCATGTGGTCGCCGTCATTGGCCGCGCTCAGTTCCGCCAGCAGTTCGGCGCGGTGTTCGCGTATGAAGTCGCGCACGTTGTCGGTGATGTGCTCGGCGGGCGAAACGCGCAGCCGGTCGGCCACGCGCTCCACGCTCAATCCGGCCCGGCGCAGGTAGTCCAGGGCGGCCATTCTAGAAGTACTCCGCGCTGTCTTCGGGCTGTACCCCTCTTTGATCCGCTACAACGCTACAAGCCCCGTGATTGCTGGGCTTCGGGCCGTTTTGTTGCGCTACACGGGGCGCCTCTGTTGCGTTCTGAAATTGGCTGCAAGCCGCATGGTTGCTGGGTTGTAGCGATGTAGCGCATCTGTCGGGGGTGGCGGTGGGCAGGTAGCGCTTCCACGCCTCGTCGAAGTCGGCGCGCTCGAAGCCTTTCTTCACTCCCAGCCCGATTCGCACGTCTTTGGACTTGATGCCGAACCCTTCCAGCCGGGCGGTTAGCTGGCGGCGGGTCAGTGGGCGGCCACGGTTCCAGGTTGCCCACGGCGCTTCCTCATCTGCCAGCAGCGCGGCCAGCAGATCCTCCCCGAATAGCTTGCTTGCATGCTTGTCGGTGAAGGCCGTCCGAATATCAGCGAGCAGTTCGGCGTCCGCGCTCGGCGCTTCTTCCTCCAGTCCGTGAAGGGTCGCGGCTGCGATGCGGGCAAGGCGGGGCCAGTTGCCGCCGGCCACCTCGGCAACCGCCAGTAGCGGCTCCCAACAGTCGTTTGCGCGGTCATTCAGGCCGTCCACTTCGGCAGGCCGGGCGGTGCGGATAGCCTCCCGGTTGTCGATGGCGAAGCGGGCCAGCTTGCCGGCCAGTTCCGCAAAAGCGGCTGCGTCGGCGTGGCGAATCTTTACCGTGCGCTCGCCCGGTAGCTTGCGGCGCAGGCGTAGCGGAATGCTCCGGTCAGACAAAGTGTCGGCTATCTTGCCGATGCCGCACAGCGCCTTGGCGCCCCACACGTTGAAGCGGGTTGGCATGTGGTCGTCGCCCACGCAGCGAATCACGAAAGCGCTGTCACGGGTGAAGCCGGCATTCAGGATGCCGCGCGCCTCGTCATGCGCAGCTAGGAAGGCGTCCACCTCGTCTATCAACAGGGTCGGCGCCCATAGCTCCAGCGCGCGGAACAGTGCTGCCGGCGCGATGTTGGAAACGGCCAGCGGGCGGTAGGCGAGCCGGGCCAGTACGCCAAGCATCACGGTCTTGCCGCAGCGCTTTTCAGGGGCGGTGATGTTGGCAATGGGCGCGACGTTCACAACCTCCACAAACCAGGTAAATACAGCCCAGAGCGCGGCGGCGTGAACGGTCGGCGGGTCGGCTATGACGTGTCGGCGGATGATCGCTGCCACTTCATTCAGCAGCTCGGCGCCGTCCACGGGGTCATTGCAAAGCATCACCTCGGGAAACAGATCATCGCTACCTGTTGTGGCCTCGTTGGCGGGGCTGGTCAGCTTGTCCAGGTCGGCAAGGCTTACCGTTTTGGCTTCCTTGATGGCGTGGCGAATGCGTGCCCAGCAGGCCGGGTTGCCTTCGCGCGTCTGGCGCAGCAAGGCCAGCACTTCATTCTCGTAAGCGGCGCGGGGATCTTGCTGGATCCGGGCAAGTGCTTCTGCGATGGGGTCGGGAGCCGGCGCGGCTTCGGGTATCAGCTCGGCAGGGTTGCTCATTGGTTCGCCTCCCGCCATTGGCGCAGGTCATTGAAGTCGGAAAGGGTCAGCGGTTCGGCGTCGCTCCAGGGCGGCAGCACCAGCCCACAACCGAGCGCGGCGGCGGCGTGGGTGGCTGCGGTGCGTCCGGGGTTGCCTTCGGTCTGGCGGTCGTCGTCGCCCGCGATAATCAGCGGACTGTCCGGGTAGCGGCGCTGTAGCTGGCGCCCCACTTCCAGCAGGTTGCCGGCATTCATCGCGCACGCCACGGCGGCGCCGTTGTGTTCGTGGATGGTGGCGCCGGTTGCCCAGCCTTCGCAGATGTACAGCGGATGCCCGGCAGTGATGACGCCCAGGGGCGAGCAGCAGCCCTTGACCATGCCACCCGGCAGGAAGCGCTTGGCGCCGTCCGGGTAGATGCGTTGCAGGTTCACCAGTACGCCGTCGCGGGTCAGCGGCACCAGCAGCACGTCGCCCAACTGGCGCAGCGTGTGCGGGCGGCAGCCCTTGCCGGCGAGATAGACGTGCGCAGGATCAGCGCGGCGAGCATCACGCCACAGCCGGGCGGCACGTTCCGAGGCGGTCTGCTGGCGCTGGTGCTGCTCCGCTTCACGCTGGCGCCGGGCCTGCTCGATGCGCTGGGCTACCAGTTGCGCCTCCAGCGGATCGGCAGGCTTGCGGCTGCTCCAGGTGTGCGACTCGCCCGACTTCCAGCTCCCAAAGGCGCCCGATGCGATGCCGTCCAGATGCAGAACGTACCAACCGTTAAGGCTTCCGCTGCGGTCGCCGGGAACGTGGAAGCGGTGAAGGCAACCGTCCGGTTCCGGCAGCCAGTCCAGCGGCCCGAAGGCAGCTTGCAGGGCGTCGCGGAACAGGGTCAGGCCGTCCATAGCAGCACCTCCAGCACGACCAGCAGCACCAGCGCTTCGGTATGCGGTTGCAGGGCGATCAGAAGCAGCGTGGCTTTTTCCAGGCAAGCCGAACCCCTCGGCGTGGGTGCGCCGTTGTTTTTGGTCATGGGGTTTACTCCGTGGTTCTAGCGGCGGGTCGCTGTAGTGCGCCGGCCATCTCGGCGGCTTCGCATAGCGCCTGGCCAGCGCCTAAGGCGTAGCCGGCGAGGGCGCGGACGCAATGCGTCAGGCCGTGGCGGTCGGTGCTGGAAAGCAGATGCTCCGCACCATCGCAGCCCAGCAGGTTGGCGATGGTTTCCAGGGCGTAACCCATGCTCAGGATGCGGTCGCCGTGTTCGAAGGCGATGCGCGCAACAGGCGCGACGCCAGCGGGGTCGGTGGTCATCATGCCGCCACCCCCAGTCCCGCGAGGCTGCCCAGGTAATAGAGCGCGACGCCGCTGTGAGTGCGCCCCTGCTCGTCGGTCAGGGTGAGGCGCTGGGTCATGATTGGATGGCCTGCTGCTCGCAGTTCCTTGACTCTGGCGGCGGGCATCATGATGTTCAAGTCACGGCGCGCGGTGATGGTGTCGACCGGGCCCAGGCGCAGCCGCTCCAATAGACGAGCGCGCTGTGCGCTGGCGGCGGTATTATCGAAGCGCGTTTTTCTGGGGCTGGCCTGTTGGTCGGCTCTTTTTTTGTCGGTCATTTATGCAGCCTCCCCGCGCTGGGCCGCGAGCGAGTCGCACCACTGCAAGATTTCCGATTCGATCCAGGCGACGGATTTAGGCCCAAGGGTTACTTGAGCGGGGAAGGTGCCGGCGGTTATACGCCGGTAAATTTCAGAAGTGGAAAGGCTGGTGTACGCCTTCACTTGGGCCAGCTTGATAAAGCGGCGGGAGAGTTGGTTAAGGTTGGATTGTACGGCCATGTTTTGCGCCTCCTTGGGTGGCATTGGGAACATGTACGTAGGTTGATTCGTTAGCTCAGGCGACGCATTGCAACTGCTATTTTGATTTTTGCAATTGCAAAAAAGAGCGGCTAGTCGGTGGCTCTTGTATGGCTCTGCTGGATGCTCTGTGCTTTTGCTATGGCGTCAGAGCTGGCGCTCTTTGCTGCCTTCTTGGCGGCTGCGAAAATGCCGTTGACCCTCCGATTGCCAGCGCTATGCCAACCTCTATCGGCGATTGCTTGTGCTGCTCTTTGTTGGTCGTATGTAGGACGTTTTTTATCCAGCAGCAGCTCTAGCAGGCCCGCCACTACCAGTAGGTGAGATGACTGCGGTATTTCCTCTAGGGGTTGCCCGGCGGGAGTGTTGTGCACACTGGGAGCGGGAGGGTTTGCAGATTGGCCCATAGCAAGGCGCTCAAGATCTTCCCGTAGAAAGAACAAGCGTTGGTGGTCAAAAACCACTGGAGTGGCTGTTGGCCACAACAGATACTCGGGGCATTCAGGAATTTCCGGCCTCATTTCCGGAGTTCCTAATGGCCCAGCAACGATTACAGCGGTTGGCTTGCCTTCCTCGGTACAGAAACGATGCTCAGGGTAAAAATTAAGTGTGTACAGCACGCCTAAGGGAATCTGGACGGTCAAGCCGCCCCACTCTTTAAAGTTTTTGGTCAGAGGGTCGGAATTGCCTCGTGTGTACTGGTAAAGCATCACGGGCACCAAAATGAGGTGATATGCCGGGATCAATCCGTCGATCGCGGCTTCTAGAGCTTGGCGCGCAGTTAGCCCGTACACACCTTCTTCCGTGAAGTCTCCGTACAGCACTCTTTTGGGAATGTACGTCATCCTATTGCCCTCCGAGGCCTCCCAACTCCTGAATAAATCGGCTGAACAGGCGGGCGGGAAATCCGCTTTTCGCCCCGTCGGGCTAGGCCAGCCAAAACCGTTAAGCCTTGCGCTTGATGCTCACCACGTTAGCCCCAGCGCAAAGGGCGTCTATCGAGTCGGCCCAGGCTTGCATCATCTCCCGGCGCTGCTCCAGGTAGGTGGCGTGGTTGTAGGTGTCGCGGATTTCGTCGTTGTCGCCGTGGGCAAGCTGGCGTTCGATCCAGTCGCGGTTATAGCCGCGCCCGTTGAGTTCGGTGCTCAGCAAGTGGCGGAAGCCGTGGCCGGTCTGGCGCCCTTCGTAGCCCATCAAGCGCAGTGCCTTGTTAATCGTGTTCTCGCTCATTGGCCGGTCGGGGTTCTGCTGGCCTGCAAACACTAGCGGGTAATCGCCCGTGGTTTCCTTGAGCTGGCGCAGGATGGCGACGGCTTGACGGGGCAGGGGCACCACATGCGGGCGGCGGGCTTTCATGCGCGCTTTCGGAATAGTCCAGGTGGCGCCGTCCAAATCGAACTCCGACCACGGCGCCTGGCGCAGCTCACCAGGGCGAACGGCAGTCAGCACCAGCAAACGGATGGCGCTGCGGGTCAGTGCGTTGATGTTCGCGCTGTCCGCCTTGCCCAGCAGTTCCGGCAGCTCGGCAAAGGGGACGTGCGGATGATGGCGGGCCGCTTTCGCTGGCGCTGCTACCACGTCCAGATCGGTGGCCGGGTTGGCATCCACCACGCCGCTGGCCAACCCGAAGCGGAATATCTGGTGTAGCCATTGGCGAATCTTGCCTGCGGCGTTCAGCGTGCCGCGCGCTTCGACCTTGCGCACCAGTTCGACCAGATCGGGGCGGGTGATGGCCTTTACCGGACGCGAGCCGATGCCGGGTATCAGATCGTTCTCCAGGTACAGCTTCGCCTTGTAGGCGGTACTTTCGGCCCAGCGGGGCGCGTTGTAGGCGTACCACTCGCGCGCCAGGGTTTCGAATGTCACGCCATCGACCCGTTGCGCTTGTTTGGCGGCTTTTTTCTGCTCAGTGGGGTCTTTCCCCTCGGTCAGCAGTTGTCGTGCCTCGTCGCGCTTCTGGCGGGCTTTCTGAAGGGTGACGGCGGGGTAGGTGCCAAGCGAGAGCATCTTGGCCTTGCCATCGAAGCGGTAGCGATAGCGCCATAACTTCGATCCGGTGGGTGTCACTTCCAGGCAGAGGCCGTTGGCGTCAGTCAGGCGGTATAGCCTTTCCTTCGGCTTGGCGGTGCGAATGCTGGTGTCGGTAAGCGCCATTGCCGTTCCCTCGCAAGCCGCGCCGCTGGTGCGCTTCAGTGTGTTGCTGTGAGTAGAAATTTGACCGAACCGGATCTACTCACAAATCTACGCACAATTGTTTGGGCTTACAAGGGAAGGGTAGGGAAGTGCAGACAACAAAAAACCCGCACTAGGCGGGCTTCTTGTGGGCTTTCGGGTGGTTTTGGCACCACTCGAAAATCAATAGTGGTGCCCAGGGACGGAATCGAACCGCCGACACGGGGATTTTCAATCCCCTGCTCTACCGACTGAGCTACCTGGGCAACGGGGCGCCATTAAACGGATTTGGCTTTTGACTGTCAAGCGAGCGGCGGAAAATATTTAGGCGGGACGGGCGTTTAGCCGTCCCGCCGCTCCGTTTCAGGCGTTTGGCGGGACGTAGCCTTCGGCCTGGGCGTATTCCTCGCCGGAGAGGAACTTGTCCATTTCCTGCTGGAGGAACTTGCGGTCCTCGACGTTCATCATGTTCAGCCGGCGCTCGTTGAGCAGCATGGTCTGGTGCTTCTGCCACTCGTCCCAGGCCTGGCGCGAGACGTTGTTGAAGATGTCTTCGCCCTTGGCGCCCGGGTACGGAGGACGTTCCAGGCCCGGCAGTTCCTGTTTGTGCTTGCGGCAGTTGACGGTGCGGGTCATGGGATTTCTCCTGCGGTCAGTTCGGCGGCGGCGCGCTTGAGCAGTGTCTTGACCGGAGCGGCCAGGCCCAGGCGCGGCGGGGTGGCGAGGTTATACCAGAGCCAGTCCGCCTCGGCCACGCGCTCGCCGTCGAGGCTGGCCGGTATTAGCCAGGGCTCGATGGCCAGCTGAAAGTGGCTGAAGGTGTGCGTCAGCCCTTTCAGCTCGCGAGCGTGCCCCAGCGCCAGCCCGTGACGCTCGGCAAGCGCTGCCAGCTCTTCCAGGTCTTCCAGCTCCGGCAGGCTCCACAGGCCGCCCCAGAGCCCGCTGGAGGGCCTGCGGTAGAGCAGGATCTCGCCGGCGGGGTTGACCAGCAGCGGCATCAGGGTGCGCTTCTGCGGCAGGGCCTTGCGCGGCTTGCTGACCGGCAGCTGCTGTTCCAGGCCGAGCAGCTGCGCGCGACAGCCGTCGCGCAGCGGACAAAGCAGGCAGCTGGGCTTGCTGCGCGTACAGAGGGTGGCGCCCAGGTCCATCATCGCCTGGGTGTAGTGGTTGACCCGCGTCTGCGGGGTGAGGCGCTCGGCAACCTGCCAGAGCTCGCGCATGGCCGCCGGCTCGCCGGGGTATTCCCGCAGTGCCAGGTAGCGCGCCAGCACGCGTTTGACGTTGCCATCGAGGATGGGCGCGCGCAGGCCCATGCTCAGGCTGGCGATGGCGCCCGCCGTGGAGCGGCCGATGCCCGGCAGCTCGGCAAGCTTCTCGACGTCGCGGGGAAACTCGCCGGCATGCTCGGCGACGATGATCTGCGCAGTCTTCTGCAGATTGCGCGCGCGGCTGTAGTAGCCCAGGCCGGTCCACAGATGCAGCACCTCGTCCTCGGCGGCGGCGGCCAGCGCCTGAACGTCGGGCAGTGCCTCGATGAAGCGGTCGAAATAGCCGAGCACGGTGCCGACCTGGGTCTGCTGCAGCATGATCTCCGAAACCCAGACCCGGTAAGGATTGATGCCCTGCTGCCAGGGCAGATCCTTGCGCCCGTGCAGGTCGTACCAGGCCAGGACTGCTTGGCCGAACTGCTCGGGGCTCATCGGTTGAACAGACCCTTGAGTGCGTCCTTCAGCTCGGGGCTGACCTTCTCGCCGAGTTTCTCCTCGATCTTTTCACTGAGCTTGTCGCCAGCCAGACGCGCGGCAACCTTGCCGATGCCGTCCTGGTCGATGCGGCAGGCCTTGGCGCCGAGTTCCAGTGGACCACGGCAGCGCAGCGGCCACTC
>Ga0102830_1001029_pt1 | contig 10920 bp, 10 predicted proteins | sample ColrivemetaGS703_FD_84511 | JGI IMG/M metagenome (GOLD analysis project Ga0102830, IMG submission 84511) | Estuarine microbial communities from the Columbia River estuary - Freshwater metaG S.703 | ecosystem: Environmental > Aquatic > Marine > Intertidal zone > Estuary | place: USA: Columbia...
CCAGATATTGACCCGGGTTCGGCTCAGTAGAGCCAGTTAAAAAAAGAAACCCACGAAGTTGTGAAGTCTTCGCGGGTCTCGTGCGCTTGGAGGGACTCGAACCCCCAACCTTCTGATCCGTAGTCAGATGCTCTATCCGTTGAGCCACAAGCGCTGGTGAGTTCTAAAGTCTAACTTATTTCGGGGAAGAAAAACACGGGCGTTTCAGTCGACCCGTCGACAAATGGAAAAGTACTTGCCTTAACCCTCTAACTTTGTCAGCACCAGATAAGGAGAAACTCGTTCTAGGAAACTTCTTGGTTTGCCACTAGTTGCTGGCTTTCTAACCGGCTGCGCAGCCGTCGATACCAGCGACCCAAAAAGCTGAACCGGTTGAAACTCAAGCCGCAGAACAAACCCCTGCCCCACAGCCAGTCACATCCAAGCATTGAGTGGCGAACATTTCAAAGAGCAACTCGACCTCGAGTTGCTGGGCTGAGATCTCAGGCAAGGCATATGACCTAACCGCATGGATCTCAGGCATCCGGGCGGTGTTGGAGCAATTGTGAGCATTTGCGGTACGGATTCCACCTCAATGTTTCAGGGTAAGCATGGAAGGCTGTCAGGTCCTGCCTCGTCACTTTCTGCCTACTTGCTTGGCAATGTCGGCAGTTGGTCTTCTGCTGGTTACGTAACCACCCCAGAATGACTTCAGTAACCACACCGCACAGTTTTTCGAACGGGCATGCATAAAGCCCCGGTGCGAATACCGGGGCTTTATGGTTTAGCAACCTATAGGAGGTTCGGCACTGTCTCAGCAACAGCTGTTGGTGAGAAGCCCCACTTTTCAGCAATTTCGCCCAAAACACCCGACTCACGAAGTGTGTCTAGGTTGTCGTTTATGGCTTCCTGTAGTCCAGGGTTGTTTAGGTTCACAGGGAAGTTGGTCTGCCCGGGCTTGGTGGTTGAGACGACGCGCTCGTCCGGAGCTGGAACATTGAATACGGCACCCTCAACAGGTGTGTTCTTCAATGCGGCCTGCCCGGATGGGAAGGTGTCTACCACGACGCTGATGCGACCGCTTGCAAGGTCAGCATAAAGAGCCTGAGTGGTCTCGTAGAGACTCAAGTCGTCTCCAAGAATGTTCTCCAGGTCTTCGTTCCATAGGAACCCGAGAGTTGAACCAACCTTGTTTCCGATTAGCCCCTCAACAGAGTCAACGCCGCTTACGGAGATGAGTGTCAACTGGTCGATGATGACCGGGTTGCTCAACAAAACAATTTCCGCGCGGGCGGCTGTGCGGTACCAGCTACCTAGGGTTGTGTCTGCGCGACCAGATTCAATCGCAGGAATCATTGCTGCACCAGTTCCAGGCTGCACCATTACATCAAGACACTCAAGCTCTGCGATGGCGTGAAGGATTTCACCCTCGGCACCGCTAAGTGACTCTCCGTCAATCGCAGAGAACGGTGGGTACTCGTATGCGGCAACCGTTAGAAGTCCAGCCTCGACAGTCGTGAGACCAGGGTGTGCAGGCACACATTCTTCGGTTGTTGCTTCTTCGGTAGCTGTTGCTGCGGCTTCAGTGGTCGCCTCGGGAGCGGCTTCAGTGGCGCACCCCGTTAAGACCAATGATGAGACAGCTAGAAGCAGAACAAGTCTGCTGGCGTGCTTTGGCATGTGTTTCCTTTCGTTGCGTTGTTTGTCAATCGGATTGTTCCGATTGAATCCGGTGTTGGTCGCCTCATACATGTTTTGCTAGGCGTCTTTCTATGGATGTGACCAAGGCCGAAGCTGGGATTGTTATCGATGCGTAGACAGCGGCAGCTGCCAAGAAAACCGGTAGATAGTTGAAAGTTTTAGTTCCGAGGAAGTAAGCAGACTGCATTACCTCGCTGATGGTTATCACATAGGCCAGTGAAGACAACTGGAACATGATTATTGCCAGGCCCATAAGCGGCGGAATCGCAATTCGGGCAGCCTGAGGCATGATCACAAAGCGGAAGCTATCAACACCACTTAGCCCAGCAGCGCTGGCCGCTTCTAACTGACCCCTTGGAATGCTCTGAATGCTGGAGCGAATAGTTTCGGTGGCATAAGAGGCCGTTGACCAAGTGAAGGCAGACACCGCTGCGACCATCGCTGATGGCACTATGTCAATTTGCGGCAGGCCCTGGTAGAAAATGTAAAGAAGTACCAACAGTGGAACACCGCGACCAATCTCGACAACACCGATAACTATCCAGTTCAGTGGCTTTGGTGCGATATCAATCAGCAGCGCAAACAATAACGCCAGGGGGAAACCAAGAGCCAATGAAATGCCAGTCAGCTGCATGGCTGTGACCAGACCGGGGAGTAATTCGACTACGTAACCGAACCAGGTTTGTATATCCATTAGTTCACCACGTATTTCAGTCGGCTCTTAGTGTCGGCTCTTCTGGCCCAGGCACCCAGTGGGATGCTCAGCAGTAGATAAGCGGCGCCAACAATCGCGAATGCGGCTAGTCCCTGCCCAGTGCTTTGAGCCTGCTGGTTAGCCCTGAAGGTCATTTCGACAACACCGATGGTTGAGGCTAGAGCTGAATCCTTCATCAAGCCCATGCCGTAGGTCACCATGGACGGGCTTACTGTTCTAAAAATCTGCGGCGCAATAATTTTGGTTAGTAAATCAAAGCTTCCAAGCCCTAAGGCCCTGGAGGCCTCTATCTGACCGCGGTCAAGTGTTGCAAGCCCTCCCCGATAAATTTCGCCCAAATAAACAGACGCAATTATCCCGAAGGTGAAGATTGCCGCCTGCAGTGGCGTGAGCCTCAGTCCAACTTCGGCTAGGCCAAAAAAGACCACAAATAGCCATACCAGTGGCGGCACGCTCCTGATTATTTCTACCCAGGCCCGGCCAATTCCTCGCACGATCAATAGCGGTGCGGTTCTGGCTCCCGCCACCGCAACCCCTATAACCGCGCCAATGGCAAAGCTGGACAGGGTTATAAACACTGTCCAAATCATGCCCTGAAGAATGTAGCCGATCATCAGCGACCCAAAACCGCGCTGAGGAACTGCTTCGTGCGTGGGTGCTCAGGCTCACTCATAACCTGCGCTGGTGGACCGCTTTCAACAATGCGACCATCTACCATCACGTAAACACGATCGCCGACTTCCTTTGCGAAGCCCATCTCGTGAGTTACCACCATCATGGTCATTCCGTCATCTGCTAGTTCGCGCATGACCGCAAGAATTTCCGCGCCCACCTCTGGATCCAATGCTGAGGTTGGTTCGTCAAAAAGCATCACCATTGGGTCCAGTGATAGCGAGCGCGCGATTGCGACGCGCTGCTGCTGGCCACCGGAACATCTGCCCGGGTATTGGTCGGCCTTGTCTTTCAAACCAACTCGGTCCAAAAGCTCCATTGAACGCGCTCTTGCCTCATCTTTATCTCGACCCAAGACTCGGCGCTGGGCCAGGGAAATGTTTTCAAGAACCGTCAGGTGGGGAAATAGGTTGAAGGACTGGAACACCATCCCGGCATTTCGGCGCAAGGTGGAAAGCTCCTTCTTGCTGGCTTTTCTGTGGCCATCGCCAATCTCGATATTAAAATCACCGATTGACAACACCCCTGTTGTTGGAGTTTCCAACAGGTTCATGCATCGAAGAAAGGTGGACTTTCCAGCACCTGAAGGACCAATGATTGAAACCACGTCTCCTGCGTGAATGTCAATTGAAACATCGTCCAGCACCCTATTGTCGCCAAAGTCTTTGACTATATTTTTGGCGCTTAGGTAGGGCATTTCGCTTTTTGTCATTTCTTGGCCTCCTCGCCATGTCGATGAGCAATTGCGGTTAGTTCGATTCTTTTCTCGCCCCTGAATCCCTGGACGAACAAAGTTGTTCTGGGTGGCAGCTGGAACTTGCCAAACCGATTACGCCAGGCTTCGTCGTAAGCCTCAAAGTCCTCTATGGCTGCCAGATAAACGGTTATTTGCAAAATCGCATCCAGCGAAGAGCCGGCTCGAATCAGAGTAGCCTCCAGGTTGTCCAAGCAGACAAATGTTTGTTCGCTGATTGTCGCAGGCGTGGTGCCGTCTGACTTGACTGGTATTTGTCCGCACGGAAAGACCAAGTCGCCTAGCAAGGTTGCTGCCGGATATGAGCGCGGCTTGCCATCAGCGTGATCGAGGCGGGCTATTTTATTCATTCGGGAACCAAGAACTTCCAGGATAATTTTTTGAGAGCGGACCATTCAAATGGATCGACTACTACACCGGATCGAAGTGATTGCGCGATCGCTTCTTGTCTGGCCTGCAACGAAAGAACTAGCTCGCCTGCTGGCATTACCTGCCTGGTAAGTGACCAGGTTTTTGGGCTAGAGCTTGAAGGATCACCGTGCTGATAAAGCGCCCCCTCGGTGACCGAATAGCCGACTGCATTTTTAGAAGAACCGTTGGTCTGACTGCCCCAAAAGAATGTTCCGGCGGACTCCTCTTCGATGTCCCAAAGCGCCGCAGCAAATTCTTTTGTGAGACCAGCGCTCTTGAAGTGAATTTCACTGTTCGGTTTGCCCAGGGCAAGAGCAAAAGCGAGCGGTGCAAACGTTGGGTATTTGGTCCCCTTGGCGTTGATGCGCACATTAGGTTCCGAAGCGGTCACCCTCGGTAATCTTCTAGCCCCCAAGAATCTGTTGCCGTCTGAAACAATCGCGCTTATGCCGGTCCCCCATAGCACCTGCGAAACCCCGGCGACTCGACCAGCAACCTGGGCTTGACCCCAGGTGTAGCCAATGGCGCGCAGGGCGCGGTAGCTTTCCTCTTTGACCTCTCTTAGAGAGACCTTAGATTCTCTGGTTTCCGCAGTTTGTGTAGTCATTAACCGACGCCCTCCAGCTTGCTGGCGGGTTCAAAAACAGTTTCAAAAAGAGTCAGCCAGTTTTCACCAAGAACCTTGGTCAACACCTCATCGGGCAGGCCTCTGTCGGAAAGAGCATTGGCAAGGGCAGGGAAGTCCTCTGGGGATTGGAACCAGGCGCTCCATTCGGGCCACTGAACATTTTGCTTTGGCTTCCAGCGACCGTCACGAAGAAAAGTCACGTAACTGGAATCCCAGTTTCTTGCCGAATCGCTTCCAATGGCTACGTGGTCTGGACCCAACTGATCCACCAAGCGAATCACCATGTCGCAAAAAGCTTCGCGGGTTGTTTCGGCGCCGCCAATTACATTCGGATAGAGACAAGCTCCCACCACTCCACCGCGATCAACAACAGCCTGCATTACCTCGTCTGGCTTGTTCCTCGGAGTGTCAGAAAACCACAGCGGGTTAGCGTGAGTGATTGAAACTGGCTTGATGGAATGATGGATCGCGTCGAGCGAAGTGCGGTTTCCGACGTGAGACAAATCAACGAGCATTCCAACTCGGTTCATTTCCTCCACGATTCGCCCACCAAACCTCGTAAGACCTGAGTCATCTGGGTCATAGCAAGAGCCGCCAACGTAGTTTTGAATGTTGTAGGTCAACTGTGCGATTCGGACACCGAGTTTGTGGAAGATCTCAACCGTGGAGTAGTCCTGCTCAAAAGGCGAAGTGTTCTGAAATCCGAGTACTACCCCAACAACGCCATCTGCTGCTGCCTCGCGTATTTCGCTCGCGCTAGTAACCAATCGAGCAAGATCTGGAGAGTCGTTCTGAAGCACCAGCCAATCGCCAATGTTTCGAATGGTTTCTAGGGTTCCTTCCCAGACCGCGCAGGTTGCATTGATTCCGTGCACCCCACCTCTTCGAACTTCCTCGAGAGTATTGCGATCCCAGTTGCTGATCTGTAGTCCGTCAAAAACTAGATTCTTGGTCATGCGACATCCTCAGGCCTTGGCAGAAATAGCCAGTCGTCGACATCGACACCCTCTAGCACGTCACTAACCGTTGGCGCTCCGCTGTAAAGAGTCACTCTCAGCCAATCGGTTGACTGAGGGTTGTAGTTCTCCATGCCGTAGGTTGCCAACTGGAATCGCTGAAGATCAAGCGGCAAAAAATCATCGGCCAGTGGGTTTACGTGGGCCTCGGTATAGACCAAGCCTTCTACCGACTGAATTCTCTCGATGATGCCCCAGTGCTCTGGGTGGAGCGATAGGAACTCTCCGATTGAAGTTTCTGGTCGCACAGCCCCAAGGTCCTTCATCAAAGAAACTACGTCCTTGGCAACGCCAACCGGGTGCTCAGTACCTAACCCCTTGTCCTTGCCGCGGAAACCGCGACGAGGCTCCTGATTGTTTCTGGAGTAGAACCAGAATCTTGAGGTTTGCCCCGGAGCATTGAAATCAAACTTATTTGCCCAGCTGTATTGATTTTCAACAATTTTTCTCAAACCCCCAACCGACATTATTGGGTTCAACTGCGTCCTATCAACGCAAAGCAACAGGGACTCAATGTCCGCATCCAGCGAGGAGTCGATTTCAACCAAGACCGAGTCAACAATCTGGCGGACTTCGGTCGATCGCTCTGCCGACAGCGCGCTGAGCGCCTTGGCCGGATGAGAAACTTTTTGGCCATTCATTTCACCCCTTGCCTGATACTGCCTCGCCCAATCAACTACTTCGGTGAGCAAATCGGCCAGCACTGGACCCGATGGGTATGGCTCGGTTGTGAAAGACTTTTTCTGGGAGAAATACAGCTTTGAGCGCTCGAGCAAACTGCAGACTCGGGCCCACTCTTGAGAATCGGGACTCCACTTTTGACTGTGGGCGTGTGCCATTGGTAATTCACGCAGGGCAACCCAGGCATCCAAAACTTGAGGGTGACGAATTACATAGGGAACCATGCCCAGGCCGGTTGCGTTTCCCAGACCTAAAAACCTTCGCCAAGCTCGAGCCAATGGCACTGCAGTTTCAGACTTGCTTTTGGCGCAGTGCTCGGCTAGGTCAGCGGAGAACTCTCTTAACAGCCAGGCTGCAAGCATCTGAGCCCGATATGGGACACTAAGCGGGTTGCTTGAGCCAATTCCTTCGAAATCGCGCAGGCCCCATTTGCCATTGCCATAGAACGCTGTGCTGCGCAAAATATAGGCCGCGTCACTAACCTGGTCAGCCTCGGGTTGCAGCCCGTTGGCTAGTCGGTCGGACACATAATCGAAGAACCGTTGGCTCCGGTTGGCTCTTGCCCAAATTAGAGTCATGTCATCCGCGCGACCATCTTCTTGCTTGGTTACGTGGTTTCGAAGAATCTCAAGACGTTCAGGGCTCACTTCACCCTCAACCAGGGCCGAGGTAACATCCCAGTCCTGTGCGATAACTCGGTCGGTTCGCATTTCCTCATCGATGACCTGCGAGAACACAACAAGCTCGGCGATGTGTTGACCAAGCTCGACTCGGATGATTGCGTGGCCTCTACCTTGCCCGTCTATTTCCCAGACACGCTTTGAGATTTTCCAGCCTTCCCGCGAAGCATGCCTGACTAGAGCACGAGAAAAACTGTGACGTGTTTGTCTTGCTGTTCCAAGCTCGTGGGGGTCCATCGCTAATTCGGGACTACGAGCGGTCGACTTTAGTGATGCAATCCTGGATGAGTGCGTGACGCTCATGGCTGCCTCCTGGGGGCAACTCGTCTGTAGACGCTCTTGGTAATGGTGAAAAATTCCGCAACGCTCTCAGCGTTCTGTTCTCTTGGACCTGGGAAGGTGGAGCCCTTCAAGCCACCAAAGGGGACGTGCAATTCAGATCCGGTATTTGGAGCATTGATCTTTATCAAGCCAGCGATAAGACCGGTTGTCGCAAGTTGGATGTCTGCATCGCTCGCCGAAAATATCGATGCGGTCAATCCAAATTCGGTGGCGTTGGCCGTCTCAATGGCTTCTTCGAGACTGGCCACGTTCATAACAGTGGTGACTGGTCCGAAGACTTCTTCCTTGCAAGTCCGAAGCGTCATGTCTCCCTCTAGCACGGTCGGCGCGACATAAAATCCTGGTCCTTCTGGAAGCTTTGCCTGTGCGATGATTTTGCCGCCTTGAGAAACAGCATCTGAGACAGCGTCTTCGATCTCCTTTTTCGCTGCAGCAGAGATTACTGGTCCGGTTGTGACTCCTGCTTGACCACCCGGACCAACAACAAGTGCCTCAACTTCGGACCTAAGAGCCGCAACGAAACTTTCATGCGCATCGCCAACGGTGATGATTCTTCTTGTTGCTGTGCACTTCTGACCGGAGCCCGACATCGCCCCAACGGTTAGCTGCTTAGCCGCGAATACCGAATCAACGTCCGGCATAACAATTGCTGCGTTGTGTCCACCTAGTTCAAGTTGGACCTTGACCCCGCGTGCGATGGCCGCCTCAGAAATTATTTTGCCCACTGGAACTGAGCCAGTGAAGGAAAGCGCCCCCACGTGAGGGCTCTGCACCATCGCGGACGCAACCCTTCCAGACGCCAAAATTAGATTGAGAACACCAGCTGGGACACCGGCATCGTGGAACAGCTTTGCAAACGCGTGGCTGATTGCAGGTATGTCGCTAGCTGGCTTCCAGACAATGGTGTTTCCCCACAACAATGCCGGTGCAATCTTCCAGGAAGGAATCTGAGTTGGAAAATTCCATGGAGTAATTACTCCAACAACACCGATTGCTTCTCGAACTTGTTCGATGTGCTCGCCAGGAAAAGAGGACGGGTAGGTTTTGCCAATTGGATTTCTTGAACTGGCAGCGTGATATCGAATAGTTTCTGCAGAGCCATCGATTTCTCCGAGTGCTTCTGGGTAGGTCTTGCCCTGTTCTTGAGTCATTAGTGCCGCGAGCTCCTCGCGACGCACGGTCATTAGATCCGCTACTTCTCTAAGAATTGAACCGCGCCTAATGATTCCTAGGGATTCCCAGGAAGGCTGGGCTGTTACCGCCGCTGAAATGGCTTCATCTACGTCCGCTTGGCTGCACTGGCGGAGGCTGGCTACAACTTCGCTTGGATTTGCCGGGTTTGTGCTTTCGAGCATGTCACCACGGCCTGCAAGCCACTCACCGCCGATGAGATTCATTGGATTTTGTGCTTCGTTCGAACTGATTGCTGGCAAGTAGGCCCCTTCACCGCGCTGTGATGGGACAAAGTTACCTCACGGGATTGTTAATAACTATGGCAATATACGAATGTTATTCAGAAGAGATTATGATAGATCTCATGAACATGAGTGCTCTGATTGCATTTGTTGAAGTCGCCGAACAGGCACACTTCGGGCGAGCCGCTCAAAACCTAGGAATTACTCAATCCGGACTATCTCAAATGATCAAAAAGCTTGAACAGACCTGCGGGGCGAAACTTATAGCCCGAACCACTAGGACCGTTTCGCTAACTGAGGTCGGCGAAATCTTCTTGGAGCACGCTCGTGAGCTTCTGCTTGCCCACGAGTTGTTTAGCCAAAGGATCGGTGCCGTAATCCAGGGTGACGCGGGAACCGTTCGCCTAGGGTTCGTAGCCTCGGCAGCGCTTGGGATCTTGCCGGAACTAACTGCCGAGCTGCATATACATGCCCCTGGTATTAAACTTTCTCTCGTCGAGCTGACATCCGAGGAGCAGTTGCCCAGATTGCGCGCAGGAGAAATTGACGTCGGAGTTCTTCGAGAAATTAGCCAGTCACAAGGACTCGAAATGAGTCTTCTTACTACTGAGCCACTGTTGCTCGCGGTTCCAAAAACGCATGCACTCGCATCTCGAAAGAGCGTGACGCTCGATGTCCTAAAGTTTGAGGGTTTCATCATGTTCCCTAGAACAAAGGTTTCACACCTTCATGATCACATCTACCGGCTATGCAATTCAGCAGGATTTACTCCTCAGATTGTGGAGCAGGCGGTTCAATTCGCAACGATTTTAGGATTGGTTTCGAGCAATGCTGGGGTGGCGATAGTCCCAAGCAGCCTCACTGCCATCCAGCTGCCAAATGTGAGGTTCCTAGCGATAGACCATAAAGACGCATTCTCGAGAATCTATTTGGCCACGAGGATGCAAGAAAAATCATCCCCAGCCGCAAAAAAAATGGTGAAGATTTCAACGGATTTCGCAAAAGGCCTGAAGACCTGAGTTAGTGCCCAAGCTATTGTGAAAGTAAAACCCACATCCCAGTGTTTAGGGGGGTTGTGGGTGTCGAGCGGAGACGAGAGGATTTGAACCTCCGAGGGGCTTTAAGGCCCCTACCTCATTAGCAGTGAGGCGCACTCGACCGGACTATGCGACGTCTCCTTGATGCTGGATTAGCCTACTAGCAATCTGGCTTCAATCCAAAAATTAGTTTGAGCAGCTCTTGGTCGCTGCGTTGGTTCCCTGAACCCACTCCGGCAGCACAGCAACCTCGCCCTCGATAGCAGCTGGATCGCTGCTCTCAAGAGTTGCATCGACCACTGGGCTCTCCTCTGCCACAACAGCGCCGGAACCGGGGTTGGCTTCTGCTAGCACCAGTGGCTTATCGGAGGCCATGAGCTCAAAGAGCTCGGCAGCTCGCTCAGGGCTGGGAGCAACGCGCCCTGCATATTCACCGTCCAAGTCATAGACCGGCAGCTTGATGAAGGTGATTTTATCTAAGTCCACCTGGTTGACCTGCTGGGCTAAGCCAAAAATCACTCCCAGGTCGGTCAGGCTTTTGGAAAGAGTCATGTTCGAAAGCGCTGCTGTTCCCAACCGGAACATCGTGAAGGGGTTTATCAGTGCGCCTTCATCTTTTAGCTTTCTAACCATTGAGGTCAAAAAGACCTGTTGGTTCGAAATTCTAGATAGGTCGGAGCCGTCCCCAACCCCGTGACGGGTTCTCAGGAAGGCCAGTGCTTCGTCACCAATTAGGGTGTGCTCGCCGGGCTCTAGGTGGAGGTTTGTGTATTCATCATCGATGGCCGTCGCAACACAAACATCAACGCCGCCGATTGCCTCGCTCATGGCAATAACGCCCTTGAAATCGATGACTGCCAGGTATGGGATTGTGACCCCGGTCAGCTGC
>Ga0102830_1001030_pt1 | contig 10910 bp, 10 predicted proteins | sample ColrivemetaGS703_FD_84511 | JGI IMG/M metagenome (GOLD analysis project Ga0102830, IMG submission 84511) | Estuarine microbial communities from the Columbia River estuary - Freshwater metaG S.703 | ecosystem: Environmental > Aquatic > Marine > Intertidal zone > Estuary | place: USA: Columbia...
AAGAGCAAGTCTCCAAAGCGCAAGTCAAAGAAGAGCAAGTCTCCAAAGCGTAAATCTAAGAAGAGCAAGTCTCCAAAGCGTAAAAGCAAGAAGAGCAAGTCTCCAAAGAGAAAGAGCAAAAAGAGCAAATCTCCAAAGCGCAAATCTAAGAAGAGCAAGAGCAAGAAGGATGAATCATCCCAATAAATGAATAATGACTAAAATTATTTTTTATAAAAATGAATATAAAAAATATTGACATATTATATAATGATTACAATAATTATGGCTTCGTATAATAATATACGTATATATGCTGAAGAATATAAGAGACAATTAGAAGAGTTTTATAATATTATACAAAATATAAAAGTTAAAGAATCGCCAATTACAGAATTGTTTCCAGAAAAATCAGAAACACAAGAATATGATAAAGAAAGCATAGAAAATAAAGAGATTCAGCAACAAAAAGAAACAAATGAAACTAGTATACAAGCAGTAACAGAACCAAGTTATCCAATTCTTGTAGAAAATAATGAGTTACACAAGACTCCTAAAAAAATAGAAAAGGAACAGAGATATAAAAAGAATCCAAAACGTAGATATAATAAGAAGAATACAAAATGCAAATACAAATATACAAAGAATAGGAAATCCAAGAGTCCAAGGCGTAAAAAAACTTGTAAGAGAAAATCAAAAAACCCATCAAAAAGAAAATTAAAAAAAAAGAACAAAAAATCGTAAATCAGTAAGAAAAACTAAGAAAGTTTCAAAACTTATATCTTTACCTTTACTATTTTACCATCAATAATGTCTAGAAAATGATCATTTAAAGTTCTTTTAACTAGATCTTTTGAGAATATTTTTGTTAATCCATTTTTAACGATCAAATTATATATCATATCCCCTATCATTTTAGTTGGACCCTTATAAATATCTAACGCATCAATAAATGAATGTGTTAATAATTCTTCATAATATATTGGATTTATATAACTGAACAATAATGTAATACGATTTATTCTATCATTAACAGACAAACTAGTATCAACTAAAGATGATATGATAGATAAAATTTCTATCTGTACATTTTCCTGTTTACCATATTCATTTAAGAATTGCTTTAAAGCCTTTTCATCATATAGTCGTTTACTGGCGAATGCTAAGTTATTAGTTATATTTTGAATATCTCTTTCTGAAAATTGTATTTTTTGAATCGATTTTTCATTTACACATTTTCCAGTTTTTGGATTTCTAATTTTACCTTCAGGACAGTTATTAGAGGCAAATAAAACTGCCTTACCATTAGATCTAGTTTTAGATTTTCGTTTTGGAGATTTTCGTTTGGATTTGGTTTTAGACTTGATATTTATACATCTTCCTGTTTTTTGATTCCTAATTTTACCTTCAGGGCAAGGTTTTGACGTTTTACGTTTGGATTTTGTTTTAGACTTACGTTTAGATTTGGTTTTAGACTTGATATTTATACATCTTCCTGTTTTAGGATTCCTAGTTTTACCTTCAGGGCAAGGTTTTGACGTTTTACGTTTAGATTTTGTTTTCGACTTACGTTTAGCTTTAGATTTAATACATCTTCCTGTTTTAGGATTTCTATTCGTGCCTTTAGGACAACGTTTTGATGTCTTAGATTTAGTTTTAGACTTACGCTTAGATTTTACTTTGGTTGGCATTTTATATAATATAAATTATTAAAATAAGTTCTCTTATTTTAAAGATAATAACATTTAATAATAAATGAAAGTGTTTGCTAGAAAAAATACAGCTTTAAAATATCTTAAACCAGGAGATATTTTGTGTAATAATGATATTAAAAAATTCTTTATATTAAAAAATTACACAGAATTTAAAAATTTGATAAAAAGTCAATATTCTGAAAATTCTCAACCAAGTTATTATGAATTTATAAAAGAAGATGCTATAATAAAATATTTTTTGGATATAGAAATTTATAAAGAAAAAAACAATACGGAATATGAAACGCACAAAGATGTTATAGATAATATATGTAAAGTTGTATCAAAATATTTTAAACAAGCGTATGATATAGATTGTATAAAGAATATTATATTAGAATCACATAATGATATAAAAAGATCATATCACATTATATTTATTTGTAAAAGGGGTGATAATTTTGTATATTTTAAAAAAGTAAAGGGTTTAAAGCGTTTAACAGAATACATGTTTAAAATTTTTTGCAAAGAAAAGATAATAGATACGTCTGTTTATAGAGAGGGTTTGTTTCGTACGTATCTAAGTACGAAAAGTGGTGAATCTAGACCATTAATAAAAAGTGTATCAAGTGATAATTTTGAATTTGAAGATGTATTTGTTGCAAATTGTAGTGAAGATGTTATTATAGATACAGATTCAAATGATTTTAACAAGTTTTTAAAAAGAGATATACAAGAAAAAAAGATAGAAAATCATAACATAGAACACGAAATAGAAGATGTAATGGCAACAGATTTAATGTATTTACCAACGCAAAAAGAATTGACAATTACAGATTGTGATATAATAAAACGTTTTGTTAGAAAAAATTACAAATATAGAAACAAAGATATTAGAGAGATTTCAATTAATCATAATTTAAATTGTATAAATGTAAATTTACACGATACTTTTTGTTTTAATTTGGATAGAGAGCATAAATCAAATCATCAGTATATAATTATTGATACATATAGTTCTAAACAGAAATGTCACGATACTGATTGTAAAGATTTTAAACACAATGAAATAAAAATTAATTCATTTCCAAAAGAATTGAATGAAATCATTTTAAAATGTTTAAAGGTAAATAAAGTTGAACAGGAATTAATTCACAAGGCTATAGAAGAATGTAGGGATTATATAACAGAGAATTTTGATACAACAATAGATGAAATTCAATTTGACAAAACAGAGATGGTATTTCGTGGAGATGTGAGTCAGAATTCTATGATGAAAATGAGTGGGAAATGTCCAGAATGTCACGTGGAACATCAAGTAAGTGATAATGGTTATTGTTTAAAATGTAAAGTATGTAAAAGTATATTTCCAAAGAATACATTGATTCCGATAGCTGATAAATACAAACATTTAAATACATTTTTCATGACATATAATCAATTAGTGAACAATGGTACGGTAAATATAAATATACACAACAACTATTATAATTCAGAGGAAGAATTTAGTTGTGATGTTCAGTTAGATAATTGTATTTTTAAAAACAAAGAATTGACAAAATTGTATAATCAGGTATTAGATGGTCATAAAGTTATAAAATTGAGTGAATTGTTGTATAAATTAGAAATTGATTTTAAATATACAAGTGGTATGTGGTATTTTTTTAATGGGTCAATTTGGCGTTCAGATAAAGAGTGTTTGGAATTAAGAAAAAAGATAGTAAAATTGTCAAATCAATTTAATATAATACGATCACATTATGAAAAAATAGGTGGTGATACAAGTAATAATTTAGTTAAAAATATAAAAAGTTTGACAAATAAATTATACAAGCCTGGTTTTGAAGAAGAAATTATAAAAGGTGCTAAAATGTATTACAATGATGATATGTTTATTACAAATTTAAATAGTAAAAAACATCTTGTACCTTTTTCAAATGGCGTATTTGATCTATTAGAAAACATATTTAGAAAAACACGAAAGGACGATTACATTAATTTGACTGTCAATTACGATTATGATGAAAATGTTAAAAATCAAGAAGTATATAAATTTTTGGAACAGGTTTTGCCTAATCGAGGTGTACGAGATTACGTCCTTAAAAAAATGAGCGAATGTTTAAATGGTGACATTCCTAACACACATTTTTTAATGTTTATTGGTGATTCTGGTGCTAATGGTAAAAGTCAGTTGTTAAACTTGATGAAATTAGCAATGGGTGATTTTGGAGAAAAGGTTGAAGTAACCCTGTTAACACGCAAACGTAACAATGCAAACGAAGCCAATACGGAAAAAATCAAATTAATGTACAAACGATTTGCATTTCTCAGTGAACCTGAAGACGGTGAAAAGATTAATATTGGTTTGTTAAAAGAATTAACAGGTAGTGAAGAAATTGTAGCTCGTGGTTTGTATCAAGAAGCAGTGAGTTTTGTCATGGAAGCGAAATTATTTTTGGCTTGTAATGAATTACCGGAAATAAAAGGTGAAGATACAGCACTTTGGAGACGTATTCGTGTGATTGATTTTCCATCACGATTTGTAGATGATCCAAAAGAAACGAGTGAATACAAGATAGACCGTACATTACCTTCACGTATGAGGGAAGATGTGACGTGGAGACAAACATTTATGAAGATTTTGTTAGAGTATTACTTTATGGATATAAAAGAGCCGATAGAAGTACAAGTAAAGACGAATGAATATCGTCAAGAAAACAATGATTTTTATAATTGGATGGATGAAAATGTTGAATATAAAGAAAATGAATTATTACAATTAACAGATGTATGTCAGATTTACACAGGGAAAATAAAATTGCATTCCAGTATAACAAGTAAATACAAAAAAGAAATTGAGAAATATATTAAAGAAAAATACAAAAGTACAAAGTATGAATATGGTGTTATAAAAATTAATGATAAAACTTTTAAAGGTTGGAAACATTTGTATATTAAAGAAGATTAGATAAAATTAAAGAAAATTAGAGACATTTTATTTTTTTATCGTATTTTCAAACCAGGTTACCCCAGTTACCTCTAGGTTACCCCTAGGTTACCCCAATTATGGTCTGGTTACCCCAGTTACCCCTATTTTAGACTTCTTTTCTAGAAAAATAATTAATAAATAAAATAATATAATAATATACGTTTTTTGGGGTAACTGAGGTAACCAGACCATAATTGGGGTAACCTAGGGGTAACCTAGAGGTAACTGGGGTAACCTGGTTTGAAAATACAGTGGTAGTGAGTATAATTCTTGTTTAAAATTAATTTATATTATGACTTATGACAAAGTTTGATTTCAAAGAATCGTTAAGGTTAAGTGATCCAGAATTATATGAATATTATTTAATAGAAAATGAAATAAATCCAGTTGGTAGTATTATTTTAAAATAAAATTGTTGTGAAGAAGCGTTAAATTTTTTATTAATTTTTTTTAGATAAAAATAAAAATAGATATGTCAGGGATGTTAGAGAGCATTTTTTTCAGAGCAAGTAATATCAGTATTATCTACATATGATTCAACGAGTATAACATCTGGTGCTTTGATATCACAAGGTGGTTTAGGTGTAAAGTTATCAGCGCATATAGGTGAAGAATTATATGTAAATAGTGTGAATACGACACCTAGTTTAGGTGATATTATAAAAGAAAGAGAACAGGTAATATCGAATGATGTTGTTTCGCCGGCAAGTATATCAGAATTTGTATTTTACAATGATATAACTCAGACATTTAAAGCAGTTGTTTCTGTATCTGTAACAAATTTATCAAATAGTAGTTTTAACAAGAATGCAATATATAGTTTAATGGGAAATTTAAAATCAAATATGTGGACATTGAATAGTTCATTTGTTGGTGATGTTACGGGTGTAAGGTTTTATATAAATAATACAAATATAGGTGGTAGAGATGCTGCTGAAATATTGTATACAAATAGTAATAGTGTTGGAACGACAACAACGATAAGATTCAAGGCAAATACAATATCTCCTACAGGTGCATTAAACGATGCATCTCCTTATGCAAGTTTGCCAGTAACTTTAAATTCTAATGAGGTGACATTCACACGTACTAATGTTAGTGATTGGGAAACATCTCCATCGAGTGTCCAGACAGCATTTGATGAGATAGCTGAACGTTTAAAGAATATGGGTTTTACAAATGAATATCACGTATCAGAAAATGGTAATGATACTACTGGTAATGGTTCAATGGATTCTCCTTTTTTGACAATTCAGGCAGCAATTAATGAATCAAATACATTGAGTATTAGTACACCAGTTGTGATATATATTCATCCTGGACGTTATACGGAAAATATTACAATAACAAAGCCGTTGACGTCAATTGTTGGTATGACAAGTACATTTTCAAATGGATGTCAGATTAATGGAAATGTGACAATAACTCCTTCTGATGATTCTTTGGGTGTATTTAATAATTTATTTTCTATAGAAAATTTGTTAATAACGGGTCGTACAGGTAGTGCAAGTGTTGTAACATTTAGTGGTGTAAAAACAGGTTATTTGAATATAAATAATTGTAAAATATATACATCTGAGACATTACAAAAAGTGTTGTATTTTACAAACACAAATATTACTGCACCAAGATTAAGAATGTTAAATAGTAATTTGTTGGGAAATGTAGGTACAGACAGTGTATATGAAATAGCATTAGGGTGTTCAAATGTTGTTATTGCTCAAAATGTTGCATTTTATGGTAATACTGCTACTCCTATAGTAATTAGGGGATCAGGTAGTACATTGACATTTACTTCTTGTGAAATTCAGGGTAATAGTGCATATTTGGTTGACATAATATCAGCTACATTGGTAAGTTTTATAAATTCTACTTTAATAAATAGTTTAATAGATTCGTCTGGTGTGAATTTAAGTTCTACAGCAGTTGCAACAATGTTTGGATGTATTATGAGTATACCAACAAACAAAAGTTTTCCTACAAATTTAACACCTCCTGCAACAACAACAGGTTATGCTGTAAAGGGTGTGAGCGGTGCTCAATTTACATACGGTAATATGGTATTTGTACCATTAGGTTTGATTGGTTCAACTTATTATTGGACGACGAATAAAATATCATCTAGTGTGACAGTAGTGTCTTCTTCTACAGTTTTTGTATCACAATCTTAATTAGAAAAAATATACTCTTGTGAATTTTCCACATTACCTTGTAAAAAGATTTTCTAAATAAAAGCGCGTTTATTTTTTTGTTCAGATTTACCATTATTTTCGAAAAATTTATTTTATTCGCATATAATATAAAAAACAAATGTCAGAACAAACGCCACTTCCAACACTACCTCAAACGCCACTTGAAACACCAACACCAGTTCAAACGCCAGTTCCAACACCAACACTACCTCAAACGCCAGTTGAAACGCCACCTCCAGACGAAGAATGTCCACCTGAACCTTGTATACCTATACCTGTGCCTATGAATATTGAAATAAAACCAGATATTACATTGTGCGTAGATAAACCAACTGTTACTCTTAAAAATAAAGCTGTATGTATTTGTACACCTTGTACACCACCTTAATTTTTATTGATATTTGCTTAAGTATGTACACCACCTTAATTTTTTATTGATATTTGTTTAAAGTATGTATTTTGTACATTTTATATTTTTTATATATTGTAATACTATATAAAAATTAATGAGTACAAAAAATAAACCGCCTTATATAAAATCTCAAAATATATCACACAAAACATCACACAAAACATCACCTAAACGTAAAAAAAAATCATGTAAAAAATGTTCACCTAAAAAAGTACCAATGACAGTGCAACTTATACCAGAATTAGAATTATGTATAGATAAACCAAATTTAAAAATAAAAACTAACAAATGTAGTTGTTCAAAAAAACATAACAAGAAAAGATTTTACAAGAAGAAACTCTACAAGAAAAAAAAACATACTTCTAGTAGTTCCAGTAGTAGTTCCAGTAGTAGTTCCAGTAGTTCTAGTAGTAGTTCTAGTAGTTCCAGTAGCAGTTCTAGTGATTATCTAAATTGTTAACATTTTCTTTCCATATTAGTCCTTTTATATTTTCACCCAAATATTTTAATATAGACATTATATAACCAAAGACAGTTTTTTCTTGAGTTAACAAGACATATAATATTTTATCATCTTTATTACGAGATTTTTTATATAATGTTCCTAAATCCATTTTAACATCGGGTATTGTACCATCTTCTAATCCAATAGATAAATATCTATATTCGTAATCTTTTTTGACTAGTTCTATTTTTATTTCTTTTATTAAATCTAATACTGTTAAATCCATATGTATCATTATTTCAAAACCATATTTTATATATCTGGTAAAGGTATCGTCTTTTGTAGCAAGTGCCTTACTTAATTCTGGATCAACAGAGTCAACGACTATGGGTACATAACCTATGCCTTTTGATCTAACACTGTTACTAAATTTATTACGTGTTAATGAGTCATTGTTTATTCTATAATTTATAAATTCTTTACCCAATATACTACTTCTTAACATAACCCTATATTAAAAAGCGAAAATAATATTCTTTTAAATAAAGTTAACGTAAAACTAAAAAAAATAAATTATTTATAGTTGTTATACATAAAATGTATACTCTAATTTTTGCAATAGTATTGGCTTTGTTGGGTTTTGTATTGTTATTCGCACCAAAGAATTTGTTACCAAAAGAAACAGATAACCTTGTATTACATCAATTACGCAAGTATCATCAATTTATTGGTGTATTATTTATAGGTGTTGCCTATTATTTATATAGTTTCCAGAATAAGAAACAACTTGCACCTACACCGACATCTACACCGACATTTTCTTCAACAGAGTCTGAAGAAATACTTCCTAGTTATGAAGAAGCTACATCTGAAATACTTAAATAAATAACAAATAACAAATGACTAATTACTAATTAGCTATAACAATTCTACCTTGTAATTTTGATCTAGGATATATATCCATATCAAAATTTATAACATCTTTATTATTATTTTTCATATACCATTTTCTCCATAATATATTTTCATATCTTATTTTTTCATTTTTAGTCATATTTTGTAAATATTTAAACTGATCATTTTTTTTATATTTTTTTAATGTTTTCCAAGTATCAATAACATATTGATACTTTATATCGATATCGAAAAAATCTTCTAAGTCTTTTAAAAATTCTCCACCATATAAAGTAATATTTTTACATATCATTAAATGTTAAAAGTATATATTTTGAAATGTTTAAATTAATTTCAAAAATATATCTAAATCAAATCATTTCTTATTTTCCAATAGAGTTTTTTATTATTTTTGAACGCGATATCGCGTTTTTATTTTTTCTTTAGTAATATTATAATAAAAATGTCAGCTTTTTACTCAAATTTATTCTTTAATCAACCTATATCCATTTTGGATTCTACTGCAAGTAGTTTGAGTTCAGCATCGCTTTTCTTGTATGGTGGTGCAACTGTCCAAGGTAACTCTAATCTTTTTACTACAAACATCTCTGGTATTACTACTGTTACAAATAGTACTGATGGTATTAATGATACTACTGGAGCTCTTGTTGTATATGGTGGTATAGGAACTAAAAATAACTTACACGTTAAAGGAAATGCTGTTATCAATGGGTCTCTTACAGCTGGTTCCTTTGCTGTAGAAAATCTCGTTGCTAGCAGCATAACTGCATCTAATATTTTAGTTAATACCAAGGTTAGTTCTGCAAGTTTTTACGCACCATTAGCAACAATTAGTAATATTGTCGCTACAGCCCTTAGTTCTGGATCTATTGATGCAAGTGGTATGACTGTTGGTACTTTACTTGCAACTTTGCAAATATCAGCAGGAAATGTCTATTCTGTTAGCTCAAGTGTTGGATCTATCGATATCTCAAATGGACTCACATCTGCCTCTGCTTATATCACTGGAAGTGTAAGAGCAATTCATAACTCTAATACACTCGGATCTATCTATACTACCGGTGGAAGTGTCGGTGTTGGTATTACTTCTCCAAGTGACATTTTACACTTGTTCACAGGTGCAACTGATGGTAATATTGGTAGTATTTTCCAAACTGCATCACGACAATATCGTATTGGTATTAGGGGTGATACAAATAATATATTTGCTATTCAAGATGATACTGCTTCCGCTTTCCGTATGGTAATTGACACTGCAGGAAATGTTGGTATTTCAAATTCAGCACCAACACACACCCTTGATGTAACAGGAACTGCCAGATTTACCACATCTGTAACCACTGGACAACTTAATGCACCAAATGCTACAATTAGCAATGTTGTTACAACAAATCTCTCTGCTGGGAACTTTGCTGTAACTGATCTTTTGGCAACAAACATTACTGCTTCTAATGTCATTGTTAACACACAAGTCAGTTCTGCTAGTTTTTATGCTCCACTTGCTACCATTAGCAATGTTGTTGCTACCAGTTTGAGTTCTGGATCGATCAACGTTACCAACGTCACTGCTGCTAGTGTGTTTGCTACTACTCAAGTTAGTTCTGCTAGCTTTTATGCTCCAGTTGCTACCATCAGTAATGTTGTCGCTACCGATATCAGTTCTGGTACTCTTAACGTTACTAACGTAACTGCTGCTAGTGTGTTTGCTACTACTCAAGTTAGTTCTGCTAGTTTCTACGCTCCACTTGCTACCATCAGCAATGTTGTTGCTACCGGTATCAGTTCTGGATCTATCAACGTTACCAACGTAACTGCTGCTAGTGTGTTTGCTACTACTCAAGTTAGTTCTGCTAGTTTCTACGCTCCACTTGCTACCATCAGCAATGTTGTTGCTACTGATATCAGTTCCGGTACTCTTAACGTTACCAACGTAACTGCTGCTAGTGTGTTTGCTACTACACAAGTAAGCTCTGCTAGTTTCTACGCACCACTTGCTACCATCAGTAATGTTGTCGCTACAAATATGTCTGTTGGTTCATTCACTTCTACAAACATTACATCATCGAATATTGTTGCAACTGCTACAAGCACTGGATCTATCGATGCTACTGGTATGACTGTTGGAACTATCCTTGCAACTAGCTCCATTAGTACTGGTAATTTGTCTGTAACTAACAGTTCTATTCAAAATATGTACAGTGTTGGTATTACTAACGGAAGTATCTATTCTACTCTTGGTTCTTTCTCCACACTTGGAACTTCTTGGTTGTCTGCTTCTACTATC
>Ga0102830_1001032_pt1 | contig 10898 bp, 8 predicted proteins | sample ColrivemetaGS703_FD_84511 | JGI IMG/M metagenome (GOLD analysis project Ga0102830, IMG submission 84511) | Estuarine microbial communities from the Columbia River estuary - Freshwater metaG S.703 | ecosystem: Environmental > Aquatic > Marine > Intertidal zone > Estuary | place: USA: Columbia...
CCCATCCCCGAATGAACCGATTTCCGCTCCCCGCGGAAATCGCCGCGGAGAAGGAAGGACACGCCAGACATGGTTTCACAGAGCCTCGACGCCTATACAGGGCAACAGCAAGGGCGCAGCTGGAGAAAGTTCTTCGGCTGGGCACTGCTGTTCGCCCTGATCGGGCTGCTAAGCAACCTGGTCGACCCCTCGCTGCTCGACCCGGCCCACAAGAACTTCATCCTGCTGATCGGTACCGTCGGCCTGTGGCGTTACGGCAATGCTGTGATGCACTACGTGCGCGGCATGTACTTCCTGCACTGGAAGTTTCCGCGCATCCGCCGCAAGGTCGACGCCATGGGCGAGGCCGCACTGCCCTCGCACATGTACATGGTGGTGACCAGCTTCCGCATCCCGACCCACACCACCTTCAAGGTCTACCAGTCGGTATTCCAGGAAGTGCAACGCATGCCGGTGCCCTGCACCGTGATCGTTTCCATCGTCGAGAAGGCCGACGAGCGCTTCATCAAGGAGATCATGCAGCGCGAGGTGCGTGATCGCGACGACATCAAGCTGGTCGTCGTGCGCGCCCGCGGTACCGGCAAGCGCGACGGTCTGGCGCATGCCTTCCGCGCACTGTCCCGGCAGATGCCTGGCGACGACGCGGTAGTCGGCGTGGTCGATGGCGACACCATGCTGCTGCCGCATTGCGTGGAACGCGCGGTCAAGCTGTTCGCCTACCTGCCCAGCGTCGGCGGCATCACCACCAACGAGTTCTGCGAGGTGGAAGGCAGCAGCCTGGTCAAGGAGTGGCACACCATGCGCTTCGTCCAGCGGCACATCAACATGTGCTCGATGGCGCTGAGCAAGCGGGTGATGACCATGACCGGCCGCCTGTCGTTCTTCCGCGCCAGCATCATGACCGACCCCGCGTTCATCCGCGACGTGGAGGCCGACTTCCTCCAGCACTGGCGCCTAGGCCGCTTCCAGTTCCTCACCGGGGACGACAAGTCCTCCTGGTTCAGCCTGATGCGCGCCGGCTGGGACACCTTCTACGTCCCGGACAGCAACACCCTCACGGTGGAGCATCCGCCAGACAGCAACTTCTTCCGCGCCACCCGCCAGCTGATGTTCCGCTGGTACGGCAACTCGCTACGCCAGAACTTCCGTGCGACCAAACTGCTCGGCTTGCGCCGTCTGGGCTTCTTCACCATGTACGTGCTCTACGACCAGCGCCTGTCGATGTGGACCTGCATGTTCGGTCTCACCGCCTCGGTAGTCGCCGGGCTGTTCTTCGGCATCCAGTACCTCTGGGCGTACGTGTTCTGGGTGCTGATCTCGCGAACGATAGTCACGCTGATGTTCCTGGCAGCCCAGCACCCGGTCGATCCGGTCTACCCGTTCGTTCTCTATTACAACCAGATCGTTGGTTCGGTGATGAAGATCTACGCCATGTTCCATCTCGACCAGCAGAGCTGGACCCGCCAGAAAACCACCCTGGCGAATGGCAACGCGGCCTTCGATACCCGACTCAACAAGTGGTCCTCGAAAGCCATGCTGGTGTCCTCCATCGCGATCTTCTTCAGCGCAATCAACCTGCTGCTGCAGCTAACCCAACCCTAACCAAGGCGGAAATTTCCATGACCAGTGCAACCGTCCTACCCGGGAACGCAAACGTCGTCCACGAGGCTGTCGACGAACGCCAGTTCGTGCGTACCAAGATTCCCGCCCGCGTCACCCTCAGCGCCAACAACTCCTCCCTGGAGTGCGAGCTGCAGGATATTTCGCTGGGCGGCCTGGGCATTCTCTGCGACCGTCAGTTGCCGGTCGGCGGCCTGTTCAACGCAGCCGTGCACATGAATCTGAACGGCGTCGATCTGACCATCGACAGCAAGATCAAGGTGCTCTCGCAACGCGGCCGCGAAGTCGGTGCCGAGTTCGTCGAACTCGACCCGAAGAAGCGCGACATCCTGCGCTACCTGATGTCCGCCTACATGTCCGGCGAGATCGCCGACATCAACGGCTTGTTCAACGTGATGCAGCGTGAGAACTACATCAAGGCGCGCAAGAAGGGCGTCAACCAGGAACGCGGCGCCATGCAGCGCATGAAAGCCGCCGGCGGCACTCTCGCCTGGATGATCCTGGGGCTCGCCGCCGCCGCCTTCGTCGTCTACAAGACCCACCAGATGCTGTTCCGCATCCCCGCGGCACAGGCAATGGTTTCGGCCGACAGCTATCGCGTGAGCATGCCCGACAACGGCTACGTCAAGTACACCCTGACCCCGGAGCAGACCGAAGTGAAGGCCGGCGACCCGATCGCCACCGTCTCCACCCAGCTCGCCTCCACGCTGAACACGCCTGCCGATGTCGGCGCGCTGGCCAACCTGTCCCAGGCTGACCTTCAGGTAGTGCTCGGCCGCTCGCTGATCGAGACGGTGATCGCCAGTCCCTGCGACTGCTTCCTGTTCTTCCCCGAGAAGCGCCTGGACGCCTACGCCTACAAGGAACAGCCGCTGGTTCACCTGATTCCGAAGAACGAGGACCTGCACATCAAGGCCAGCTTCCCGTTCGGCACCATCGAGGATCTGGGCAACATCTCCTCGGTCAAGCTGAGCGTCTACGGCGTTGGCGAGAGCATCAAGGGCGAGATCGTCCGTTCCTCCGTGGACGAAGTGAATCGCATGCTGGTGCTGACCATCCGTCCTGAGCGTCAGCTGCCGCTGGAGTCCTACAACAAACCGGCATCGGTCGAGCTGTACCGTGGGCTGCCGTTCGGCCTGTCGTCCGGCGTGAGTCTGTGAGGGTCTGGCCGATGCTAGGAAACCGACCCACCCGCTCGCTGCTCGCCGTAGCCGTGCTCTGCGCCGGTCTGCAGGCGCTCCCGGCGCACGCCGGGCGCAGCCTGGAGCAGATCCGTTACGAGCTGTACAAGGACCCCTCGGCGAATGTCGAGGCCGATCTGCGCCCGCTGGCCGAGCGCGGCGACCTGGAGTCCAAACGCCTGCTGGCCGACGTGCTCAGTGGTTCCGGTGTCGGCGCGAAAATGGCCGAAGCCGTGCAGCTGTACAAGGAAGCCTTTGCCAACGGCCGCGGTGACGTTCTCGCGCTGGCCGGTCTGGCGCGGCAGCTGGAGCGCAATCGCCGCCTGCGCGTACAGCAGCGCGACTATTTCCGCGATGCGCTGGGGCGCTACCAGCACGGTTACGACGTGCGCAGCGTCACCACCACTCTGGAAGTCTCGCTGGCCTATCCGGAGTTCTTCCGCGAAGGCGAGATCGAACGGCTGATCACGCTCTATCAGCGCAGCTGTCTGTATGAGTGCTACCCGGACATCTATCGCGCCAGCATCGCCGAGCACCGCGGCGACCTCGCGGCGGCGGAGGCGCTCTACATCAAGGCCATGCGTGACGACCCTCGCGCGGTCGAGCGCTACTACGAAATGCTCGGCGACGACCGCGACCAGCGCTTCACCGCCTTCGCCGAAAGCCAGATGGGCAACATGGACGACTTCCACCCGGAAAGCGCCCAGCGCATCGGCTCCACCCTCAACGGCATGTGGATCGAAGAGATCCCCGAGACCGAAGAGGAACTGGACCTCGAAGGTCAGGACATCGCCGAAGAAGGCGGCGCCCCGCCGAAACGGTCGGAGCAGCTCGGCCCGCCGCGGGTGAAGCGTCAGGAAAACCCCAACGTGGTCGCCTGGCTGGACAACGCCATCGCCCGTGGTTCGGTTTCCGCGATGGTCGCCAAGGTCAACTACATGAGCCTGCAATCGAAGTCCTACAGCGCCGAAAGCGCCTTCGAGCTGATCGAGAAAGTCGAGGAATCCCAGCCGCTGCAGGGCAAGTCGCTGCGCGCCTCGATCCTCATGGTGCCGGGCTGGCGCACCCTCGATCCACTGGAGTCGCAGCGTCTGTCGCAGGAGCTGATCGATGCCGGTTACGACCGCGCCTGGCTGACCATGGGCGACCTCTACAACCGCGGTGGACTCGACGAAGCCGACCAGCAGAAGTCGCTGGAAATCTACACGCGCATGGCCGAGAACGGCTCCGCACCGGCCTTCTACCGGATGGCCAACCTCTACGCCCGCGGCCGCGCGATCTGCCATGACAAGGTCAAGGCATACAGCTACGGCGTGGTCGCCTACGAGCTGGGCACCGCCCGCGCCCGCGGCTTCCTGCAGATGCTCGAAAAAGAAATGGACCCAGCAGACGTCCAGCGTGCCAGAGCCACTGGTGAAGAAATCCTGAAGGGAATGAATCTATGAAGCGGACCCCACGACAGCATCGCGGCCTCGCCCTGCTGCCCTTGAGCGTGGCACTTGCGCTCGCCTGGCCTCTGGCCCATGCCGATGACGAAGAACCGGACGCCGTGGAGAGCGACGTTCAGGTAGAAGCCCCCGTGTACGCCCCGGGTGAAGAACCGATCACCAGCGAGATCTTCCACAAGTTCACCGTCGAAGGCGGCTACGGCCCGGAAGGCTCGCGCCTGGGCGAGGACGGCAGCAGCTTCTACAACCTGCGCTACGAGCCGTCTTTCGCCTGGTACTCGCCGGAGAAGCGCTGGGCCAAGTGGCAGGTGTTCGGCCGAGCCATGCTCAACTACAGCTCAGACGAGAACACCACCGGCCTGCAAGAGGATGACGAGCGTCAGGTCGAGGGCTTCAGCTCCGAGCTGCGCGAATTCTACGTACGCCGCAACCTGCTCTGGGACGATCCGCGCTTCGCCGTATCGGTCGGTCGTCAGCGCTACTACGACCGTTTCGGCATCTGGTGGGACGACAGCATCGAGTCGGTACGTTTCGACTACAACGACACCTTCGCCAGCGGCTTCTTCGCCGTCGGCCAGAAGTTCTACTACTACAACAGCGACGAGAACTCGCTCGACCCGCGCGAAGAGGACATCACCTTCGCCATGGGCGAGTACGCCTACCGACTGGACGGCAAGAACTGGATCGGTATCCGCACCCAGCTGCAGAACGACCACTCCGGCAGCGATCCGGAAGACAACGAGGATTTCCGCGGCGTACGCCTCGGTCTGTTTGCTCGTGGCGACCAGATCGACAGTCCCTTCCTGAGCGACTACCACCTGGAACTGGCGACGCTCGCCGGGCGCATCGAAACCCCGGATACCTTCGACAACTTCGGTCGGGTGCGTCAGGGCGACAGCGAGAATACTCGAGGCTGGGCGCTGCTCGGCGAGGTCGGCAAGAGCTTCCCGGAGATGACCTGGTCGCCGCGCTTCTCGCTACGCGCAGGGATCACCGACAAGCCGGACGACGAGTTCGACGGCTTCCGTCTCAACTCGCTGCAGTCCGATCGCATCAACAACCCGGAAACCTACAGCGCCGGCGCTGTTGGCTCCTTCGTCCGTCTGAACATGCGCAACCTGATGTTCTACGGCCTCGGCCTGGAAACCCGCCCGCATGATCGCGGCCACCTCGATCTGCGTGTATCGGACATCTACCAGCGCAACAAGGAGCTGGGTGCCATGAGCAACCAGGACTTCGCCCTGCGCGGCGTAGGTACTCGTCGGGCGACCGCGGATCGCGGTGTCGGCCAGGTTTTCGACGTCACCTACTTCTGGGAAATGTTCCCAGTGGCCCACTCGGGTCGCTACCTCAACATGCACCTGCTGGTTAACGCCGGCTACTTCAACGCAGGGGATGCGATGAAGGAAGTGGGAGATGACTCTCAGGTGTCTGTCGGGGTCGTGGTTCGCTACTGAGCGACGGATTGCCAGCATGATCTTCACTTCCAACGTCTTCCTGTTCCTGTTCCTGCCGGTGTTCCTGCTGGTGTACTACGCGGCTCGGCCCGCGTGGCGCTCGCTGGTCATCGTCGCCGGCAGCTACATGTTCTATGCCTGGTGGCGGCCGGATTTCCTCCTGCTGTTCGTCGGCATTTCCATGTGGAACTACTGGTTCGGAATGCGCATCAAGGCCTGCCTCGATGCCGACCGGAAGAAGACCGCCTTTCGCTGGCTGATCATCGGGGTGGCCGGCAACCTGGCCACCCTGGGCTACTTCAAGTACGCCAACTTCGGCGCCGAGGTGTTTACCGCCATCCTCGAGCCGATGGGCATCAATACCTTCACCCTGGAACACATCATCCTGCCCCTGGGCATCTCCTTCTATGTCTTCCAGGCGCTCAGCTACATCGTCGACATCTATCGACGCAACGCCGAACCCACACGCAGTTTCGTCGACTTCGCCGCCTTCATCGCGCTCTTCCCGCAGCTGATCGCAGGACCCATCCTGCGCTACAGCCTGATCGACCAGCAGCTCAAGCAGCGCACCCATTCCTGGGAGCTGTTCTCCCTCGGGGCCTGTCGCTTCATGCTCGGCTTCGTCAAGAAGGTGCTGATCGCCGACAGCCTGGCGCCGATGAATGTGCTGTTCATCGGCGAATCCGATCCGCAACTGGTCGATGCCTGGTTCGGCCTGGCGGTTTCAGTGGTGCAGCTGTACTTCGACTTCTCCGGCTACAGCGACATGGCCATCGGCCTGGGCATGATGATGGGCTTCCGGTTCGCCGAGAACTTCAACCAGCCGTTGATGAGCCAGAGCATGACCGAGTTCTGGCGACGCTGGCATCTGACCCTGGCCGACTTCCTGCGCGACTACGTGTTCATGCCGCTGGTACGCACCCGGCGTCTGGGCATGGGCGCGGCACTGCTGACGACCATGCTGCTCTCCGGGCTGTGGCACGGCGCGAGTTTCGCTTTCATTCTCTGGGGGCTGTTCTTCGGTGTGTGCATGGTGATCGAGCGACGCTTCGATCTGGCCACCAAGATCACCACGCCCTACAACCTGTGGCGCAACATCCGCACGGTGTTCCTGCTGTGCCTGAGCATGCCGCTGTTCTTCACCGGTGATCTGCGCCATGCCATCGAGATCTACAAGGCGCTGTTCGGCCTGCAGGGTCTCGGTTCGATGGACATGTATTACCTGGGCACCTCGTCGATGACGGTGGCCTTCTCCCTGGTCGCACTGGCCTGGCTGATCATCGCCGGGCGCATCAACCTGCGCTTCTACGCCGGCCACAAGCAGCACTACTTCATGCAGCACGTCGGCCTCGTCGGCTCGCTGCTGTTGTGGGCCGCCTTTGCCCTGTCGATCTCGCGGCTGGCGGCGAACTCCTTCTCTCCCTTTCTCTACTTCCAGTTCTAGGGGGCGGCCATGTTTCCGACGATGAAGTCTGCGCACAAGGCCAACGGCATTCTCTTCTGCCTGATGCTCGCCGCCATGCTGATCTACTCCATTCCCAAGGTCGTGCAGTTCGCCGGCGAGCAGCCCAATGCCGCCGAGCTGTTCGCCGACGGCAAGTTGCTGCGCAAGTTCGAGACCGCCTACGACCGCCAGTTCTTCCTGCGCGAACCCTCGATCCAGATGTGGGCCAACCTGCAATACGCGCTCTTCCGGGAGGGCGCCAGCGGCGTGGTGATCGGCAGCGACGGCTGGCTCTACACCAATCAGGAATACCTGATCCCGAACAACTACCGCAGCAACCTGCGCAGCCAGGCTGCGCGCATCGCCGCGATCGAGGCGGAGCTGAAAAAGCACAACAAGCAGCTGATCCTGGCCCCGCTGCCGATGAAGCTAGACATCTATCCCGAGCATGCCACCCGACCCTGGGACCCGCGCATGCCCAAGGTCTACGAGGACTTTCTCGCCGAGCTGGCCGCGCACCAGGTCGAAACCGTGCCGCTGCGCGCACTGTTCCTCGAGCAGAAGGACCAGACCCCGCTGTTCTTCAAGAAGGACACCCACTGGACGCCCGAAGGCGCACGCCTGGCCGCCCGGCAGATCGCCCTGGCGCACCCCGAGCTGGTCGGCAGCACCGCCTTCCAGTCACGCGTGGTCAGCGAGAAGCCGCTCAAGAGCGATCTGATGAACTTCATCCAGTTCGGCGCCTGGCTCGACCCCGAGCTGTTCGCCGAGTCCTCGGTGGTGCCGGTCTACGAGACCCTCGCCGACGACGCCGAACGCAGCGCCGACGACCTCTTCGGCGACCAGAGCCAGTCGATCATGCTGGTCGGCACCAGCTACACCAAGATCGAGGACTGGAACTTCGCCGGCTTCCTGCGCGAAGCACTGCAGAACGATCTGCTCACCATCGCCGTCGAAGGCCGGGGCCCGTTTCACGCGATGGACGAGTTCATGAACAGCGAATACCTGACCAACACAGAAATCACCCAGGTCATCTGGGAGTTCCCGGTCCGCACCGTGCTCGCACAGCGGCCGAATTCGAAAAGCTGGCAAACCGCCCTCAACGATCAACTCTGACCACCCTAAGAAGGATGAACGCCACCATGAAAAACCTTGCCTACCGCATGTTCTTCTCGCTCTTCGCCAGCCTCGCGCTGGTGGCACAGACCCAGGCCAACGCCGATCTGTACGATGCCGTCGCACCGGCCAACTCGGCCTTCCTGCGCGTCCTCAACCTGACCGGCACGGGCGCCGACGTGAAGGTTAGCGGCAAGACCGCTACCCAGAAGGTTACCGCTGGCCAGCTCGGTGGCTACATGTTCACCCCGGCTGGCAAGACCAAGATCAACGTGAACTCGGTTTCCGGTGAGTACGACCTGGTCGCCGACACTGCCACCACCTTCGTTTTTGACGGCAAGACGCTGATCAAGCTGGACGACAAGTACGTCAACGATCCGCGCAAGGCGCTAGTGTCGTTCTACAACCTGAGCGACAAGAAGGTCGCGCTGAAGACTGCTGACGGCAAGCACGCGCTCGTCGATGAGCTGGGCAAGAACGAGACCGGCAACCGCCTGGTGAACGAGATCAAGATCACCCTGGCCGCCTACGCCGGCGACAGCAAGGTAGTAGGGTTTGACGAGCAGTTCCTGAAGAAGGGCCGCTCTTACAGCTACGTGCTGATCGACCAGGGCGGCAAGCTGCGCACCATCGCAGTACCGAACGCGGTCGATCCGATCCTCTAAGCGACCTGATGCGTCATACCGCCCCCGCGCCGCGGGGGCGCTCATCCAGGACGAGAAGCCTTCACGTATGAAGAGACTATTGCAGCAAGGCGCGGCACTGACGCTCGCGCTCTCGGGGCTGATGGCCCCGGCATTCGCCGAGGACGGCAAGAAGGCCCCTTGTGTTGATCTTGAGTGCCTGATTTGCCCGCAGCTCTCCGACCCCGCGCAGTACGCCGAGGGCAGGATGAAGCTGCTCGCCGAAATCACCCCGGGCAAGGACAACTGGCTGTTCCGCTCGGGCGTCGATCTGACCAACCAGTTCGGCATTCCGAAACACATGGAGCCCGAATTCAAGCGCCTGATGGACACCTTCAAGGCCAAGGGTACCCATGTGGTGGTTGCGGTACAGCCGACCCGCGGGCTGATGCACCGCGACAAGCTCTACCCGGACAAGATGCATGGCTTCGACTACGCCAAGTCGAGTGCCAGCTTGCGCGCCTTCCTCGAGCAGATGCGTCGCAGTGGCGCGATCGTGCCGGACATCATGCCGATGGTGGAGAACCCGCCGGCGGACTACTTCTTCCGCCGCGACCACCACTGGACACCGACCGGTTCGCCGATCACCGCGCGGATCACCGCCGACGAGATCATGCGCCCGCCGTTCTATGCCGAGCTGACCAAGAAGAGCTACGTCACCAGCCCGGGGATCATGCTCTACAAGGACGGCACCCTGAACCTGGGCCTTGCGCATATCTGCGGCAACAACTACGGCATCCAGTACATGCGCGGCCACGAGACGATTCCGGCCGACAGCGATGCATCCGCGCTGTTCGACGACGAAACCGTCACCGAAGTGGTGATGGTTGGTACCTCCAACTCCGCGTCGCGCGAGGACGAGACCAAGCAGTACAACTTCGATGGCTTCATCAAGGAGTACCTGAGCGTCGACCTGCTCAACTTTGCGCTCCCAGGCGCCGGTCAGGACGGCTCGCTGACCCAGTTCCTGCTGTCCCCGGACTATGACTTCAAGGCCCCGCCAAAGATGATCATCTGGGAACTGCCGGCCAACTATCCGCTGGATACGCCCATCACCTATCGCCAGCTGATCCCGGCGATCAACGGCGGCTGCAAGGCCAAGCCGGACATGGTCAAGGCCAGCTCGACGGTGAAGGTGCCAAGCCTTTCGCCGCACCAGCGCATCGAGCTGCTCAGCAATGCCGGCGCCAATCGCAAGGACCTGAGCAGGCTAAGGGACGGCTTCCTGAGCCTGAAGATCAGCGACAAGAACCTCAAGCACTTCTACATCATCACCTACTACGACAACGGCGAGCGCGACAAGATATGGTTCCGCCGCGATGCCATCGTCGACGGTGGCCAGTACTACCTCGAGTTCAGCCGTGACGCGAAATTCCAGGGCGCCAACCTGCTTTCGGTGTTCATGGAGCCAACCGAAGAGATCAAGTCCGCGGTCAACGTCGAAACCCAGGTATGCCTATGAAAAGCCTGACGCTTGGCGGGGTCGCCCTGGCTCTCGCCCTGCACGCCAGCGGGGCAGCCGCGACTGTCTCGATCTGGCAGCCGGAGATCAGCGCGGTCGCCCTGCAGATTCCGGACTACCGCGAGCTGGGCTGCCCGGACAAGGTGATCGAGCCCTACACCGGTCCGCTGCAGGTCGAAAGCAAGTACGTGCAGACCGACGCCAGCAAGTCGACTCAACGCGCCGTCTCCCGTCAGACCAAGGAAGTTCGTGGGCAGATCAACGACTACATCAAGCAGGTCGTGAAGTACGGCGAGCGTGCCACCAGCACCAATGATCCGCAGAAGGCGGCGCGCGCGCTGGCCTGCCTCGATCGATGGCTGACCGTATGGGCAAAGGCAGGCGCAATCGAAAGTCGCGACGCCAGCAAGACCGGCGTCGCCGCGCGCAAGTGGGCACTGGCGGCGATCTCTTCCTCGCTGCTCAAGACCCAGGCGCAGACCGGCAA
>Ga0102830_1001035_pt1 | contig 10887 bp, 16 predicted proteins | sample ColrivemetaGS703_FD_84511 | JGI IMG/M metagenome (GOLD analysis project Ga0102830, IMG submission 84511) | Estuarine microbial communities from the Columbia River estuary - Freshwater metaG S.703 | ecosystem: Environmental > Aquatic > Marine > Intertidal zone > Estuary | place: USA: Columbia...
AGCTAAGTTGTAAACCACCAGATATGTTATGGGCATAACTATAATCAGGATTATATTCATCTCCGGATAATATTGAAGGTACTTGTTGGTATATTTTTACTTCAACTGTTGAGGCGGCTGTTACTTTAGGTCTGTACCCCATCATATATGATAATGCTAGTAAATTATTTTGTTGTCTAGCAAATTGGGTAAAGTTTTCTTGAATTTGATTATCAAGATAAAAAGACATAACGTCACCAACATACGAAGCCATCTCCATAAATAACATTCCAGGAGATGTAGCAGAAAAGTCATTATATGTATCTGGAAAGTATGTTTTAGTGTAGTCAATTAAAGATGATCTTAATTCACTAAAATCTTTATTTATATATGATATATTTCTATTTTCAGCCATTTTTATAAGTTTATTGAGACAGTTTCAACTGGGTTATTTAAATAATTATATGTTAATGTCGCTGTGATTGTATTTTCATCAGGTTTAACATCTATTTTAAATTGTTGTATATTAATAGTATTATTAAAGTATCTCTTAACATCTGATAATACTGATTCTTCTAGGGATTGAAGTGTGTTTGCGGTTATAGATTCAAATATATATGATGAAAGATTTGTACCAAAACTAGGATCTTGTATTCTTTCACCTTTAGTTGTTAAAATAAAATTAATTAAATTTGAGTTAATTTGCTTATTGGTTGTAAAAGTTGAGTTAAACACAGCGTTCCCATTAAAGGGGATTGATACTCCAACCGCTTTTCTTTGGTTTAAATCTATAGGGGCAATATTTGGTATTCTATATGCCATTATTTATTGTTCATTATTCCCATTATTTGATCTAAACTTACTTCACCACCAGGTAAACTTGATCCTTCACCCATAGTATTAGCTGATGGAGGTGGAGTATAAGAAGGTTGAGCGTGAGATGAATTAGCAGATATTATTGTATCAAATTCACCTCCAATCATACTTCTTAAATTACGTTTAAGATCATGATTTACAGTTGATGTAACTGGTGGTTGGTAAGTAGGAACAGGAATATAGTTTTCTTGTACTACTGATTTAGGCGATTTAACTGCTTCAAGAAGAATGTCTTTGATTTCCTCTTGAATTGCTTCACGTACTGCTTCTTTAATTAGTTTTTTTAAACTGTCGATTTTCATATGATTATAAATATTTGATTATTCAGCTGTTATATTAGGGGTTATATCTATTATAAATTTTAATTGAGATATTAATACTGCTGGGTCTGATGCAAATGATGAGTCTGTTTTTAACACGTCTACTCCTTGTTTATTTTGGGCTACTGCGTATCGTCTAATATACTTACTATCATTAGTTTCATCAATTTTTACTCCTAATGTAAATCCTTTATAAGTATTAGTATTATCATTTTGAGTAGCTGCTACTGTTGGATTTGCTAAAGCATTAATATCATCATTAACTTGTTCTAAATTTGCGTTAGTAGCACATGTTTGTAATAATACATCTAACACTTTTAAGAATTTTAAAATAATTCCTAAAAATCCAGCGAATGATGCAACTGTAATAGTTATAGTACTAATATTTTTACCTTGTATTTTAATTTGGGTTTCTAAATCAGATACAAAAGAAGCTATAGTAGTTTGAGCACCAGATGTTAATGGAGGTAATCCTAAAGGAGGTATACCAGTAGCTGGGTATGGGTTAGCTTTAGCTAATTGTATTCCAATTTTTAAAGCAGAAATAACTGTGGTAGTTATTCCAAGCACTAATGTTAATTTAGTAATAATATTATACATCCCATTTATTTGGGTAACCAACGCGTTACGTTGTTTGATAATAGTTTGTAGTTTTGATGATGATGGGCAATCTTTTAATAAACCAAGTAATTGACTTTTTTGTAATCTTCCTATTACATAAACTGCCCCTCCAGCTGCGGCTGCTATTGAAGCTGCTTTTATGGCTTGAGATTTTGCTGGGTCTTCAGCGTTATTTTTTGCTTCTTCTGCTTTACCTTTAGCATCATCAGCTTTTGCTTTTGCCTCATCAGATTTTGCTTTAGCTGAATCTTGGATTGAGTCAATTGATGAGTCTCCACTTATTCCTAAATTAGAAACTACTAACGGAATAACTTGAGGAGCGAAAGGAGTAATTAAACCTATAACAAATGGAATTAATCTTTTTTTAATAGTTGATTTTTGATCATTAATAAGATTAACAAATTTAACATCTGGTGGTAAATCTGCTTCTAATGAAGAGTTTAATGCTTCATTATCTTGAGTCATTATTTCTTTATTAGTTTTAGCTATATTTAAAGCAGTTAAATCAGTTGCTACAGACATTGTGAATCTAGGAATTTCTCCTTCCACACTTTGATTAGATGTATCTTGTGAGCCCTCAATAGTATAAGTTAATGGTTCACCAGTATTAGGATCAACTATGTTATTAGCTAATAGTATTTCTCTAGCTGCTTTTTCTTCCGTATTACCCATTCTTGATGGGCCATTAATAACCTGTCCACTAGGAGTGGATAGTACAGCATATAGTTCAGGACCACGTGTTTTAAACGTGATTGTACTCCCGTCACTAACTTTATATATAGCTGTACTCATGTTTGGTTATTTATAATAAATATGCGAAAGATACGAAATTATGTTTGGCTTTCCAAGTTATGTTTGTTATATTTAAATATAAATTAAAATATTATGAAAAAGTTAATTATTTTAGGTGCGGTATTAATTAATATGACATCATGTATTATTCAAAAGAATGAATATAAGCAGAGTCTTACTGAGTTAGAAGATTATAAAGATGAAAATGAAATTCAAGCTCAAAGAAATGAGTGTGCGCAAACACTTATCGATTTGAGAAATTATGAAGACACAATTAAAATTGAATTCATTGGTATTGATTCGTCTATTTTTAAAGGTAAGAATTATAGAATGGTTTCTGATTCTTTATTATGGGATGATAGTGGTAAATATAGTAGGTATGATCTTCAAAATATTCAAACAGGTTATATTTATCGAATTATATTTGAAGGGAATAAATATGATTATGATTATCAACTTTATGATAGAAATATTTACGAAAGAGTTAAATAATATTTTAATCAGGAAGATCTGCTGGGGTTACTTCCTCTAGTGGAATATTATTAAATACGTCTGTATTTTCATTGATTATTCTATTAGCGCATGGATCAAAATCAAATAATGGTAAATCTTGTTCTCTATTAGGTGGGGTTGCTCCATCACGTACTCCAGATGTGTATTCAACTACAAGATTATTATTTTCATTTTTTAATTTATAAACTATAAAACTTCCTGCCCCACCATGACAATTGATATCAAAAGCACCATCATGATATGGTTCTCCATCAGGATTAGATATACCTACACATTTTATTGAGAATGAAATTAATTCTTTTCCTGTTGAACTTATTAATTCTTTAAATTTTGAAGGTGTAATAATAAATCTATTAAATCTTCTTCCAGCTCTTACTTTTGTAGTTGGTTTTTGAGCAACAGGAATAGGGAAAGTAGGCATTGGCATTATGTCACCTTTACTAAATAGTTTAAATCTTCCTGTATCATTTTTCTGGGCGGTGGTCATTTTAGGAATTTGTGGAGTATGGTAATCAGAAGCAGGTAAAGCATTATCATAAATATCTAAAGAAAAAGAAGCAATATCTATCCCATATACTCTTTGATATGTATTTGAAGCTATTGATAATGATGATGTTGTTGTAAAATACGCGTTATTCAAACTAGCGAAAGGTCTACCATCATCTCTAAGTAAATTTTGACCATTAGCGTGTACTTCAAATACAGCTCCATTACATTGGTGACCATTAGTGAATACATCAAATATTATATAACCATTTGCTAAACAATCTGTTTTTGGTACAGATAATTGAGCATCTATTTTTACCCACTGTGCTGCTGTATATCTACTAAGATAAGCGTAATTAGTTATTAAGTCTTGTTCTTGTTTTTCTTGTTCTTTTAATATTTTATTTTCTTCTAATATTATTTTATTTTCTTCTTCAAGTGCTAATTTATTATTTATGTCATCAGGCCATGGTGGACCTCCTATAATAGGGTCAAGTATGTTAATAGTTGGTATTACTAAATTAGGATTATTAGATAAAGATGCATTTATAGCGTTAGTTACATACGTTTTTAAAGCATTTGATCTGTATGTAGCTAGTACTTTATCTTCAAGTTTTTGACCTGAGGTAGGGGAATCGGTTTCATTATCCTTATTTGTTGGATTTGACTCAGATGATGAAATTGTAATTGTTGAATTACCTGGGTTATTTATAATAAATTGAACTATATTATTAATTTGTTCATCAAGAATTCGTTTTTTATCGGGTGGGATTGATTCTATTTTCCATAGTCCTGATTTGTAAAATCCTTGAAGGTCAAAACTCCCCCCATATTTTGGGTTAATAATGCTTCGAAGTTCAGGATTGACTTCAGAAACAGAGTTAATTTTAGTACGAGGATTTTCAAGTACTCGAGTTTCTAACCCAATTTTTGAAAATGTCATTGTAATTGGAAATGTCTCACTATCAATAATAATTTGACCTTTAAAACTTGGGTCACGGAATTGTCCTAGTTTCATTTCCCAATTTCCATCATTACGACTTACAGTAGATGTAGAGTTAAGAGTTTTTGTTTTACCATCATCTATTGTTACATAATATGATACATCTATTTTTACATCAGCAAGATAATTATCATAATCATCTTGTATTCTTCCAAAATACCATACAAAAGCACTACTTGCCATAATTACACTGTTTTAACTTGTCTAGAAAGTAAATTTTTATTGTTCACTATATTTGTAATATCATTAGATAATGATTTAGCTTCATCTGCTATTGAATTTAATGATACAATAGGTGCTCCATTACTGTCAGTGGCTGTTTTAAAAGCTATATTAAGAGTATTTAAAAATACTGCTATATCAGATAATACAAAATTTAAATTTTCACCCAATACAACTGATTGTAATCTAGTTCCTTCTTCACCTTCTGAGGAACCTAAATAAACTTTATTCGCTGTTAATACTATTTGTTTAGCGTCTACTCCTAAAGTTTCATTACATGCTAACTGGATTGATTTATTAGATGTTAATAATATTGAATCAGATTTAGCATTAAACATTAATCTACCTGAATTAAGTATAATTTGATTTCCAGCGTATTGGCTTGGAGAAGTAGGGGAGATTGATTTAGAAAATGCGAAATTAGCTAAATTAGCTGCGCTTAATGGTATTTGTTGATCTTTTGTTAAATAAATAGATGAAGCGTCATTATTTATATCTTCAACTACAGGTTGCCATGGATCTCTACGAGTTGGAGATTGTCCATTTCTTAATATAAGGATAGGATTTCCTGGGGTAGTTTTACCTAATGACCATTGATTGGGTAAAACTCCTTGTGTTGTAGAACTAAATCTTATAGAGTTACCAAATCTACCCTCATATATAATATCACCTTCAAATGGTACTAATGGGTTAAATTCTCCTTCAGTAAAATATTTACCTAATGATAAAGTAGTACCTATATTATTATTAACAACATTAGGAGAACCAGCATTAACCATCTCTATACTCTTTTTCTGAGATATAGGTAAGTCATCTTGGCCAGGTATGGCGTTTTGGATTTGACTTGACCATATGTTTATAGGTGGGAGGTAATAATATTTTCCTGATGTTGAGTTTGTTTGAATATTACTATCTGGTAGAAACATTACTATTACTATTTCTTCTAATAAAGGATATTGCTTTATATTAGGAAATAAAGGATAAGCAAATAATGGAGCTGCTTGAACAGTGTTAAAAGTGCCTGGTGGATTTACAATAGGTGCCTTAGAGTTTTCAAATCTAATAGCTCCAATACCATTCCATTCTCCAGCTGCTATAAAATCAGTGTGTAATTGATCTAATACAATGTCTTTAACTCTACATGAGAATATAGGTAAATAATTTCCTGAAGATCTCCCTGATGAGCTATTATTTTTTGGAGTACCATATAAACCGCTTAACCCTGTGGCCATTATTCTTCAGTTTTAAATTTATCTAATTCAGCTAACAATTGTTGTTTTTCTTCTTCGGATATACCAAAACTACCATCATTTGGTCCAGTACTATTATTCATAATACGTTGGATAATAGTAGCCATTTTAATTAACTGTTCATCATTTTTAACACTTATCTCTAAGTATTCTTTAATTAAAGGAACAATAAGAGTAGCATCACCTATCTCTTGTACAAGTGGTTTTAGCTCTGATATTAAGATAGATATCTGTTTGTCTTTTTTTTGTTGGTTGGTGTAAATTTCTTCTAATATATCGGAAAATTTCTTTTTCCCAAATACAACATTGTCTAGTCCATTCATAATATTTTATTTATAAATATAAACATTAGAAATTTGTGTATCCGTTTTCTAGATAAAAATAATAATGTTGTTTAAATATATTATATAATCTGTCGGCTATCTTAGTGATTTTAGGTGTTTTAGCGTCAATAATCTCACGAATGTATATATACAGTGCTTTCTTATTAAAGACGTCTATATCCTCTCTCTTACGAAATAACTCAAGAATAGCATCTGCTATTTGAGCATCTATTTCTTTAGGAAATAAAGTATAAATATTGTTAGTACAATGAGTAACATATTCATCAATAAAATTAGATAATTTATCTTGAGATGAACCTTCATCTATTCTATAAGAAAAATCCTCATTTGACTCAATTTCTTCAATTGGTGCTTTATCTACTCGTTTTTTATAATTTTTAGTATTAGTAATAATTAAGTAACGTTTAGCAATAGTACCAAAATATGAGAATGCTTTTGCTCCCCTAGCTGGGTTAAATAGATGGATTTTAGAAAGTAAAAATGTTATTACTTCATGTTGTAGATCTTGGATATTATCTACCTCAGTATAATAAAATTTAAAGGTATGGATAATATTTTCTGTTAATTTAAAGAAAGCATAATGAATACGTTCACGATATATTTTATCTTTTAACTCAAAATTATTAGTTGTATTATATTCATTAATAGCGTTTTCTGTATCTTGGGTAAAGTATTGAACACCCTTAGGTTTTCTTTTTTTAGCCTCTGGTATCTCGATCATAAATTTTTAATTTTAAAAGCATTCAATGTTTCTTGTAATTGCTTTATTTGTTGGAAAAAGAAACCTACTTCATCATCTGATTCAAATGAACCTCTAGCATCTACTTCTTTAAGTTTTTTATCTGATAAATCGATTATACCTGATATTTTACTTAAATACTCCATATACCCTGCTAAGATAGTTTCTTGATTTGATATAATATCTTCTTGTTTTTCATTCTTTTTAAGAAGATTAAAGGTCGTAAATCCTAAGATCACGACCATTAAGCCTAATATTATTGTTAATACTATCATATACTATCTAACATGTTCATTAAACCTTGAGACTTAACATTACTTAATGTTTTTGTCTTAATTGTTTGTTTAGGTGCTTTAGTGACAGCAAAGTTATTTATTTTTTTAACTTCACCTTTTAATTTAGGATTCCATTCACGCTCAAACTCAATACGAGCGGCCATTAAATCGGCTTGGTGAACAATATAAATTAATGAAGTACGAGGTTTAGTTTCTGGTGACCAAGACATTAAATATGGCTTGTTGGCATCATCGTATAAACCATCATGTAATTTAATTGCTAACCATTCGTTTTTAGATACTTGGATACCATGAGAAAGTAGTAAATGTAAACTACGATCTGGTACTGACATAAATTCTAAACGATCATTGAATTTATAATCTTCACCTAACTTATCTTTACGCCATTGGTCATCCTGAGTAATATAAGCATCATGTTGCTCATCACCCATTTTACCTAGGTCATGATTTAAAGCTGCAAATACTAATTCTTCTTTAGTGTAAGTAGATTCGTCTACTCCCATTTCAATCCAAACATTATTTACTTTAAGAGCACAATCAATAACACGTAACACGTGGTCTACATATCCACCTGGGAAAGCATTATGATATTCTTTCTTATGAGCTGCAGGCATTAACATAAGACGTTCTGAGTATTTAGAGTAAAAATCTAATAACTGTGAACGACGTGGCTCACTGATGTATGATTTAATAGTTTCTTCTAAATCAATCCAGTTTTGTTGAATTTGTTCTGCTGTTAAATTCATATTAATTATACATTGTAGGTTCAGATTCAACGAATAAGCGAGTTTGCTCAATTATTTCCTTTAGTTTATTAATACCTTCTACATACGTTTCAATAGGTTGGTCTTGTTTAACGATAAAGTTTAATTGGTTAGCAAGATTATCCATCTTATCTAATTGATGTAATACGTTGTTTTTATTTTTCATACGTTTATTATTTATTTTATATACCTGTGGTCACATTCCACGTTCTTTATATCCTACGTTTTAGATATTCCCTAAAACCCGTATCTATATAATACGAATTAGGGCTTGCGAGGCCAAGCTATTTTTAAGAGGGGTTTGCTACGTCTTGAATTTTTTTAAGGAGAGCACAATTCTCATATTCTTCTAAATCTTCAAAATGGGAAAGTGCTAATGATAATGCTTTTAAAAATTGTTTATCTGAATATAATATGAGACAATCTCTATGTAACTGGTTGGTAGTATCTATTTTAGAAATATGATCCATAGCCCTAGCAAACACCATTACACCACCAGCTAATTTAATGTCATCTACATCTAATTTAGGATCAGATGACTCAAAGAAGTCTACCATCTGTTTACTAAATACTTTATAGTTTATAATTAACTTTTTAAACATTCCCATCCATACAATAGGATGATTAGACATATCTACTTGAGTAGTAGTCTCAATTTCATCTTCAGGGGACTTAAATAAGTTAAAAATATCATCAATATTCATATATATAAATATATGTTAAGCAAGGAGATAGCGACTTTATGTCGCTTAATAAAAAAATTATGGATGTGTTCTTGACGGTTAAATTTATCCTTTAATTACTTGTTTTGCACCGGCTAAGCCCAATGCTTTGTCTATACGTGAATCTACATAAGATGTAACGTTTTTAATTTCCCCGTTTATATCACGATGCAAATCTTCAGTTCTCTTATCTATATCACGACTTAATTCTTCAGTAATAGTTGAAATACGACGATGCGTATCATCAAAATCACGTGACTTCTCTTTATATAGATTATTAAAATTCTCATGCATGAGACGATCGTTATTTATAATCCATTCTTCTTGTTATTTAATTGTTTTTAACAATTTGTTAATCTTAACTACACCCCAAACAATTGTAGCTACAAATGCAGCTCCAACAATTGAGAGCATACCTAAAACGAAATATATTGTTTCCATATTTATTTTCTCCTTATTATGTCAAAGAACACATCCACAATTGTGCGCCTTACAGGAATCGAACCTGTCACCCACTGATTATGAGTCAGTTGCTCTAACCTAATGAGCTAAAGGCGCTATTTGAGGTCCTGAACGGAATCGAACCGCTGTATAAGCTTTTGCAGAGCTCCACCTAACCACTCGGCTACAGGACCTTTTGTACTCAAGGCAGGAGTTGAACCTGCACGGGCTGCCATTATAGTGACCACATCTTGTCCAGATGATTTTTTTACCCACGCTGCTATAACCATACGTCGCGTCTACCATCGACCAGGGCCTCCTGATCCTTTCGCCACTTGAGCATATGATGAATATAACATCCATCTATTAGGAAGCCAAACTCTTTTTGAATAAAAAAAGCCGGGCTTAACCCGGCTTTAAACGACTACCTATATTTTATCGTTATAGTTGTTCGTCTGTATTAGTAGGTGGGGTATTGCCGTTATTTGGCGTGTTATTCTTGGCTTGCTGTTTCATCTTAACAACGTTTTCTATAACAGTTAAACCTAAACCACCACCTGCAATTAACGCGATTGAGTCGAACATGAATTCGGGTGTGATGTGTTCCTCATTCTTATAAGTAGCTATGTACGCTAGAGATATAACAACAAATAGAGCTAAAATTGAAGCGAAACGCTTACTTGAAGTATCAGAAGATCCTGATAATAAATCTTTAAAGAATTTTTTCATAATGTGTGTTTTATGATAAATACCAAAGAGAAAGGAGCTTTCGCTCCTTTCTTAATCTATTTCTCTAATTAATTAAGCAGCAAACTCAGCTGCTAATTCATATAATTTAGCATTTAAATCTAAATCTTGTTTGAAATTCTTAATCTTACGAGCTTTTCTAACCTTAGCTCCTGATTGATATTCGAACATTCCTTGAGTAATTTTTTCTTGAATTACATTAAACACACTCCATAAATCAGTACCACGATCTTCAGGTCTAGTAGCTGTAGTTAAGGCATTATAATCAATTGCAATATTTTGCGCTTGTTCTTCACCAAAACGTATTTGAACTGCTTTACGAGCAAAATCTAAAATTTGTTCTTGGGCTAGTTGTGTTTGTTTAAATTGATTCATTGACTCAACTGCCAACGGTAACGCTTCAACCATTGTACTAATAACAGTTTGCAATTCAGTAAAATCATATCCGTAGTGACGAATCTTCATATTTTCAAACTCTTGAGTTGAAATTACTAATCCATTCTCACAAATCATTCGGAACAAACCAGCTGTGAATGTAAACGCATTTTTACCATCATGACTATTAGTTAATAGAATTTGTGGAAAAACATTATCACCATCAGCACCTTCAATGAACAAATCATTATTACGGAACACTACTAAGTGTTTTTGGAAACCTTCACCTTTACGGGCGCGTACTTGTTTAGCGTCTACTACACCCCATCCTAGCTCTTCCATATCATCAATGATCTGTTTGGTTGAAATGTGTGAGTATTTTTGACTAGTACCTGGA
>Ga0102830_1001036_pt1 | contig 10869 bp, 8 predicted proteins | sample ColrivemetaGS703_FD_84511 | JGI IMG/M metagenome (GOLD analysis project Ga0102830, IMG submission 84511) | Estuarine microbial communities from the Columbia River estuary - Freshwater metaG S.703 | ecosystem: Environmental > Aquatic > Marine > Intertidal zone > Estuary | place: USA: Columbia...
ATTTAAACGCCTCACCGTTGTACGCTGTTAAGCCACGTAATCCATGATCCGGATTCGTATACGATGATGGTTTGCCAGACCACATCTGCGCAACCGCAGGCCACATTGAATCGCTTACCTTAAAAAGTTTCTTCGCCGTACCCGTCGCTAACTGCTGCACCGCCTTGACCACTTCAATGGTGGTCTTAGGAAAAAGGCAAGCAGCTGCTATATCTGAAGTAAAGTGGCAGCTGCTGGACATGCCTTTTGAAGGAGAAAGTAGAATCAAGGGGTCTTTCATAGGATAAAAATAAGGCATGGCCTACCTTTAAGGCCAAAGGCACGGCTTTTGTTTTATACATCCCGATGAAAACTATGAGAAAATTTGGATTAATGTTTACTATGGCACTCTTATTAGGTGCGTGTCATGGAGCGAAATACCACTACAAATCGGGAAAAAAGTATGCACAAGCGAGCATGCTCAAAGAAAGTGTGACGTCCTACAAACGGGCTATCGACCGCAAGCCTAATAAGGTGAAATACCGCATTGCTATGGAAGAATCCGGCAGTGCTCTTCTCGAAGAATTATATACGAATTACCGATTCGCTGATGGAAACGACAGCGCGTCGATCTACAAATTCCTTGATGCTGAGAAATGGCGTAACTATTTGGTTTCCTACATGAACACCAGTCGCTACGAGGGTTTTTACGACAAGGATTACCGAGACCAATTGGACCGGTTCTTAGCGCAGAAATACGACCGTGCGAACAAATGGATCCGCACCCGCCAATTCGAGCGTGCGCAAAAAAACCTTATTGAAATCAAAAAATTGGACCCTGAATACAAAGATGTAAAGGAGCTTCTTGAATTTGCCGAGGTAGAACCTATCTATGTTTCAGCGCTTGAATTATTAGAACTAGGAGAATACAGAAGTGTGCATGAACTTCTGCAACCGACATTAAAAAAATACCCACAGCAAAACCTCCTGCGCAAAGTTGAGGAGCAGGCTATTGAACGTGGGAAATACAGACTTGGCATTATATCCGATCCTAATTTAACGGGCAGCGAAGCAACGATGTCCTCCGCCCTTCAAAGTGCAGTTATTTCTTTAATTCAACGCGAAAAAGATCCGTTTCTCGAGCTTTTGGACAGAACCAATTTTGATTTATTGCAACAAGAACAAGAGGCCATCATCAACGGAACGACGAATGAAGTTGCAGTAACCCAAGAGCTCTTAGCCGCAGACGGTTATTTAAAAGTCATCATCACCCATGCGCACGAAGACGAAGGTGAACTATTTCAAGAAACAAAAAAGGGCTGGGAGAAGTACTTCGTGACAGAGAAAAATGCCGAAGGTGAAGAAGTAAAAAAGGCTGCGTATAAAAAGGTGAATTATACTGAATACCGAAAGCGAAATGAAGCCGGATACGACATGCAGGTTGCTTTAGTTGAAAGAGCCACATCTAAGATTTTATGGACGCAGACGTACCATCAAGATTTCGCTGATGAAGTTCATTACATCCAGTATGCCGGATCAGGTGATTTATATTCGGGCAGTTGGCGCTACCAACACAAAGCGCATCCAAGCGACAGACGATCGAATGATAGTGGGCAGTTAAGTCGCTTACGCAAAGGAAATAAACGCGTTAAAAGCACCTCATCGATGAGAAAAGACGCCGTTGGCATTCTGGCAAAAAAAGCGGCAGATTATGTCTTGGCACAAAAGTTAATCCGCGAATGAAAAATCTATTAGTTCTCTTCATAACCCTCCTTCTTTGGAGTTGTGGTGCAAGAAAAAACGCTCCACCTAGCTGGATAAGCGGAAAACCCATTGATGCTTCCGGCACCTATGTGTATGGGGTTGGTAGTAGTTATATTAATCCAAATACAGCTTACCAACAAGCCGCCCGCTCTAACGCCTTGGCAGATTTAGCTCAGGAAGTACAAAGCGAAATTTTCGACGAAACCAAACTCTTGCAAAAAGAGGATGCTGGAGGTTTTAATAGTGCCTTTGAATCTAATACGACTTCCACCTCTGCCTTACGACTGGAGGATTACGAACTTGTCGAAAGCTACGCCGATGAAGTGCGCTTTTACTCCCTGTACCGTCTAGATCTTCAAGCCTTTTTAAGAAAGAAAGCCTTACAGGATGCTGAGGCCATGGATTGGATTAACGGGAAATTTCTAGAGGCGCATGACGTTCGACTGTCTGTACCAGTACGCTTAAGTGCTTTGGTAGATGCTCTAGATAAAGCCCATGATTTTCAGCTTTTCGGGGATATTAAATTTAAGACCAAACTAAACGCTGGTGCGACTGCAGCGTTGCGCGCTTTAGAACAATCGACCTCGCTCGCCCTTCGCATACCAGAGGAATCCGCGTACCTAGGATTGCCGGAAACCTTCCACGCGCAATGGCAGTATGTGGGGCGTGATCAGATTCCCTTGTCCATTCAGTCTACATCGGGCCAATTCATTTTCGAGGATCAAAATATTCAATGCCTACATACAGGAGATGAGCCAGTGGTTCAACTCTCCATCACCTGGGATTGGGATAAGATTCAATGCAGCCACTTAGCGACAAAGCGTTGGCTGAAAAATAAAAGTCAATGGAGCGAGGGGACCGTAGTGAATTTCCAAAAACCAACCCTATCGCTGAGCTGTCCTGAGGAATTTAAAGCGTCTTTAACGCAAAGCCTTTCTCAATATTTCGCAGTGCAAACTGGCGAGGGTGCTAAACTTGGATTAGAAAGCAAGCTAGATCTATTTACAGAAACTTCTACTCAAGGCACACACAAGGTGATCGTCGAAGGCACCTTTGTCCTTACGTCCATTGGAGAATACGTGGATGTAATGTGGAAAAGCGCTAACCTTATCAAAGGCACCGCAATATCGAGTTCCAAGGAACGTGCCATGCAAAGCGCGATGAATGCCTTTATGGAAGATTTTAATTACTTCGTTCTCCCCCAACTTCATAGAAGTTTAGACTACTAAACTATTTACTATGCATGCATAGTATAAATTAGTATATTGGTTTCATCATTAGAAGTATGAAACCACAAGAAACCTTTGACTTTCAAATCAGGAAATCCTGGATTGCGCTGTCAAAAATGTATAATGAGCAAGTCGCTCAATACGGGCTTACCGTTGCTATGGGCTTCGCTCTGCTCAACATTGATATTAAAAAAGGAACACCATCCACATCCCTAGGACCGAAAATGGGCATGGAGAGCACCTCGCTCAGCAGATTATTAAACAGCTTGGAAAAGCAGTCTTTGATTTCAAGGGAATCTAATCCTGACGATGGTCGAAGCGTTTTAATAAAATTGACCAAAGAAGGCTTGAAAATGCGCAACCACAGCCGTCAAGCAGTTTTGGACTTCAACCACCAAGTTTTAAAGGAAGTCACAGAGGATGATATCCGTGGCTTCTTTAAAGTGATGACTATCGTGGGCAAAGTCGTCGATGCGCACCGCACAGAAGAAATGCTAAAAATGACCTAAACCTGCGCTTTAGCGCGAATACAATAGGGTACTTTACCCGAAACAGAGTGAACAAAACGCTGTCTATTTCCTGGACAGCGTTTTTTATTTGCCACACATTTTTAGTAAGTTGGTCTTTATTAGAAACCATCCGCCGCCATGAATGAAGTCAAACACTGTCCCAAGTGTTCGAGTGCGAACAACGTTAAAAGTGGGATAATTAAAGAACGACAACGTTACCGTTGTAAAGAGTGCAACTACTATTTCACTGTCCAAAAATTAGGTAAACGAATTTCTGATTATTACGTCGTTAAGGCGCTACAACTCTACATAGAAGGAGTGAGTTATCGAGAAATTGAACGCATCTTGGGAATCTCCCACGTCAGTGTGATGAACTGGGTCAAATCATATAAAATTCAAAGACCTCAGCTTCAACACAACCACAAACCTAGTTTTGAGGTTCTTGAGCACGGTCAACTCTTGGAACGTTTGAAATCACCAAAATACCTTGAGCAGAAAGGCTTGCTGATATCTGAAGTAGGGGGGAAGTTTTTTGTGCTAAATTGGAATCAGAACCAATAGCAAATTGTAAATGAACCCGCTACTTATTCCAAGCTACACAGAATACGAAGAAACTTACAAAGCATCAGTAAATAATCCTACCCAATTCTGGGAAGGAATCGCGGGTGAATTTACTTGGCAACGGCCTTGGCACACAACGCTGGAGTGGGAATTCTCAACACCAACGGTTAAGTGGTTCCAGGGCGGCATATTAAACATTACAGAAAACTGCCTCGACCGCCATCTGGAAGAACAAGGAGATGATACCGCTCTTATTTGGGAACCAAATAACCCTAAGGAGCAAGAGGTACGTCTAACGTATAAAGAATTACACAGCGAAGTTTGTCGCTTTGCGAATGTCCTTAAAGCAAAAGGTGTAAAGAAAGGAGACCGCGTGGCTATTTACATGCCTATGGTTCCTGAATTGACTATTGGTGTATTGGCTTGCGCGAGAATTGGCGCTGTACACTCTGTTGTCTTTGCTGGATTTTCGTCGAATGCTTTAGCTGATAGAATCAATGATAGCCAATGCGTTTGCGTTTTAACTTCAGACGGGATGTTCCGAGGCACAAAAACATTACCTGTTAAGGCTACCGTCGATGAAGCCCTTAAAAACTGTAGCTCCGTTGAAAGTGTGATCGTTGTGCGCCGCGATAAACGCGAAGTCGAAATGGTGAATGGGCGAGACTATTGGTATGATGAAGCAGTTTCTCAGGTTAGTGCAGATTGCGCTCCAGAGCCTATGGACGCTGAAGATATGCTCTTCATCCTCTATACATCTGGATCTACAGGTAAGCCCAAAGGTGTAGTGCACACTTGTGGCGGATATATGGTATATGTGGGTTACAGTTTTAAGAATGTCTTTCAGTACGAACGCGGCGATGTGTATTGGTGTACCGCTGATGTCGGATGGATAACAGGCCATAGCTACATTATTTATGGACCGCTATTGAACGGTGCAACCACGCTAATGTTTGAGGGCATACCCACTTTCCCTGATGCGGGACGTTTCTGGGACATTTGCGATAAATACGGCGTGAATCAATTCTATACTGCACCTACAGCCATCCGCGCGCTCATGGCGTGTGGTGATGAATTTGTTGATAGCGCAGACCTTAGTACACTAAAAGTGATTGGATCCGTAGGAGAACCCATTAATGCGGAAGCATGGCATTGGTACAATGAAAAAGTGGGGCACGGGAATTGCCCTATCGTGGATACTTGGTGGCAAACTGAAACCGGAGGTATTATGATCTCTGGCTTGGGCGGATTAAGCCCTCAACGACCCACCTATGCTGGCCAGCCCTTGCCGGGCATTCAACCTGTTTTACTCGACGCCGATGGCAATGAGATTGAAGGTGATGGTATAGAAGGTTATTTGTGCATTAAACACCCTTGGCCGTCAATGCTGCGTACGACCTACGGTGACCACGAACGGTGCAAAAATGTCTACTTCAGTAATTACAATGGCTATTACTTTACTGGAGATGGTGCGCGTCGTGAAGAGGGCATGTTTAGAATCATTGGGCGCGTTGATGATGTTATAAATGTTAGTGGCCATAGGTTTGGCACTGCAGAGATTGAAAATGCCATCAATGCTGCTCCCCTTGTTACAGAAAGTGCGGTAGTAGGTTACCCGCACGATATAAAGGGTCAAGGGATTTATGCTTACGTTATTTTAGAGGATGGCGTGCACGATGTCGAGGCGATTCGAAAGTCTATAGTAAGTTCCTTAGTGGCTGAAATTGGTCCCATTGCGAAACCAGATGTGATTCAATTCGTACCGGGATTACCGAAGACACGCTCTGGAAAAATCATGCGCCGTATTCTTAGAAAAGTCGCCGAAGGAGCTACCAATAACTTAGGCGACACCTCTACCCTTTTAGATCCTTCAGTGGTGGAAATCATTAAGCTAGATGCACTCGCACTACGGAAGTAAACAAGCCATCAACAATCTTTAGGATACGCTTGAACCAGTTAGAGAAGAAGCAGAGATTGCAGTACCTTAGTAAAATCTTATGGTAACGATTCGCAAAGCACTGAAAGAGGATATGGTCGCGGTACACGCGCTCATAACGGAATTGGCTGTCTACGAGAGAGAGCCTGATGCAGTGATCATCTCTGTGGAGGACTTAAAGCATCACGGTTTTACGGAGCAAAGGTTCGATTGTTTTATTGCAGAACACGAACAGTTTGGCGTCATTGGTATGGCACTCTATTACCCTCGCTACAGCACATGGAAAGGGCCAACACTCCATTTAGAAGATCTTTATGTAAAGCCTGAATACCGCATGAGTGGCCTTGGCAAACAGCTTTTTGATAAAGTAGTCGAGGAAGCAATGGCACAAGATGTTGGAAGAATGGAATGGACCGTTCTAGAATGGAACGAACCCGCATTAAATTTTTATAAAAAATACCGCGCAACGCTGGATCCCGAATGGCATTTGGGTACGTTAACACGCGAACAATTGAATGCCTTAAAATGAGTACACCTCTAGTCTTCAAGTTTGGTGGCGCTTCTGTAAAAGATGCAGAAAGTGTACGAAATGTAGCTAAAATCATTAGGCTGTTTCCACACCGGCCCATGGTTGTTATTGTGAGTGCTATGGGTAAAATGACGAATGCTTTTGAAGAGGTAGTTGGTCACTGGAGCACTAATGATCTTGCATTGGCCAGAGAAAAAATTGGTACTATACGCCAATTTCATTTCGCTATAATTGAGGAGCTGTTCGACGATCCTAAAGATCTATTAGCAGAGATTCAAGAACTTATAGATCAAGTACAGTATGGATTAGAGCAAACTTTTCTATCGTATAGCGAAGGCTACGATTACATCGTTCATCACGGGGAACTGATCGCAACAAAGATCATAGCTGCGTACATAGGTAAAGAGACTCCGACGGTATGGCAAGATACCCGACTGCTGGTCCATACAGACGATCAATTTAGAAGAGCTACTGTGCGTTGGGAGGAAACAGCCCGGGCCATTAAAAGCCGTATCGATCAAAGCAAAGTTAATGTGGTGCAAGGATTTATTGGCGCCTCTTCTTCCGGTAAACCCACGACGCTCGGTCGCGAAGGTTCGGATTATACTGGTGCCGTTTTTGCCTATTGCCTTGATGCAGATAGCTTGACCATTTGGAAAGATGTTTCAGGAATGTTGAACGGTGATCCAAAAATCTTTCAGAATACCACAAAAATTGACCGATTACCTTTTAACGAAGCTATTGAACTTGCTTTTTATGGTGCTTCCATCATTCACCCTAAGACCATTCAACCGCTCAAAAAGAAAGGCATTCCCTTGCACATCAAGAGCTTTATCAATCCAACTGCTGATGGCACGACTATAGGTGATGTAGACCGCGCAATACCTGAGGTGCCTAATTTTATACTGAAAAAACATCAAGCACTTTTACAGCTGAAAACGAAAGATTTGGCATTTATCGCAGAGCATCACCTCAGTGCGATTTACCAACTATTTGCGGATCAAGGTGTGGTGGTCAATCTCATGCGGAATACTGCAACAAAGGCCGTATTCTGCATTAACCACGACCTTATTATCGTCCCAAAAGTGAGGAGAGAATTAACCGGGTTGTTTGATCTAGAATTGGTCCCTAAAGTGGAACTATTGACCATTCGTAATTACCAAAAAGAAGACGAACTCAGAGAAACGAAAGGTCTCAACATATTGCTTGAGCAGCGTACTCCTGAAGTGGTCCAATTTGTTTTTAAGCGGTTTGAATAGCCGTCAGAACCTTCTGCGCTAATCCCGCGCCCATTTTTTCAAAACTTTCTTTGCTCCACCCCGCAATATGCGGACTTAACAACACATTTTCTCTTTCTAATAGCGATGCTAAGGCGGGTGGCAGCGGCCCTTCAAAGAGACTGGTGAAACTGGATTTTTCGTACTCCAGAACGTCCAGACTTGCACTGAGTACCTTACCAGAGTCCAATGCCGATACGAGTGCAGCTGTGTCTAGAATTGGTCCTCGAGCTGTGTTAATTATGTGAATAGGATTTTTACAAGCATTGAAAAACGCACTATCTGCATAGCCCATAGTCTCAGCGGTTAATGGCAGGTGCAAACTGATCACATCTGCCTCTTCATAAAGCCTTTCCAGCGAACACTCTACCACGCCACCTTCTGCATACCCTGATTTATATTTATCATAAGCAAGAACGGCTACGCCCATGGCATCGAGCAATCGAGCAAAAGTGCCGCCCATTATTCCATAGCCGATCACACCTACTTTCAGCGCTTGTAGTTCGCGTCCTTTATTCGACGCGCGTAACCATTTACCTTCCTTAATTTCTCGATGAACACGTGGGAGGTGATTGAGTAAGCTCAAAAGCATACCTAGGGCATGTTCTGCGACTGCACGAGCATTTCCTTCTGGAACACGCAGGCAGGTGATGTGGCGTCTAGCCGCTTCATTCAGGTCTATATTTTCAAGGCCAGCTCCTAGGCGGCCTATCACTTTAAGCTGAGGAAAAGCCTTCAGAAAGTCGGCGGAAACTTTTAGACGAGAGCGAATAATGATTACCTCCGTGTCGGCGTGCTGTTGGGCGAGCGTTGCTAAGGGTGCTTCGAATTCGCGAATTACTTGAAGTCCACCCGCAATTAAACCTTCTTCGAGCAGTGGATGCGTATCGTCTACAAGCAATGCCTTCATCAGTATCCGATGATATAGCGACCGATTTGAAAATAAATGATCAAACCAATGACATCATTTGCTGTAGTAATAAACGGACCAGTCGCCAACGCTGCATCTATTTTAAAGCGGTTCAACAGCAACGGCACGAACGTTCCAAACAGCGAGGCAAAAATGATTACGACGAGAAGAGAAACCGCTACGGTCATAGTGACCAACTGGTCATAGCCTAAAAGCAAGCCGGCTCCGTACATGGTAGCCGCGAGTATAAGACCATTTACTAAACCCACAGATAATTCCTTCCAAAGCTTCGCAATGATATTCTGCTCTTTCGTTTCAGAAGCTAGGGCTTGCACCACAATTGCTGAGGATTGTACCCCAACGTTCCCGGCCATCGCCGCTATCAGCGGCATAAACAGGGCCAAAGCTGGCACCGATTTAATATCGCCTTCATTTTCACCCAACATTAATGCTACGATCAAGCCACCAAAGAGCCCTATGAGCAGCCAAGGTATGCGTGCCCGGGTTACTTGTAAAACGGTATCGTCGCTTTCAACCTCGTCGGTCAAACCCGAAGCTAATTGGTAATCGCGCTCAGCCTCTTCACGTATAAAATCGACGACGTCATCCAAAGTAATACGACCAAGTAATTCGCCAGCGGCATTCACCACCGCGAGCACGAATAAATCGTATTTCTGCATGGTATTCGCTACTTCCTCAGCAGGGGTAGTAGATAATACCGTGTGTCTTATCGGGGTGTAGAGTTCTGAAATATTTTCTGTTCGCTTCGCCGTCAATAGTTTTTTCAAGCTCAACGTCCCCACCAGTATATCGTCTTCATTAACCACATAAACAGCATGAACACGGTCTACATTTTCTGCCTGAGTCCTCATTGCTGCCACACATCTAAGCGCCGTCAAGCCCTCTTGCACTTTAACATATTCCGTCGCCATCAAGGCTCCGGCGGTATCTTCGTCATGCGTGAGTAGATGGGCAATCTTTTTTGCTTGCTCTTTATCATCGACCTTCGAGAGTACTTCTTTTGTCAACTCGTCCGAAAGCTCAGAAAGCATGTCCGCCGCATCATCACTGTCCATGTTCTCTACGAGCTCATGGGCAATATCTTCTGATGAATACGTCTTTAGCAGCTGAGTACGAATGTCTTCATCAATCTCGACAAGAATATCTGCAACAAGCTCCGCATCCAAGCTTTCAAGGAAACGCTCAATTTCCTCAATCTCACGAGACTCCAGTGCTTCAGCAATATCTGCAGCGTGCAAGTCCATGGTATATTCTTCAAACTCCGCCCAATCAATGGCGTTCATTGCACGCTCGATCCGTTCTTTTACACTAAGCTCTTCCATCTTCAATGGCATTTAGCAATTCCACAAACTCTGCATGGCCCAATTGCTCCGCACGTTTAGTCAAATACGGGTGATCAAAGCCTACAGGCAAGTTAAGGACTTTCAAAGCATTACGTAAAGTTTTTCTCCGCTGTCCAAAAGCCGCTTTAACCCCGCGCTTGAGTAGTGCAAATGAAATATCTGGATCAGTAGGTTTTCTTACCATGTGCATGACCCCACTTTCCACCTTTGGCGGAGGGTTAAACACTGAGGGAGGCACGGTAAAATCATAGGTCAAATCAAAGTAAGCCTGACACAATACGGATAAGATTCCGTAGGTTTTATTTCCTGGAGGAGCGCACAATCTTTCAGCCACTTCTTTCTGAAACATCCCGCCAAAAAGAGGGATTTGATGCCGCTCTTCAAGCACCTTAAAAACGATCTGAGAAGAAATATTGTACGGGAAATTACCAATGAGGGCAAATGATTCATCGCCAAAAGTCTTTGAAGGACGCCACTTCAAAAAATCTTCTTGAAGTATTCGCGCACTGAGCTGATTATAATGCGCTTGCAAATAGCTCACACTCTCCTGGTCTATCTCAATAACCCATGTTTCAATGGACGGGTTTTTTAATAAATATTTAGTCATCATACCCATTCCCGGGCCGACCTCCAACACATTCTTTACCCCCTCAAAAGGTACCACAGCAGCAATGCGTTCTGCAATGCTCTCGTCTTTAAGGAAGTGCTGTCCTAAGTGCTTTTTAGCCCGTACTTGTCCATCGAATCTCATGCGGCAAAGGTAATCTTTAGTTTCGGGTGTATCCCACAGAAAATGGCTAACTTGCCGGTA
>Ga0102830_1001038_pt1 | contig 10855 bp, 9 predicted proteins | sample ColrivemetaGS703_FD_84511 | JGI IMG/M metagenome (GOLD analysis project Ga0102830, IMG submission 84511) | Estuarine microbial communities from the Columbia River estuary - Freshwater metaG S.703 | ecosystem: Environmental > Aquatic > Marine > Intertidal zone > Estuary | place: USA: Columbia...
AAGGTCGGCTCGATCTGCGGCAGCGGCGCACGCGCAGCGCAGGCAGTCAGCAGACCGAGCAGTGCCAGAAGTAGCCAGCGCGGGTGGCGCAGATGGGGTACAGCGCTCATCGGTGTCCTTATGCAGTCTGGGCGCACAGCTCGGCCAGTACGCGCAGCCGGCGCTTGGGCTCGGCGACGTAGGGATTGTTCAGATCCCAGGCGTAGCCGGCAAGGATCGAGCAGATCATGCGGCGAATCTCCGGCTGTGCCTTGGGGTAGTAGATGACGTCCTGGAAGCTGCCGTCGTACCAGCCCTCGACGTAGGCACGGAAGGTATCCACGCCGCGCTTGAGGGGGATGGCGAAGTCCTGTTCCCAGTCGCAGGTTTCGCCGCGCAGCTGCCGATCGAGCAGGCCTGCGGCCATGCTTGCCGAGCGCATGGCGATGGTCACGCCGGAGCTGAACACCGGATCGAGAAACTCCGCGGCGTTGCCGAGCAGGGCGAAGCCCGGGCCGTGCAGGCTCTTGACGTTGGCCGAGTAGCCGCCGATCAGCCGGGCAGGGGTATCCCAGACGGCATTGCCGAGGATCCGCCGCAGGTTCGGCGCCTCGGCGACGAACTGCTTGAGGCAGGCGTCGAGATCCTCGCCACGGCCGTCGAAGCGCTCCCTGGCCGCGACCACGCCGAGAGAGCAGCGGCCGTTGCTGAACGGGATGGTCCAGTACCAGACGTCGCGATGTTCGGGGTGGGTGGTGATGAGGATCTTCTCGCGGTCGAAGCGCGGATCCTCGATGCGGTCCTCGATATGGGTGAACACTGCGTGACGCACCGGGAAACTGGATGGTGCTTCCAGGTCGAGCAGGCGCGGCAGGACGCGGCCATAGCCACTGGCGTCGAGAACGAAGTCGGCCTCCAGGCTGTATTCACTGCCGTCGGCACGACGTGCTTGGACGCGCGGACGGGTGCTGAAATCGACGGCGACTATCTCTTCCTCGTAGCGGATCTCCACGCCCTGCAGTTCGGCCTGGTCGGCCAGCAACTTGTCGAAGTCGGCGCGCTGGACCTGGTAGGTGCTGCCGTGGCCGGGGGTGAACTTGTCGCGAAAGTCGAACTCGGTGTACTGCTCGTCGCAGCCGAAGGCGGCGCCGTGCTTGGTCTGGAAGCCGGCCGCCTGCAGCGCCTCGAGCATGCCGGCCTCCTCGACGAAGTCCAGGCAGTGCGACAGCAGGCTCTCGCCGATCGAGAAGCGCGGAAAGCGCTGACGTTCGAGGATCAGCACATCATGGCCCTTGCGCTTGAGCAGGGCCGCGGCGATGGCTCCGGAGGGGCCTGCGCCTATCACTATCACGCTGCGTTGTTCAGGGCTCACGGACGCCATGGCCAGCATTCGCCTCGACAGAGTGGGCGCCACCGGTGGGGCGCGAGCGCAGCACCACCGGCAGCAGGGTTGAGAAAAGACTCATCAGCAGCAGACTGAAATACACCGCCGAATCGATCAGATCCTGCTGCAACAGCAGGTTGAGAAACATGATTTCGGTCAGTCCACGAATGTTAAGCAACAGACTCTCGCGCCATTTTACGCCGGCTGCGGCCTCGCGGTCTGCCCAGTGCAGGCCGAGCCAGCTACCGCCGATCTTGCTCGCCACCGGCAGCGCCAGCAGCACCAGCAGATGCAGCCAGGAGTAATCCTGCAGCACGCTGCGAAACTGCACCTCGAGCACCCCGCAGGTGAGGATCAGGGGAATCGCCAGATGATTCTGCAGCCGCTGCCACAGCGGGCCGGGCAGTGGCAGGCGGAACGGCTGGCGCAGCAGCGCCAGGCAGAGCATGTAGAGGATGCCGTACACCAGCGCATTGAGCCCGAGCAGGTGCAGGGCGGCCATCAGCACGAAGAACGGCAGGCTGTAGCACAGCGGCTGACGCAGCCCGAGCAGACGCAGCGCCAGCGGCAGGGCGGCAGCCAGCAGCGGCCAGAGCAGGTTCTGCGGCTGGCTGCTGCTCTGCGCCAGGGCAAACAGGCTCCAGCAGGCCACGTCCATCAGGATCGCCGCGTGCAGCAGGGTGCGTATCCGTGCCGCGGGATAGCCGATGCTCTGCAGATAGAGGTAGAGCACCGGGATCGCGGTGATCGAGAACAGCAGGCCGATCGCCACGGCGCTCAGCCAGGCCTGACCCAGCAGCCACCAGGCGCAGGCCAGGCCGCAGAAAAACGGCATGGCGAAGCTGGGCAGGGCGATTTTCAGGCTCTGCGCGCTGATCTGCAGATCGACCACGTCGCTGAGGATGTAGCCCAGCAGCAGGGCGAAACTCAGTCCGTAGGCCAGCTCAAGCGCCCGTGGCGCGAGTAGCTGGCTGGCGCTCAACTGCCAGTTCGGCTCGACCCAGAGCAACAGCAACGGAGGCAGGATGAAGGCCGCCAGCAGCAACTGGCTGATGATCCCGGCGAGACCAAAGCGTCGCCCCAGCGCAGTGGCGCCGAGAAACAGCAGCAGGACCAGCAGCCAGAATGCGACGATCAGCACGACGGCGCTTCCTGCCGGCTCGCCGCCCAGGGCGCGAGCAGGAAGCTGAACAGCAGGCCGAGACTGACCGCCAGGCCGAAGCTGCTCACCGCCGGGGTCTGCGACAGCGCCAGCAGGCCGAACGACAGCCAGGTCGTGGTGGCCGCCAGCAGCGTACCGAGCAGGCTGACCGCGCGACCGGCGATGCTTTCGCGCATCAGGATCGCGTAGTCCACTCCTATCGCGGTCACCAGCAGCAGGCCGAACAGGGCGAACAGGGTCAGTGGCTGCCCCAGCCAGCCGAGGCTGGCCAGTGCCGCCAGCGCCGCCAGCAGTGGAATCGACAGGCAGCGCAGCGCGCCACGCAGGCCGAAGGGCAGCCAGAGCAGCGCGAGGATCAGTACGCAGGCGATCAGTTTGAGCTCGGCGGCTTCGATCTGGGTCTGGGCGAACAGCCGATTCAGCTGTGCTGGCCGGTCGACCAGTTGCACGCCCTCGTGGCCTGCAGCGAGCTGCTCCAGGGCCGGACTGTCGATGCGGCCCTGCAGGCTGACGATGCTGGCGACGCCCCGCTGTGCATCGCTGCCGAGCCACAGCGGTCGCCAGGCCTCGCCGAGCGGACCCGCCAGGGCCTGCTGGATATCGACGACGGGCAACGCCTGCAGCTGGGCGATTTCCGCCTCCAGGGCGTGCTGTTCGACGCCCAATGCCAGCAAGGCATCGGTGTGTTGCGCCAGGCGACTTAGCCCCGCGGCCAGTTCCTTCTGGTGTTCCGGGCTGGCCAGCAGTTGCGAAAGAGCCTGGTAGCCGCCGAGGCGCTGTTCCGCGACCAGTTGATCGAGCGTGTCGCGCACCTGCCTCTCGAGGCCCAACAGGGCTTCTTCGTCGGCGGCGCGAACCAGCAGGAACTGGCTGGTCGGCTGATAGCCGACGATCTCGCCGATCTGCTCGGCCTGGTGCTGCAGGTCCGGCGCCGCGGCGATCCACTGGCGCAGATCGTCCTTGAAGTTCAGTTGCAAGACGCCGCCTGCGCAGAACAGCAGCAGCGCGCCGAGCAGCCAGGGTGTGCCGATGCGGCCGAGCAGACGCTCGCGGCCGGCCAGCCAGCGTTCGGCGAACCCTACCGCCGCCGGCCAGGGGCGCAACGGAGCGTTGAGCAGGCGCGGCACCAGGCACAGCGTGCAGAAAAAGGCGCCGAGCAGGCCGGCTGCAGAGAAGATGGCGACCTGGGTCAGCGCCGGGAAGGGCGTGAAGGCCAAGGCCAGGTAGCCGATCAGATTGGTCGCCAGCGCCAGGCTCAGCCCCGGCAGCACCCGTCGCAGGGCGCCGGTGGCGCGCCAGGGCTGCAGGCCCCAGCTCTTGGACAGATAGTGCAGCGGGAAGTCCAGGGTCACGCCGATCAGGCTGGCGCCCAGCACCAGCGTCAGCACATGGATCTGGCCGAACAGCACGACGCAGGCCGCAGCGCCGCTGAGCACGCCGACCAGTACCGGCAGCACCGCCGCCAGCACCCGCAGCGAGCGAAACAGTGCCAGCAGCAGGGCGATCCCGGCGAGCAGCGAGATACCGCCGATCAGGCTGCTTTCCTGACGCGCCTGTTGCTGGCCATGGGCTGCATACAGCAGGCCCCCGGTGGCCAGCAGCTCGCCGCCGGCGGCTTCGATCCGGCTGCGTGCGGCGGCGATCTGGGCTGCGACCAGCAAGGGCTGCTGCTGGTCGAAGGCGCTGGCGCTGCTGCGCGCACGCAGCAGCGTCCAGTCGCGCCCCTGGTGCTCGATGCGCAAGGCGCCGCTGTCGTCGATGCGGATGCGTGCACGCTGCGGCGGATGGTTCTGGATCGCCTGGGCCAGGCCGAACCAGTCCTGCGCCAGTGGCACCAGGGGGCTGCCGCTGAAGGGGTCGAACAACGCCTGCACGCGTGCCTCGACGAAGACCTGTGGCTGCGCGAGCAGTTGCTCGCGCTCGGCATCGCCGAGCAGGGCAAGACGACCAGCGAGCAATTGTTCGCGTACCGCTGCGAGGTCGGGCTGCAACTGCCACTGCACGCGTTCGTAGAGGCCGCTGCCTTCCAGTTCGGCGGCCAGCGCGGCGGTCAACGCTAGGGTCTGCTGGTTCTGCGGGTGCCAGACCAGCAAGGCCAGGTCGCGATTGAGCGGCTCCTGCATGCGCTGCTCGGCCTGCTCCTGCAGCGCATCGCTGCTATGCCCCGGTAGCAGTTCGAGCAGGTTGGCGCTGATCGGCGCACCGTCGCGCCATTGCCACGCAGTCAGCAGCAGCAGGCCCAGCAGGGCGGCGAGGAAGCTCGCAGTCCACCAGGTCGGCAGGTGCTCAGTGCGGCTGGACATGGCGGCGCGTCAGCGGTACTGGCTGGTCAGGCGCAGCAGCGTGCGGTCGCCCTGGGTCTCGAACAGCTCGATGCGTTCGACATGCTCGCTGCCCTCGACGCTTATCCGGGTGAAAACCTGGCGCATCAGGCTACTGCGCGGCAGCAGTTCGACCTGCCAGGCGCTGTCGTCACCCTTGTAGATGACCTCGAAGTTCTCTTCCAGCCGCTTGCGGTCACCGCGCAGCAGGGACAGGAACAGCCGGCTCTGGTGCGCCGCGGCGTCGCGTCCGGGCTGTTCCTGCCAGCCCTGCGGGGTAAGCCGGGAGATGCCGCTGTCGTCGATGCGATAGTCCTGCTGCAGAGGACTGCGCACCTGCCAGAGCAGGCCGTGCTCGGGGGTCAGCTCGAACAGGCCGGTGCTGGTCAGCGGCTGCGGCAGCGCGCGCAGGTGCTTCTCCTGGATGAAACTGCCGTTCACCGGGCGCAGGGCGCCGAGACGTGCTTCCAGCTCGTCGACCGTCTCGGCCTGGAGCACGCCCGTGCAAAGCAGCAGGGCGGCCAGCAGCAAGGCCCTCATGCCAGTGTCCTCGCGACCGCATCGACGAACACGGCAGGCGAGCTGAACTGCATCTCGCGACTGGCGACGTCCACCGCGACCTGGGTGCTGCTGCCGCGGGTCATGCGTTCGCCGCTTTGCGCGTCGCGGATCAGGTAGTTGATCAGCAGGCGGTTCTCCCACTCGATCAGGTCGGCGCGGACGATGATCTTCTGGCCGAACACCGCGCCGCGCACGTAGCGCAGCTGCAGGTCGATCACCGGCCAGGCGAAGCCGGCTTCGCGCATCTGCCGGTAGCCGTGGCCGATGCGATCGAGCAAGGCACAGCGGGCGACCTCGAAGTACTTCACGTAGTGGCCGTGCCAGACCACATCCATGCTGTCGACGTCGAAGAAGGGGACTTCGATCTCGACCTCGGCATGCAATACGCCGCCCTTACGCATACAGCCTCCAGTGTTGTGCGCGGATACGCGCAAGGCACAGGCGCAGCTCGGCCTCCAGTGCACGATCTTCGATCAGTGGGGCGAAGTCCTCGGCCAGCTGCGCATGCATGGCTGCCAGTGCCGGCGGCAGGGGCCGGGCATCGGCCTGCTGCTCGCGCAGCCAAACACCCTGCTGGGCGGCCAGCAGCGTCGCGGCGGCGACCTGTTCGGTCAGCTCCAGGCTGCGGATGGCGTCGCGCGCGGCGATGGTGCCCATGCTGACCTTGTCCTGGTTGTGGCACTCGGTGGAGCGCGAGAAGACGCTGGCCGGCATGCTGTTCTTCAGTGCCTCGGCGGTCCAGGCGCTGGTGCCGATCTGCACCGCCTTGAAGCCGTGGTTGATCATCGCAGTGGCGGCCGGCGCGCCCGACAGGTTGCTCGGCAGGCCATGGTTGTAGCGGGTGTCGACCAGCAGCGCGAGCTGGCGGTCGAGCAGGTCGGCGACGTTGGCGACCAGGTTCTTCAGGCTGTCCATGGCGAAGGCGATATGCCCGCCGTAGAAGTGCCCGCCATGCAGCACGCGCTCGGCGTCGCCGTCGATGATAGGGTTGTCGTTGGCACTGTTCAGTTCGGTCTCGATGAACTGGCGCAGAAAGCCCAGGCTGTCGGCCCGCACGCCCAGTACATGCGGCGCGCAGCGCAGCGAGTAGCGATCCTGCAGGCGGTGCAGGGGCGCGGTCGGCGCATCGATGGCCAGGTCTTCGCGCAGCCAGGCGGCGACCTGGAACTGGCCGGGGTGCGGCTTGGCGGCGAACAGGCGCTCGTCGAAGTGCTCCGGGTTGCCCTGCATGGCGATCACGTTCATGGCGGTGATGCGCGTTGCCAGCTGCAGCAGGTACTCGGCGCGCGAGTAGGCCAGACAGGCCAGGCCGGTCATCACCGCCGTGCCGTTCATCAACGCCAGGGCCTCCTTGGGGCGCAGCACCAGGGGTGTCCAGCCCAGCTCGCGATGCACGTCCGCCGACGTGCGGCGCTCACCCTTGAACAGCACTTCGCGCTCGCCCGACAGGGTGGCGGCGATGTACGACAGCGGGGTCAGGTCGCCGCTGGCGCCGACCGAACCTTCCTCCGGAATCAGTGGCAGCACGTCGTGCGCGAGGAATGCCTGCAGGCGTTCGAGCAGCTCCAGGCGTACGCCGGAAACTCCCTGGCACAGCGACTGCAGGCGCGCGGCAAGCACGGCGCGGGTGGCGTCCGCTTCGAGCAGCTTGCCCAGACCGCAGCCGTGGAAGGTGAACAGATGCCGCGGCAGCGCCTCGACCTGATGCAGCGGCACCGCCACCACGCAGGAGTCGCCGTAGCCGGTGGTCACGCCATAGATCACCCCTTCGCGATCCAGCAGCGAGTCGAGGAATTGCGCGCCGCGGGCGATGCGCTGGCGGAACGCGTCGTCGTCCTGCAACTGCGCGGCTGCCTGCTGGCGAGCCAGGGCCACCACCTGTTCCAGGCGCAGGGGGGCGGCGCCAAAGACTACGGATTCAGGATTTGCTGTCGTCATGCTGTTTCCAGAAGGCAAAGAAGTTGAACCACTGCAGAGGCGCCTGCAGGCAATGATGGGCCAGGCGCTCGGCGTAGCGCTGGGCATGTTCGCGGATCACCGCTTCGCGCTCGCTGCGTTTCCAGACGATGCGCTCGGCGAACGGCTCCATGATCACCCGGTAGCGTCCGCCGCGCTTGAGGCAGAAGAACAGGTTGACCTTGCACTCGAGCAGCCCGGCGAGCAGCCAGGGGCCCTGTGGCAAGGCCGCCGGCCGGCCGAGGAAATCCACGCTGACGTTGCGCCCGCCGTGCAGGGCAACCCGTTCACCGGCGATCGCCAGCCATTCGCCGGCATCCAGCCGCTGGGACAGCTGCAGCATGGTGCCGGCGTCCAGCTCGCTGACCTGGACCAGGCGCAGGTTGCTCGCTCCGGCCTCACCGAGCAGGCGTTTGAAGTGCTCGGCATGCTTGGTGTGGACCAGCACGTTGAGCACGGCCCGACCACCCTTTTCGGCCATCGCCCGGCACACCTCGAGGTTACCCAGGTGCGCGCCGACCAGCATTTGCCCGCGACCCTCGCGGGCATGGGATTGCGGGCGGATGCCGGCCGGGTCCTCGATGTCGATGTCAGCAAAACCGATTCGCCCGTGCCAGACATCGATCTTGTCCAGCAGAGCGTCGGCGAAGGCCATGAACTGGCCGAACACCGAGCGCAGGGTCGGCCGCAGCTCGCTGCGTCCGCTCCATTCGGCGAGGTTCTGCTGGTACTCGCGCACGCTCTGGCGGGCCGCCCGGCCGGCGAGGAAGAAGTACAGCACGATGGCGTACAGCAGCGGGCTGAGCAGGCGGCGGCCGAGCACGCGCGAGCTGGCCACGGTGAACTTCATCAGCAGATAGCTGCCGCGTTCGCGGTGCGCGGCCCAGTGTCCGTTGTTCATCGGCGCAACCTGTGCCAGAGCAGTGTCGGCGCGCGCCAGAGCATGCCGAAGAACAGTCGCGCGTGCATCTTCGAGATCAGCCAGTTGTCGCGCCAGAGCTGGAAGTGCGAGACGCCATCGAGTGGGTAATGCACTCGCACCGGTAGCCAGCGCATCGGCTGCTGGCGCCAGAACAGGCGCACCAGGATGTCGCTGTCGAAGTCCATGCGCCGGCCGATGTGCTCGCTGTCGATCAGCGCGATGGTGCTGGCGAGCGGGTACACGCGGAAGCCGCACATGGAATCGCGGATCGACAGTGACAGGGTGTTGATCCAGACCCACACATGGGTCGCGTAGCGGCCGTAGAGGCGGCCGCGCGGCACGCTGTCGTCGTACTGCGGATAGCCGCAGACCAGCGCCTGCGGTTGCTCGCGGGCGATCTCGAGAAAGTCTTCCAGGTTGCCCAGGTCATGCTGGCCATCGGCGTCGACCTGCAGCGCGTGACTGAATCCCTGCCGCGCCGCTTCACGCAGGCCGGCCATCACCGCACCGCCCTTGCCCTGGTTGTGCGCCAGGCGCAGCAGCTGGACGCCGTCCTGCTCCGCCAGGCTGTCGATGACGGCGGCGCAGGCCGCTGCGGAGCCGTCGTCGACCAGCAGGCAGGGCAGGTGCGACTGGCGCAGGCTCTCGACCACCACCGGCAGCGCATGCTCGTGGTTGTACACCGGGATCACCGCGCAGGGGCGGAACGGGCTGGCCAGGGTGTCAGGCATCTGCTGCTCCGAGCACGATGCGGCCGGACGAGGCGGCGCTGTCGCCGATCTGGTAGGAGAAGTACAACTTGTTGCGCGCAGGATCGAAGCGGAAGGTCAGGCTGGCAAGGTCGCCGGGGCGCAGCAGTTGCTGGAACTTGAGCACTTCCATGCCGACGAAGCGCGGCGGAATCGTCAGGTAGCCCGGTGCCAGGTGCAGGACCCAGTCGATCTGCACCACGCCGGGCAGTACCGGGGTGCTGGGAAAGTGGCCGCTGAAGTAGCGCAGGTCGAGCGGGATGCGCAGGTGCAGCTGCCACTCGCCGTCCTGCTCGCGGGCGTCGAGGATCTGCGGTTTGTCCGGGCGCGGTGCCGCCAGCAGGGTGTCCACCTCGGCCTGGCCAAGCTTGCCCTGGGCGTTGCCCGGCAGCTCGTGCAGCAGGCGCCAGCGGCGCGGCAGTGCGAGGGGCTCGCAATGGCCCTTGAGATGCTGGCGCAGGCCCTCGGTCAGCACGCGGCGGCCCTGGTTGCGCAACACGTGCAGGCCCTCGCTGCTGGGCACCAGCAGGGCGCCGAGGTAGGCGCGATTGTCCTCGATCACGCCCAGACGTGCCTCGGCGACCCAGGGATGCGCCGCCAGCGCCTGTTCCAGCATCGGCAGGGAGACGCGCTTCTCTTCCAGCTTGACGATGCGGTCGAGCCGGCCGAGCAGCTCGAAGCGGCCGTCAGCGTCGATGCGTACCGCATCAGCGGTCTGTTCGCGATGGTTCGGCGGCAGGCAGGGCGAGCGCAGTGCCAGGGCACCATCGGCTGCCTGCTCGATCTCGACCCCGGCGAAGGGCTGCCAGAGGCTGCCGCCCTGGCGCCAGGCAATGCCGCCGGTTTCCGAGCTGCCGTAGATTTCCGTCGGCCACTGGCCGAGGCGTTGCTGGAGCGCTTGCGCCGCGTCGGCCGGCAGCGCGCCGCCGGAAGAGAACACCTTGCGCACCGCGCGCAGCGCCGGCCAGTCGAGGTTGTCGCCCATGCGCTTGAGCAGCGCCGGGCTGCCGACCCAGCAGAAGGCGGCGTGTTCGCGGCTGGCCAGCTGGATGTCCTCGGGGAATGGCAGCGCGCGGCGCAGTGCCGGGCGGCCGGCGCACAGCGGCCAGAGCAGGCGGACCAGCAGGCCGTAGATATGCTGGGTGGCGACGCTGCCGATCACGCAGGCATCGTCCAGCGCGCTACCCCAGAGCGCCTCCAGCGTATCCAGCTCGTTGGCCAGCTGGCGCAGCTGCTTGTCGATCAGCTTGGGCTCGCCGCTGGAACCGGAAGTGCACAGCGTCAGCAGGGTGGCGTCCAGCTCCAGTGCGGCGGCGGGCAGTGGCTCGCCGAACAGCTCCGCGAGCTGGGCGTCACCGGGCTGATCGCTCAGCCACAGGTCGACGCGCGGGCTCAGTCGTGCGCGGCTGGCGGCCTGCAGGTCGGCCGGCAGCAGCACGGCAACGCCGGCGCGCCAGGCGCCGAGCAGCGCCACGGCCATCTCGCCGGCATCCTCCAGGTGCAGCGCCAGGCGCTGCACACCACGCGCCCGCAGGCCGCCAGCCAGGCGCAGGGCGCGCTCGCGCAGCGTGGCGTGGTTCAGCGCCGGCGCCAGGAACAGGGGCGCGGCATGCTCATCGAGCAACAGGCGGTCGAGACAGATCCAGGTCATGCGCTATTCCGTACGCGCTGTCGCACCAGCCATTCGCCGGCGAACAGCAGGCCCATCAGCAGATAGGCGATCAGGCCGTTGTAGAGCGTCCACCAGGACAGCGGCGCCCAGAGGGTCAGCAGCGTCGCGAGGGTCGCGTTGAAGATGAAGAACAGCACCCAGACCTGGGT
>Ga0102830_1001056_pt1 | contig 10719 bp, 26 predicted proteins | sample ColrivemetaGS703_FD_84511 | JGI IMG/M metagenome (GOLD analysis project Ga0102830, IMG submission 84511) | Estuarine microbial communities from the Columbia River estuary - Freshwater metaG S.703 | ecosystem: Environmental > Aquatic > Marine > Intertidal zone > Estuary | place: USA: Columbia...
AGTCGTGACAACAACGTAGACACTATGCGACAGAAGATCACATCGTTCTGTGAAACTATGCCTTGGGGTGAGTTTAAGGTTGTGCTGCTAGACGAGGCGGACTATATGACCCCAAACGCACAGGCAATTTTGCGTGGTATGATGGAACAATATCATACAAGTGTGCGTTTCATTCTTACTTGTAATTACCCTAACCGTATTATCCCAGCGATCCACAGTCGTTGTCAGGGATTTGAGATCACTAAACAGGATCAAGTAGACTTTACTGCACGTGTTGCAGAGATCCTTATTAGTGAAGGTGCAGTATTTGAACTGGAAACTATTGATGCACTAGTACGCACTTATTACCCAGATTTGCGTAAAACTATCAATACTGTACAGATGAACACTGTTGATGGTGTTCTTCAAGCTGCGGAAGATACAGGTGCCGACGCAGCAGAATGGCGTACTAAGATGGTAGAACTTTTCAAAGCTGGTAAGATCAAAGAAGCACGTGAGTTTTTGATTAAAAACGCACAAACAAATGAATACGAAGAGATTTACACATGGTTGTATCGTAACCTAGATCTTTATACAGCCAACAACGATCAATATGATGAGTGTGTATTGGCAATACGCAACGGGCTCGTCAAGCATACACAAGTAGCAGATGTTGAGATTAATCTTAGCGCAACAATGATAGAAGTAGCACGTGCCTTAGGGTAATTATTGTAAACTTTATTACGTAAAATATACTTAATATTGCAATAAGGCAGGGTTTCATACTCTGTCTTTTTTGTATCGATTACTAAATACTATTATATGTTAATGGGAGAAGGGCGAAATGTCAAAAGTTTTAAAATGGTGGTTGGTATTCTGCTTATCAATAGTTGTGGGTTATATTGCGCACATATTTGGCTGGACCTGGGAAATTTATTCAAAAGATACTACAAAGATAAGTGTCTTAATTATCGCCCTGTACTTAATATCAAGTTTATTTGTAGGAAAACTTGCATACGATCAATCAAAAAATCAAGGTATTTCAGAGCGTTTGGAAGTTGCTTGGTTTATTAGTGACACAATGCTTACACTAGGTATGATTGGTACCGTTGCAGGTTTCATCCTAATGCTTGGCGACAGTTTTGCTAATATAGATACAAATAATCCTGAAACGTTAAAAACTGCACTAACTGGAATGGCGCTGGGCATGAGTACAGCACTGTACACAACACTGGTTGGCTTGGTTTGTAGCCAAACTTTAAAGATACAGCTGGTTAACCTGGAGTCTGGAAAAGAGTAATGAAACGCAGACAATACAGTAGTAGTATTGCATTTAATGACTTGCTGTTCAACCTGCTAGTTGGTTTTGTTTTCCTTTTCATTGTTGCATTTATTCTTATTAATCCTCCTACTAAAAGAAACGATATTCCAGCAAAAGCAGAATATATCTTTGTCATTGAATGGGATCCAGAGTCGTCAGACGACATTGACCTGTGGGTTCGTGACCCAAATGGTGTCATTGTTAGTTTCGTCAATAAAGAAGGCGGGTTATTAAATCTAGAAAAAGATGATCTTGGTAGTGCAAACGATTCATACACTAACCCTAACGGTGAAGTCACTGTTGTAAAAATTAACCGTGAAGTTACTACTATGCGTGGCATTATTCCTGGTACATACACAGTAATGGCACACGTTTATAGTAGACCGGCTCGTGTAGTATTCAATAATGATACAGGCAGATGGGACAATCTTGATGAATCAGCACCACAGTTTTCTCCACTGTCGTTCCAGCTTATAAGAGTAAATCCATACCAGGAAGTATATCAGTCACGCCATAGATATATTACTAAGGGACAACAAATACCTATTTTGGAATTTGATCTATCTGAAGACGGAGTTGCCAGTAATTTTAGATTTCCTAGAGAAAGCATAATAACACGTGGACGATTGGTACCGACTAGCGTGGCTGATACATTCGTAAGCGGCGGATTAAGCGTTCAGCGCCAGCCTGAGGAGGATCAACCTTCTATACGTACACTATTAAATGGAAATACTGGGCCATGATATACAATATTGACTTATTACCTATTTTAGTTTCATTACTATTCTTATCACTAGTTGTGCTATGGGTAGCAGTTAGAAACTATAAAAACTTCTTGATAACTTTTATTATTATCCCACTAACACTGGTCAGTGTAATCACTAGTTACAGTACTATCCAAAATCTTCTGGGTTATCCTGTAAAAGCTACTATACCGGATGAAAGTTTTTATATAACACACATGGAGAGTCTGGACAGAGAATGGATCTACGTCTGGGCTGTTCCTCTTGGAAGTGATAAGCCTAGAGCATACACTATTCCAAATACAGAGCAAAACAAAAAAGCAATGGAAGAAGCAGAGGAAGGCCAGGCACAGGGCAAAGGCCAGCAGATAGGACAAGAGGGATCTGAAATGGGAGTTGGTGGTGAAACATTTGGTGGTGAATACGTTACCTATGAATTCACTATATCAAACGCAGGAAGTTCAAAGGGAGAATAACATGGAATACAACGCAGTACTAATTGTAGTTTATTTTGTAGTATCAGTGTTTAACGTGCAATTAGGAATGCCAGTTGTACAAAAGTTACCATATGCATCCTATGATGATTGTATGGCACACGCAGCAATGATCGAGAATCAGCAAACACCGATTGATTTGGAGTGGACTGTCTTCTCAAGAGCACAGTGCATGACACGTGAAGAATACGATGCAGCCGTAGCTGCTCAGCAAACACCACAGCAAAATGAGTGATTAACTAAATATATTATATGCTATGTTTATAACAGGAGGTCTTAAATGAAGATACTACTAAACGTTTTAACTTTTCTTTACACGCAAATAAAAGATGTGTGGATTTTTAGAGTGATTAAGGACCTCTTTAAACAGCCAAAAATGCTAATACTGGTTATACTAGTAATTTTATTAGCAGGCAATCAGATAAGAATGTCATACCATAGTTTTAATGAAATGTATGACGAGCTAAACAATCCAGTGGCCGCAGACAAAGAAGATGAAGAACCAGGATTAGAGTTCAAGCAGATTGATGATAATTTATATACATTAACTGGGCCTGTACAACCTGGCGACTGTGAAAAGATAGTACCATTATTACCACAACAATTTACAGTTATTCTTGAAAGCCCAGGCGGAAGTCTAGCAGACGGTAGCTGTTTGGCTGCACACCTAAAATTACGTGATGTTATCACAGTTGTTCGTGATACACCAGTATACAACGAAAACGGCAAAAACATTTATCAGCCAGGCTTAGTGGCAACAAAAGATTCTGGCATGGAAGGCAAAACAATGTGTGCTAGTGCTTGCGGGTTGTTATTCCTGGCAGGTGACAAAAGATATCTGATAGGCGATGTATGGTTTGGTATTCATGCTCCAGCAACACCAGGAAATATGATTGGCAATATGCACTCATTGCAGGTTGAAAGCACTTCATATAGAACTGCTAGCAATCTGCTAAAGTTGTTGGAAGAGCTAGGAGTCATCGACCCAGATGTCAGACAACTATTCATACAAATACCCAATGCTAACATGTATTGGCTAAACCCAGAGCATTTCCAGGCAAAGCCAGGATTAATTAATATAGCTACAAACTACAAAAATTTCTGGGGGTTTACAGCATCTAATCCCGCGGGCGGATTGGAATAACGGAGAACTAAAATGTTAAAAAGTTTCTTTTGGACACAGGATAAGTTCTTATACGCATGGCTAATGTTAGCTTGGTTGCTATTCATTGGTTGGTATAATGTTGAAATCCTTGTCTATTATAACTCATGGAACAGAGAATTCTATGATGCTATACAAACACTACAAGAAGATAGATTCTGGGAATTACTATGGGGCTGGGATACTTCTAGATTTATAGGATTCTTACAGTTAAACCTGGACGAAGAAATGGTGGTCCCAAGTTTCCTAGAAATTATTGTACTTTACACGCCAATGGCAGTGTATGCTACTTGGCAAACACAACGTTATACATTTGCATGGCGTGAAGCAAACACCAACTATTACCTGACTCGCTGGGAGAATTCAACTGCAAAAATCGAAGGCGGAAGTCAGCGTATTCAGGAAGACCTGATGATCTTCGGAAAGACACTACAAGGTCTGGTAACAGGATTTATTAATAAAATATTTATACTGGCAGCATTCTTACCAGTGCTGTGGAATTTGAGTGAGGGCTTACCAGTTTGGGATGACAAAATCATTCCTGGCTTCCTAGTCTGGGTAGCACTTACTCTTTCACTTGGTGGCACACTATTGTCATTCCTACTGGGTATCAAATTACCTGGACTGGAATACAACAACCAGGTTGTCGAAGCTAAATTTCGTAAACAACTAGTACATAGTGAAGACGATTTTAGCAAGCGTATGACAGCAGACTTATTTCCAATGTTCGCTGCGATCAAGCGAAACTACTATCGCCTATTCAATTGGTATATGGGCTTTGGTGTATGGCAGACTGCATTCGGTATGATTGCAGGTAACGTAGCGTTGGTTGTACTTGCTCCAAGTTACTTTGCACAGTTAGTCACCTTTGGTGTACTAATTCAAGTGCTAAATGCGTTTGGTCGCGTCGAAGGCGCACTGACGTACTTCATTGATCGCTGGACGACAATCGTTGATTTCCAGTCGGTTATTAAACGTTTGCGGGAATTTAACCGCGTGTTAGATGAAGCTGATGCTAATCCTCCTTCCCCCGTTGTGACAGCAAAGCCTAAAACACTACGCAAACCTCGAAAACCAAAAACACCATAACTAATAAACTTGTCGCTTGACATAACTCCAATTGGATGCTATACTATAGCTATAAACCAATTGGAGTTTCTTTATGGCAGACTTTGACCTTGTCGCTGAACTAAAAGCAGAAAATGCTAAACTGCGTAAAGCATTAGAAATCTATGAGCGTGAGCGTGAGCGTTTTCGTCATAACAACGCAGAAATCACTGGTGCATTTTTTCTGACTGGTGGGCATGGAGAAAAAGATGACAATATGCTTCCAGAATATGTTCGCATTTGTCCAGCATATGGTTGTGCGTGGGAACAAGTTTATGCCAAGACTGATAAGACTATTAGTTATGAAGGGTCATAATGATCAGATGGTATGATTGGGCAGTAGCATTATTAGCAGCAGATGCTATAACATCTTTCTTAATTTCAGGATTTATTGCTACAACATGGTGGGAGCCTATATTATATGGACTATGTGCAGGCGGTGTGTGGCGCCTGTGGGAAGATGATTATTGTAATTTTAGAAAACGTCAAGAGGAAAACAGATGAGCTTCTACACGCCTGACAACTGGGTGGTTATCAAACTTGATGATGGAAAAGATCCACATTATCGTGTTCTTGCTGGATGGTCTGGTGGATATGCAACTGGTGATAGCTGGCGTATGAATAGTGGCATTACATCATGCCAAGAGTTTTCAGATTATGCTGACTATTATGTGTTTAAAGGATCAAGCGGATCAGAATATCGCTGTGGCAAAGAGTCTTACGGGTTGAGAATGAACAACGCTTATGTTTGGAATCGTCTGCAAGAGCTTCACGGTGACAAAGTTGAAATGATGCCAGAAGATACTGACTGGATGAATATGGATTGGATTATCAAATGAAACTTTGGATTGATTGTGAACTTGCATATGATTGGGGAGTGTGCAGTAAGCAGGGTGCTCCACGTGCCGGGTTGCTCACTTTTGAGCACCAAACAGGAAAAGGATGTTTTGAATATGAGAGTTAAAATTGGACCATATCGTAGTCGCTGGATTAGTTATGTTCACGAAAAACATATGAAGAAGAAGTATGGTTACGATTGGAATGATAATCATAATTTTTTTGAGAACTTCCTTGAAAAGCTAGAAGACGCTTTCCAAGGATTGTACAACGCTACTGTTAACAAGATACTTGACAAACGTCCTGGTCAAAAAATCAGCGTTCGCATTGACAACTACGACACTTGGAGTATGGATCATACTCTTGCGCCAATTATTCATCCTATGCTTGTACAGCTCAGTAAGACCAAACACGGGTCGCCGTGGGTTGATGACGAGGATGTTCCTGAAGAACTGCGCAGTACTAACGCTCCTCCTAAGGAAAATGACTACGATATCGATAGCAATCACCATCTTCGTTGGGATTGGGTCATGGGTGAAATGATCTGGGCGTTTGAACAAAAATGCCGTGATGATTGGGAAGGCGACTACTACAAATACGAGGACGATCCATCTGCTACTTTTGGACTAAAACTTGTTTGGGAGGATCGTGAAGGTAGTAAAGCACACCAAGAACGTATGACGAACGGTTTCCGTCTTTTTGGAAAATACTACGAAGGACTCTGGGATTAGATATGTCGCAAGGTTGCTGCAACGATATCAATATCGTTAGAAGAGAAAAAATAATTGAAGATGGAAAATACGGATTTATCGTTACCCTGGTATACTGCACTGGATGTGGAGACATTAAAACAACAAGCAATATCAAAGAAGCCAAGGGATAACATGCCACTAATGTATAGATACAGAGTTTACAGCATTGCACGGGATATACATGAAGTACAACGTATGCTTCATCAGCGTACTTACTATGAATCAAATAAAGAATCATATTCCAATAAATTTGAAATTCCACCAGGATTTGCCAGAGAATGTATGTTTGAGTTTGTAAAATATGATGGCGGTTGGTTCATTGACAATGGTATTGCTGTTAGTGTAGAAACATTTATCGATCAAGGCGCATATCAGTATCGCGCAGAACTCATAGCACATATGACCCCAGAGCAAAAAGATATGTGGGAGAAGCATGAATTTATGAGAAAACTGGCAGGTACATAATATTATTACTTTATACTCCCTATTAGTATTTTAAATATTAATACAGAGGGGGTAAAGACAATGTTGAACAGAAGATATCAAATCTATCTGTCAAAGTTGCGCAAAGCAAATCGACTACAACGAAAAGCAACTAGTAACATTGACTCAAAAAGAAACGCTATCATGGTGAGTTATCTAAACTCAATACGTGGTAAAGGCAAAAGGAAATAAGGGCCAGGGCCCTTATTTTTTTGGAAAAAACTCTTGACAAACCAAGACATATTACTTATATTAGTAGTGTAGGCGATAGAGAAAAGGAGTTCGCTATGTGGGCAGTTGAAGCACGTAACTACGGTGAGGAGCCTGACTACTGGTACATGAGCGGCTTGACTGAAGCTGAATCACGTAAGCGTCACGCTGTACTGTCAAACAGCGGCAAGTGGGCAATGGTCCGTAGTTGGGATCTTGTTGCTGAATGGGAGCGTGAGGCTGCTGATCGTCGCATTGCGCAGTGGGCCAAGGAACGCGAAGATGGTATTGGTGAAGGTTAAGTTTGTTAAAAATAACACTTGACAAACCAAGACATATTACTTATATTAGTAGTGTAGACAGCGAAACATAGGATGCAAAAAATGTTTACTTACGATGAAGACATCTTTAGCGACATGTACAAGGACGCTTACGGTTTCCGGCCTCGTGGGCATGAGTTCTATAAGGCTACTCCTGAGCGTAAGCAGGAAATCTGGGACAGCGTGTATGCAGATGTAGAACGTGAGATTGAGCGTGAAGCCCTTGCAAAGATTGAAGCTATTAAAGCCTTTGAAGACTGGATCGAAAAGTGCTACGAGTATGCTGTTGGCTGTCCTTCGCGTGAAGACGTTCTCCGCTGGATGACTGAAGATGAAAAGTTCTATAACCAGCAAGATGTTGAGCATTGGGTCTGGAAACAAGGAATTCTGTTCACCGACTATGGCAAAGAACTCGTCAAAGAGTTGATGAGTATTGTTGAAATTTTGGAATGGGAGTCGGCGTAATTGTCACCAATAAAACAAGAACTGCTTAAACAACTAGAGTTGTTACAGGACGTACTGGCTATGTATAGTAAAGTGTCTATAAACAAGGATTTTTCTAAACGTGTGCAAGACTATGCAAAGTCACGCACTGTTGCCGTTTCAGCTGATCGTAAAAAGTTGCTGGACCAACTTGGAAAACTAAAGGAATAAAAATTGCCGCTGTTACAGAAAACATGTATGTGATGAAGATTACTTTTTATGCAAAATCTAAAAAAAGTTCAAAAAAACTCTTGACAAACCAAGACACATTGCTTATATTAATACTGTAAGCAACGGAGATAGACAATGCGTGAAGCGATCCTGAACTACATTGCAGCGTGTGAAGCAAACATTGCTAACTATATGCTGATTGAAGATGCTGATGAACGTCAACGTGCTTTGGATGCTGCATACGGTATGAAAGCAGATTTTGAAGCTATGCTGGAGGACCTGTAATGGCTTATATGTTTGAAATGGAAGTTGTTAAAGCGTGGAACACTGCTATTGCTCGTGAGGAAAACTGGAAGCCCACTGGCCCACGTTGGACCTTCGTTGACAGTGACATGTATATGGATGTGATGCCGCTGAATGCTCCACAACATCGTATTGATGTATTTTACCGTTTGTTCAACGACCTTGCTGATAGCTTTAAGCGTAGCTATCCCAACGACATTTCCTTTGCAGAGTGGACTGCGGACCGTGCAAAGATTGATGCAGAATACCGTGAACTGTTTGGCATGGAGTACTAAGATGGAAGCCATTGTTACCAAAGAATGGGGCGAGGTTGGTTTCAGTAGCCGTAAGACTGAAGGGTGGTCTTGGGAGGTTGCATACTTTGTTGATGGCGACGAAGATCCAATTGATCGTCACTTTTACAAAAACGAACAGATTGCAGAAAATGCTGCCATTTTGTTTGAACGTGGGCTTTGGCATCGTAGCGAATACGGTGGCGTAGAATTTGAGGACTGCTAATGAGCAAGTATGGTCCCCGTGTCTGGCCCAGCGAAGTGATTCGCACAAAAGGTCACTGGATTGTTGGTACTGAATGTGGTACCTGGACTGCTACTGGTAGCAAAGGCGACACATATACTATTAAAATGGTGGACGGTGGCTTCACATGTGACTGCCCAGCGTTTCGCAAATGTAAACATATCACACTAGTGGAGGATAGACTATGCGGATTGACGGACTGACCCCGGGAGATATTGAGCTGCTGGATATGATGTGGGCTCTCGATACTACTGAAGAACTGGATGAATTTATTTCTCGACAACGCCCAGGTGTTCGCAACCGCATTGAAGTCTTGCATGAGCTACTGATTATCGCTGGTATTGATGACGATGTGGAAGACGCGAATGACAACACGCTAGCTGCCACTATGCTTAAAAACATTGGAGTAAGTGTAAAATGAAACTTAGTGATTTCGAAATGATGACCACTGACTTTCCTGCTGGTGTTCAAGCAGTTCTTGATTTTGGCAAGTATCACTTGAGTATTGTTAGCAGTGACATATCATATGGTGGTAAGCAAGGTCTTTATGAAATTGGTGTTTTTGCAGCTAGTGATGGCGTAGCAAGAGACATGGTAGAGTTGCCAGATATCACCAATGAAGGTGATACTGTTAAAGGTTGGCTGTCTGAAAAAGATGTTGACACTATTATCAAGAAAATGTATACTATTACTGGAAAAGAACCGGAGCAAGTATAATGCCAACAATTAGCACTTATGTAGACGTAGATGTAGCCCTTGACGATTTTGATGACGGTGAACTGGTTGATGAACTAGAACATCGTGGATACCAAGTATTCAAAGAAGGACGCGATGCAGAATCGTTTGACCGTTATGATTTGCAAATGCTACTCGAACTTATTGACTGTCAGACACGAACAATTGAACTTGACCGTGTTCGTGAAAAAATTCTAGGAGCAAGATATGCAAAACGTTGATGAAAAAGTAGATATGGGAAACTTCACTACTATTGAAATTGATGATATGGGACAATTGCTTATTACATTTGATGATGGCGATCTAATGTTTGAAATTGACCTGAATGCTCGCCAACTAATGGAACATCTGCGGGAGTTTTTTGACGAATGATTATCAAAGTAGATAATACCACGGTTTCTTTCCCAAAAGTCACTCGAGTTGAAGTGATTGGAAATGGTCGTGAATATGTAAAGTACGGGGTGCGCGATGTTTGGGCAAGTGTTCAAGATGATGGGCGCACTGTAAAAATCTTTATTGAATATGATGACGAAGAGGAAATCTGCAATGATTAAGCGATTGCTAGGTTATATTCCAATGTTTCAGGGGGACCTGAGCAAGCATCGTAAATATACTTCTATGTATGAGGATTTGTGCCAATGACTAATATTGCACACCGACCAATTCTCGACACTGCGCGAGTAATCAAACACTATTCTGACAAAGATGGTGTACCAGTCAAGTATGTTTGCACGTCTGCACTTGGCGGTGAAGCAGGGGCGATGGATATCTACTACCGCGAGACGCCACACCCTGAGTTTGGTAATCGCTATTTTGGTCTGTATTTTAGGTCAACTGGTCCATTGGATGAACAGCGACAACTGTGCATCACAAATGCAGATCGTATTGAAGAAGCGGAATTTGGTATGAAAGAACATGACGGTGAATGGCATTACAGCCAACATCGTCACGACTTCTACACTGTAGGCGATGTATCACTTGATGGTGGTCGTGCTTATTTTAGGTGCGTTGGTAACGTGAACACGCCAACAAAGTTCTTTGCTGTTAAAGATGGCGAGCTTGTGGAAAAAGTAGCAGAAATTAAAGGACAGGAAAATGAGTAA
>Ga0102830_1001057_pt1 | contig 10716 bp, 9 predicted proteins | sample ColrivemetaGS703_FD_84511 | JGI IMG/M metagenome (GOLD analysis project Ga0102830, IMG submission 84511) | Estuarine microbial communities from the Columbia River estuary - Freshwater metaG S.703 | ecosystem: Environmental > Aquatic > Marine > Intertidal zone > Estuary | place: USA: Columbia...
CCTTCCACCGCACTGGGCAGCGTCGAGCCGTCGTACAAACCGGGCGTGGCCCTGGGCGATCTGGCCGAGGCGCTGCCGGACTTCGCCATCGCCGCGATCCGCGAGGCGCTGCCGGCCTTCGGCAAGCAGATCAGGGGCTTCGACCTCGCCGACGCCGTACTCACCGGCATCGAGACGCGCACCTCCTCACCGCTGCGCATCACCCGCGGCGAGGACATGCAGAGCCTGAATACCAAGGGTCTGTACCCGGCCGGTGAAGGTGCAGGCTACGCGGGAGGGATTCTCTCCGCCGGGGTCGACGGCATTCGCGTCGCTGAGGCGCTGGCAAAAGACATGCTGGCCCACTCGCACTGAGCCGCTGGCGCAGAGGGCGGCAGGCGATTCAGATCGAGCTAGCGGCCATTTCTCACTGATCCCAGGGTTTGCCCTGGGTCTTCTCGATGTACTTCACCCGCTGCTGCATGGCCGCCTTGGCCAGCATGTGTGCGCTGACCGGCGCGGTGATGAACAGGAACAGAGTGATCAGCAGCTCGTGCAGGCTGAGACCCTCACCCTGGCTGCCGAAGAAGATCATCGAGGCGATGATCATCCCGCCCACGCCCAACGTGGTGGCCTTGGTCGGACCATGCAGGCGGGTAAAGAAGTCCGGCAGGCGGTACAGGCCGATGGCACCGACCAGAGCGAACAGGCTGCCGACGATGAGAAACAGGCAGATCAGCGCTTCGATCCAGAAAGACATGCGGTAACTCCTAGTCGATGATGTCGCCGTGCAGCAGATACTTGGCCACCGCTACGGTGCCGACGAAGCCCATGACCGCGATCAGCAGCGCCGCCTCGAAGAACAGGTCCGACGCCAACCAGATGCCGAGCAGCACGATCAGCGCCAGGGCGTTGATGTAGAGCGTGTCCAGCGCGAGGACCCGATCGACCATGTCCGGCCCCTGAATCAGGCGCAGCAGGTTGAGCACCATCGCCACGCCGACGATGGCCATGCACAGCGGAATCACATAGGCGAGCATTCGAAGATCTCCAGCAGCGGGGCCTCGTAGCGACGCTTGACCTGCTCGACCAGCCGCGCCGGCTCCTGCGCATCCAGTGCGTGCACCAGCAGCGTACGGCGATCAGGGCTGAGGCTTGCCGATACGGTGCCGGGCGTGAGCGAAACGATGCTGGTCAGTACGGTCAGCAGGAACTCGTTCTCCAGCGCCATCGGCACCTCGATGAAGGCCGGACGCAGGCGGCTTTTCGGCCCCAGCACCAGCTTCGCCACATGCAGGTTGGCGATGACGATGTCACCGAGGATGCGCGCCAGGTAGCCGGCCAGTCGCAGCGGGTGGCGCAGGCGCGGCACCTCGAAGAGAAAGTCCTTCACCAGCAACGGGATCGCCCAACCCAGCAGCGCCCCCAGCAGTACCTGGCCGAACGCAAAGGAGTTGACCAGCAGCGGCCAGATCAACCACAGGACCAGACTCAGCCAGGGATGCGGCAACCAGCGCCAGCCTTTCATGCGCCACCTCCGATGATGTTCAGGTAGGGCGCAAGGTCGCGCAGCTGGCGCGCCGTCGCCTCGACGTAGGCCATCAGCGGCGCTGCGAAGATCACCAGTGCCGGGCCACCAAGCAACAGGCCGATGGTGGCGAACAGACGAACGCGATCATCCTCGCCCTCGATCACATCGCCGCCCGGCCGCCAGAACAGCGCGCTGCCCGCGCGGCTGAGGGCCAGCAGCATGCCCAGCCCGGCCACCAGCACCACTGGCCAGAGCCAGAGTGCTTCACCGGGCTCCGCCGCGCGCAGCAGCATCAACTTGCCGAGAAAACCGGAGAACGGCGGCAGGCCAGCCAGTGAAATCGCCCCGAGGAAGAACAGTCCGCCCAGCAGCAACGGCTGACGCAGACTGGGTCCCTGGGTCAGGTCGCCGCCCTCAGCGCCCCGCTGTCGGCTGACCAGATCGGCGAGCAGGAACATCGCGCCGCCGATCAGCGTGCTGTGCAGCAGATAGTAGAGCGCCGCAGCCAGCGCGGTCTGACTGTCCATCGCCAATCCCGCCAGCAACACGCCGACCGACAGCACCACCAGATAGGCCAACAGCCGCTGCAGGTTGCGCGCCGACAGCGCGCCGACCACACCTGCGGCGATGGTCAGCAGCGCCAGCCACCAGAGCAGCTCGTTGGCCAGACCGGCAAGCTCCCCGGCCTGGGAACCGTAGATCAGCCCGAACACCCGCAAAATCGCGTAAAGCCCGACCTTGGTCATGATCGCGAACAACGCGGCCACCGGCGCCGAGGCACTGGCATAGGCCCGTGGCAGCCAGAAATACAGCGGCAGGATCGCCGCCTTGAGGGCGAACACCGTCAGCAGCAGATAGCCGGCAGCGGCCAGCAGAGGGGTCTGACTGGCATCGGCGACTGCAACCCGCGCCGCCAGGTCGGCCATGTTCAAGGTGCCGAGCAGACCGTAAAGAGTGCCGACGCCGAGCAGGAACAACGCCGAACCCAACAGGTTCAGCACCACGTAATGCATCCCGGCACGCACTCGCTCCGCGCCATTGCCATGCAGCAGCAAGGCGTAGGAGGAAATCAGCAGAATCTCGAAGAACACGAACAGGTTGAACAGGTCGCCGGTGAGGAAAGCACCATTGATACCGAGCAACTGGAACTGGAACAGCGCATGGAAGTTCGGCCCGCGCTCGTCGTCGCCACGGCAGGCGTAGAGCAGCGCGAAACCGGCCAGCACCGCCGTGAGCAGGAGCAGCATGGCGCTCAGGCGATCAAGCAGCAGGATGATGCCAAACGGCGGCTGCCAGTCGCCCAGGGCGTAGACACGCAGCTGGTCATCCCCGGCCAGCCATACCAGCCAGGCGCTCAGCGGTACCAGCGACCAGGTGGCGGCAAGCGACAGCAGACGCTTGAGCGGAAGCTCCAGACGATGACCGAGCAGCAACAGGCTGCCCATGAGCAGCGGAAGCAGTAACGGCAGGATGGGTGCGTGCATCATTTGCCGGGCTCCCGGCCATCCACGTGGTCGGTGCCGGTCTCGCCCAGGCTGCGCAATGCCAGCACCACCACGAAAGCGGTCATGGCAAAGCCGATGACGATGGCGGTGAGCACCAGCGCCTGGGGCAGCGGGTCTCCGTACTCGGCGCTCCGCCCGATCACCGCCGGCACCCCACCGGCCAGGCGGCCCATGGCGAAAAGGAACAGGTTGACCGCGTAGGACAACAGCGTCAGGCCGAGCACCACCGGAAAGATCCGCGCTTGCAGGATCAGGTAGATACCACTGGCGGTCAGCACACCGAGGGTCACGGCGAACAGGGCTTCCATCAGCGCACCTCGCGGAACGGTTCGGCCTGGCTGACCTGGCCGATGTTGGAAAGGATCATCAGGGTCGCTCCGACCACCGTCATGTAAACCCCCAGGTCGAACAGCATCGCGGTGGCCAACTCGATCTCACCGATCAGCGGAATGTGGAAATGACCGAAGGCCGACGTGAGGAACGGCCGGCCGAACAGCCAGCTGCCCAGACCGGTAAGGGTGGCGATCAGTACGCCGGCTCCGGCCAGCACGTGATAAGCCAGCGGCTGTCGTGCCTGGGTCCAGGCAACCCCGCGCGCCACGTACTGCAGGATCAGCGCAACGGCGGTGACCAGGCCGGCGATGAACCCCCCGCCAGGCAGGTTGTGGCCGCGCAGGAAGATGAACACCGAAATCAGCAGCGCCATCGGCAGCAGGGCACGCGCAAGAATGTCGAGGATCAGCGGGTGGCTGTCGGTGGACCAGGGCCGACCATTGCCGTCACGCGACGGATGCGCCAGACGCAGGCCGCCGAGCAGCGCGAAGATACCCACCGCAGCAATCGCCAGTACCGATATCTCACCGAGGGTATCGAAGCCGCGGAAGTCCACCAGGATCACGTTGACCACGTTGGTGCCGCCGCCACCGGGCACGCTGTTCTCGAGGAAGTACGGGGAGATGCTCTGGTACGGCCGGGTAATCACCGCATACACCAGCAGCGCGACCAGGGTGCCAACACCACCCGCCAGACCAAGGTCGCGCAGCACCCGCAGGCTGCTCGATTCGGCCGGCACCTGCGCCGGCATGAAGAACAGCGCCAGCATCAGCAGGATGATGGTCACCACCTCGACCGACAGCTGGGTCAGTGCCAGGTCCGGTGCCGAGTAGCGGGCAAATGCCAGCGCCACCATCAGGCCGGTACAACTGAGGATCATCAACGCCACCAGGCTGCGCCGGTGAAAGACCGCCGTCAGCAGCGCGGTGAGCGCCATGATTCCCAGGCCCAGCGCAGTGATGGCATCCACCGGCATCGCCGGCAGACTGCCCTGCAGGCTTTCCAGCGGGCTCAGCGCGAACACCACCAGCAGCAGCACACCGCCCAGCAGGCAGACCAGATAGCGCTGCAGGGAGCCAGTTTCCAGGCGCGCGGTGATGGCTTCGGTAACACTCATGATCAAGGTGATACCGCGCTGGAAGTTCACTCGCGCGTCGATCTCCGGCAAGCCTTCGTACCAGGCGAACAGCGGCCTGCGCAGGCTGTAGATGAACAGGCCGCCGAGCAGCGCGAGGAAGCTCATCGCCAGCGGCAGATTGAGCCCGTGCCATATGGTCAGGCTGTATTGCGGCAACTCGGTGTTCAGGCTGGATGCCGCCGCCGAAGCCAGCAGCGAGGCGATGGTGAAGCCGGGCAGCACCCCCACCAGCAGGCAGAGGAAGACCAGGATCTCGACCGGAATCTTCATGTAGCGCGCCGGCTCGTGCGGCGGGTACTTGGGCAGGTCGATCGGCTCGCCGTTGAAGAACACGTCATGGATGAAGCGCAGCGAATAGGCCACGGCGAAGGCGCCGGCCAGCGTCGCGACCGCCGGAATCACCCAGTAGAAACTGCCCAGCAGATGCTGCTTGAGGGTCTCGGCGAAGAACATCTCCTTGCTCAGGAAACCGTTGAGCAGCGGCACCCCGGCCATCGCCGAGGACGCCACCATGGCCAGCACCGCGGTGTGCGGCATGTACTTCCACAAGCCGTTGATGCTGCGCATGTCGCGACTACCGGTCTCGTGGTCGATGATCCCGGCGGCCATGAACAGCGAGGCCTTGAAGGTTGCATGGTTGATGATGTGGAACACCGCCGCGACCACTGCCAGCGGCGAATCCAGACCGAACAGCAGAGTGATCAGCCCCAGGTGGCTGATGGTCGAGTAGGCCAGCAGGCCTTTGAGGTCATGCTGGAACAGGGCCAGAAAGGCTCCGACCAGCAATGTCGTCAGACCGGTCAGGCTGACCAGATAGAACCACCACTCCGAGTCGGCCAGCGCCGGGTAGAAGCGCGCCAGCAGAAAGACCCCGGCCTTGACCATGGTTGCCGAGTGCAGATAGGCGGACACCGGCGTCGGTGCGGCCATCGCATGCGGTAGCCAGAAGTGGAACGGGAACTGTGCCGACTTGGTGAATACCCCGAGCAGCACCAGCACCAGCGCCAGCGGATAGAGCGCGCTGGCGCGAATCTGATCACCGGCAGCAAGCACCACGGAGAGCTCGAAACTGCCGACGATCTGGCCGATCAGCAGAATCCCCGCGAGCAATGCCAGGCCACCACCGCCGGTGACCGCCAGCGCCATGCGCGCACCGATTCGGGCGTCGGAGCGGTGCTTCCAGAAGCCGATCAAGAGGAACGAGGACAGGCTGGTCAACTCCCAGAACATCAGCATCAGCAGCATGTTCTCGGACAGCACCACGCCGAGCATCGCGCCCATGAACAGGAGCAGGAAGGCGTAGAAGCGCCCCTGTGGTTCGGACTTCGCCAGGTAGTAGCGTGCGTAGAGAATCACCAGCAGGCCGATGCCGAGGATCAGCAGAGCGAACAGGAAACCCAGGCCATCTAGGCGCAGGGTGAGGTTCAGGCCCAGCTGCGGCAGCCACTCGGTGCCGGCGACCTGCACCTCGCCAGCGAATACCGCGGCGCGTTGGGAGAACAGCAACCAGAGTCCACAGGCAGGAGCCAGAGCCGCCGCAACGGCTACCGCGGAACGACCCATGCGCGACACCAGCAGCGGTATCAGCGCACCAAGGAAAGGCAAGGCAATAATCAGCGCAAGCGCCATTCAACACTCCAGTTTCCAGGCCGGCAATCGGGGGTCACAGAATCCGTTCCGCGTCGACTCCAGCGCCCATCGCATCAAGCGGATGCCGCATCGACGAGGCGGCGATTATCCACGAGTTCATCCTGATCGGCGCTGGGGATTTATTACGAATGATTGATTCCTTGAACATAACCTTTTTCAAATCAGCGACTTGGCACCATAACGGAGCAACCTGGCACTCTTCGCACCACCGCAGAGCAGCATTCAGACCCTTTCGGCAGCACCGCGCTCACCACCGTTCAACAGGAAAGCGGTGGGAATGAAAGTCAGCCAGGGTGTTATGTAGAAAATCGCCAGATACCAGTAGCGGTAGACGAAGGCTTCGCCATGTCCCGGATCCAGCCCGCAGTAAAGGCATCCAGTAAGGCGAAAGGTAGCGTGCAATAGATCGAGGACCAGAAGGCCGGCGCATGCGGGTTCGTCGACGCAGCACCAGCAGCGCACATAGCGAGATGGCCACCGACAGAAAAACGCAAGCCAGCGCAAGCACGAGTTGCGAGTACTGCTGGTAGTACGCCGGCAACCCAGCCAACCAGAACGCGAGCCAGACGCCTACGCCCTGCGACAGAAGAACAAGATGCCTGCGCGCTTTCATCAGGATTGAATCCGTTCAAGAGGAAGGTTGGAACAGCATCATTGGCATGCTGCAGTCGATCGATGGGCCCCTGCCGATCTTATCCAGGGAAACAGACTGCAGCGATATCGCACCAGAGACTGCAACGGACTGGCAAACTCGCCCTGCCCCGCAATCGCCGCCCTCCCTTGGTCCGATAGAAGCGCCTCCGACAGTTCAAGCAGCGCGCAACCGGGGCGCAGGCCAACCGTTACACTGCACTCGTCCACGCCCGCTGGCGCGGGCGCAGACCAGGTCGTCAGGGGCTGACGCGACTGGTGCCATTGACGGTCAGGATGCGCACGCGCTGGCCAACGCGGAACACCTGGTTTGGCTCGACTTCCTGCACGTAGGCACGCATCAGGCCGTCGTCCTCGCGCACGGTGATTTCCACGCCCTGGGTACGCATCAGGCCTTCCTCGGTCGCAGCACCGAGCAGACCGCCAGCGACTGCACCGATCACCGCCGCCACTGCACTGCCACGACCACCGCCGACGCTGCTGCCGGCAACACCACCGACGATGGCACCGGCGCCGGCACCGATCGGCGTCTTGGTCCCTTCGATGCGCACCGGACGCAACGACTCGATGGTCCCCATGCGTACGGTCTGTACGGTGCGCGCTTCCTCACGGGAATAGGTGTCACCGCCCAGGTTGGAGGCACAGCCGGTCAGCGCGGCCGAGCAGGCGACCAGCGAGAGAATGAGAAGACGAGACTTGAACATGACGAAACTCCATGGGGGGACGATGGATCATTAAAGCGCGCCAGCGCCGGAGAAGCCACGATAGGGCTCGCAAAACCACCTGAATGTTCCCCTCCCCACGACCGGGGCCTCAGCGATTGCGACCAAAAGCCGCGAAGCCTGCATGACCAAGTTGCGGCACAATCGACAGCCATCGAGAAGGAGTCAGGTTTGGACTATTTCATCATCGCGATCACCACCTTCGCTGGTCTGTACTTCCATTGGTGGATCTACCTGCGCATCAAACGCTGGATGGACCGCGACCTGGCCCTGTCCTTCGCCGGGCAGGACGAAGGCAAGCGCGCCTACATGCTCGATCAACTGGCCCAGGCCCGACAGCAGAAGATTCCCCGCCGCGAGCTATCCACCTGGCTCGAAGACGCCGCCGGCAGATACCCGGCCTGAGCCTGCCGCGGCCACGGCCCGCTCCCGACACCCTGCAGACCGCCGCTTCCCTCATCCGGCGCTGCGCGCCGCGGGAGAAGGACAGCTGTGGGGCGACGGCGCCGTGTGGGGCCACACGCGCGCCGAATGCGCGCGGCTTTTCCCTCTCCATCGGGAGAGGGTGCCGAAGGCCGGTGAGAAATGCCTCGGCGTGCAGGGTCTCCATCAGTAGGGTGGATGACGCCTTGTTCATCCACCGGGATTGTCTGGTGGATGGGTAAAGCGCCATCCACCCTACGGTCGAGGCCAGCCGGCGTGCAGCCGCGACCTCCCTCATCCAGCGCTGCGCGCCACCTTCTCCCGCAGGGAGAAGGACAGCTGTTGTGGTGACAACGCGGCATGATTCTGCAGCGCCTCGAAACGCGCTGCGCTTTTCCCTCTCCTTCGGCAGAGGGTGCCGAAGGCGGGTGAGGGAGGGTTCAGGCCACTCGCGGCCCGCGGCTCCCCGGCGATGATTTGCAGGACAAAAAAGGCCGGTCATTGCGACCGGCCCCTGCTAGCCATTCACTGAATCAGTTGAGCGTGATTCGCTCGCGGTTCTTCTCCAGGGTGGCGGCACCGATGCCCTTGACCTCGATCAGCTCATCGACCGAGGCGAACGGGCCGTGGGCGTTGCGGTGGTCGACGATGGCCTGTGCCTTGACCGCACCAATGCCGAGCAGAACCTCCTGCAACTGCAGTGCATCGGCCGTATTGAGGTTCACCCGCTCGTGCTGCGCAGAGACCTGCACGGCAGTCGGGGTTGCGGGGGCAGAGACGGGTTCGTTGGCAGCAGCGAGGGCGGCAAAGCCGGTGAGCAGGGTAAATACAGCGGAAAGAAACAGCGGTGTGCGCATGATCGAAACTCCTTTTCGATTGAGATGAACAGTGACTGACTCCGCAGTCACGCTCTCAACTTAGACCAGCGCACAGCCTTGTCAAATACCTGTCTCACGGCGCTTCTGGTGATACCAGTCGACGATCTCACCCTCAGGCACGTAGCCGCTCACCACCCGCTGCAGCAGTTGCCGAACAGCGATGAAGTCCTCGCGTTCGACCGCCTCGAACAGCTCGCCAAGAACCGCACCAAGCTGTTCCCAGGAGAGAAACTCCTCGTCCGCGCGCATGATCATCGGGTGCTCGGTGGGGTTGACGTTGTCGCCGATCAACAGCTCTTCGTAGAGCTTCTCGCCCGGACGCAGACCACTGAATTCGATAGCGATATCGCCATTGGGATTGGCCTCGCTGCGCACACTCAGGCCGGACAGATGAATCATCTTCTCCGCCAGCTCGGCGATCTTCACCGGCTCGCCCATGTCGAGCACGAAGACATCGCCGCCCTGCCCCATGGCGCCGGCCTGGATCACCAGCTGCGCCGCCTCGGGGATGGTCATGAAATAGCGGGTGATGTTCGGGTGGGTCACGGTCACCGGCCCGCCGCGGCGGATCTGCTCGCGGAAAAGCGGAATCACCGAACCGGACGAGCCCAGCACGTTACCGAAACGAACCATGGTGAAACGAGTGCGGTTCGCCACCGATGCCTCGCCGGAGGTCGGGCACAACTGGGGCTCGCGGCTCAGCGCCTGCAGCACCATCTCCGCCAGGCGCTTGGTGCTGCCCATGACGTTGGTCGGCCGCACCGCCTTGTCGGTGGAGATCAGCACGAAGTTCGCAACACCGGCACAGACTGCCGCCAAAGCGGTCTGCAGCGTTCCGCGTACATTGTTCAGCACGCCCTCGGCGATGTTGTGCTCGACGATGGGCACATGCTTGTAGGCCGCCGCGTGATAGACGGTCTGCACCTGCCACGTGCGCATCACTTCGAGCAAGCGGTCTGCGTCGCGGATGCTGCCGAGGATGCCGACCAGGCGCACCGCCAGACCGTCGCGGCGAATCCAGCCCTCCAGCTCGCTCTGGATGCTGTAGAGGTTGTATTCACTGTGTTCGAACAGCACCAGGGTCAGCGGGCCGCTGGTGAGAATCTGCCGGCACAGTTCCGAGCCGATCGAGCCGCCGGCGCCGGTAACCATCACTACCTGGTCGCGAATGCAGCGCTCGAACAGCTCCGGGCGCGGCGGCACCGCATCACGCCCCAACAGGTCGATGATGTCGACCTCCTGCAGATCACTGACGCTGACGCGGCCGCTGGCCAGGTCCATGAAGCCGGGAATGGTGCGCACATGCACCGGATAAGCCTCCAGCGCTGTCAGTATCTCGCGGCGCCGGCTACGCGATGTCGACGGAATCGCCAGCAACACCTCCTCCGCACAGGATTCCGCGATCATCTGTTCGATGTGCCTGGATTGGTAGACCTTCAGGCCACCAATAACTCGCCCGGCGATGCTCTCGTCATCATCAATGAACGCCACCGGCTGCATGCTCTTGCCCAGGCGCAAGGTGGCCAGCAACTGGTTGCCGGCAGAACCTGCGCCATAGATGGCCACCCGAGTCAGCGGCAGCGGGCGGCGGACGCCACGCACCGGAAACAGCTCGCCACTGAAGTACTGGCGCATCACCAGCCGCAAGCCGCCAACGAACAGCAGCGACAACGCCCAGTAGATGAAGATCACCGAGCGCGGCATCAGTTCGTCCGGCCGCATCAGGTAGATGATCACCGCGAGCAACAGCGCAGACAGGCTGATGGCGTTGAAGATGGTGACCAGCGCACCGCTGCCGAAATAGCGTAGTACCGCGCGGTACAGCCCGAAGCGCACGAACAGCGGAATCGCCGCTGCCGGTGCGGCGATGAACAACCAGAGGTACTCGCCGAACGGGTCAACCATC
>Ga0102830_1001064_pt1 | contig 10658 bp, 6 predicted proteins | sample ColrivemetaGS703_FD_84511 | JGI IMG/M metagenome (GOLD analysis project Ga0102830, IMG submission 84511) | Estuarine microbial communities from the Columbia River estuary - Freshwater metaG S.703 | ecosystem: Environmental > Aquatic > Marine > Intertidal zone > Estuary | place: USA: Columbia...
AAAAAGAGTTGTATCTTTGCCATCCACATCGCGGGATAGAGCAGTAGGTAGCTCGTCGGGCTCATAACCCGAAGGTCACAGGTTCGAGTCCTGTTCCCGCTACCACAACCCTTGTTAATCATCTGATTTTCAAGGGTTTTTTATTCAAATATGTTTTATCTTCCAGGAAATTGCCAGTATTTAAGCTTAAGGTCACTTCTTCATGCCTATATAAAAACCCAAAAAATCTATCCCCATAAATATAAAATTTCATTTTTGATTCATTCTGTTTAAATTATTTGTACATTTGTTAAACAAAATAAAGGAACAAAATGAAAACTACCTTTTTTATATTACTCTCTGCTCTGTTCATAAACAGTGGACCCTTTACAGCATCGACTGAAAGTCAAGACTTTCAAGGCAAAGCTTACTATTTTTCTCAGTCTAAAATGGAATTAGGGAATTGGGGGGCTCGAATGAGTGAGGCACAGAAGAAACAAATGAAAGAAAGGCTTAAAAATAGGCTAGAAAAGACCTTTGTGCTCAGTTTCAATAAAGAGGCGTCATTCTTTAAAGAAGAGGAGAAAGTAGACGCCTATTCAGGGGCTACAGATTCTTGGGGAAGTAATTTCTCAAGAGGGGCACAATACAAAAATATTCAAGACAACAGCTTGGTTCAAGAGCAAGAATTTTACGGAAAAAAGTTTTTAGTGAAAGACAAACTCCAAGAAATTAATTGGACCATGGGCGCTGAATCCAAATTAATTGGGCAATATATGTGCTTTAAGGCTACTGCTTCTATTCCTACAGATGAATTGAGTTGGTACGATTTTTCTTGGGGTAATCTCAATGAAAGCACTGAAGAAAAAGCGGTGGAATACACCCAGGTTGAAGCTTGGTACACCCTGCAAATTCCACTCAGACACGGACCCGCAGAATACTGGGGCCTTCCTGGTCTTATTTTGGAAGTTAGTGCGGGTAACACCACTATGTTGTGTTCACAAATAGTAATGAATCCTAAAGATGGTATAGACATTAAAATTCCTGAAAAAGGAAAAGAGGTGACTAAAAAAGAATACCAAGAGACCGTTGTGGGCAAAATGCTCGAAATGAGAAACAACAGGGGCAGAAGATCCAACTAACTAAATAATTCCTTTTTGTATGAAAAAGTGCCTCTTATGGGTTGCCATACTGCTTCCTGTCTTAATGTTGGGTCAAATAAAGTTGCAAGGGGTTGTCATGGACAGCCTAAACAATCCATTAGAGCTTGCCAGTGTGGTAGCCATTAACAAAAAAACAAATGGGTTTGAATCCTATACCATCACCAATAAAGACGGCGCTTACACCCTGGAACTAAAAAAGAATAGTGACTACAGGGTTCAGGTAAGTTATATTGGGCTTAAGACCCAGAACGACTCCATTAGCACAACGGATATAGACCTCAATAAGGATTACAACCTCATTCCTGAGTTTGCCCTAGATGAGGTAGAGCTGGTTTATAAAATGCCGGTCGCAGTTAAAGGAGACACCTTGGTGTACAACGCAGACTCTTATACCAATGGATCTGAACGAAAACTAGAAGATATTATAGACAAGCTTCCTGGTGTAGAGATCAATGAAAATGGACAAATAGAAGTTGAGGGAAAGGTGGTGAATAAACTGATGGTAAACGGAAAAGATTTTTTTGACGGAGACACCAAAGTGGCCACCAAAAACATTCCTTCCAATGCAGTAGATAAAATACAAATCCTTAAAAATTATTCTGAGGTGGGCCAATTGAGTTCGGTGAGAAACAACCAAGACAATGTGGCCATAAACATTAAACTCAAAGAGGGAAAAGAAAATTTTTGGTTTGGCAATGTCACCGCAGGAAGTGGTGCGGCTCCTGAGGAAACCCTCTATTTAGCACAACCAAAATTATTCTATTACAGCCCAAAATACAGTATTAATTTTATTGGGGATTTAAATAACATTGGCGAAATAGGGCTATCTAGAAGAGATATTAGAGGCTTTGGGGGTGGTTTTAATCCACCGAGCAGCACCAGTGGAACCAGTATTAACTTGGGAGACAACAGCCTAAATTTCCTGACTAACCAAAACAACGCCCTTAGAATAGAAAACAAACTGGCCACAGCTAATTTTAGTTACTCCCCAAATAAAGCCTTAGACATTAGTGGTTTTTTAATCATTAACAGCAGTAAAATTCTTTCTAAGGAAGTTAGTCTCATCCAATATACCAACCCAGAGTTGGGCATACCAGATGAAGCTACGGACCAAGAGGGAAACGAAAGATCCAATCAAGCCTTAGCAAAACTCAGCCTTTCTTACAAACCAAACTTTAGCAATCAAATAGATTACGATATATTGGGAAGGACTTCTAACGACACCCAAAACCAATCTATTTTCTCTTCCGTTATTGGTAGTACCGTTCAAACAGAAGAAGTAAAACCCTTTAATATTAACCAAAGTCTTAAGTATTATTACACCCTAGATGAGAACAATATATTCGCTTTTGAATCCCAGCACCTCATCAAAGATGAAGATCCTGTTTACAATGCCATTCTAGACAACAGCAGTGGGGTTAATCCTTATATGGTTACAGCAAACGCGATTGGATTCAACAGTGGCTTTTCTGATTATAACATAGGGCAAAATAGAAGAATCAAGAGCAATCAATTAGACGCTAAGTTGGATTATTACCACATTATAAATTCAAAGAGCAATATTAATATTACCCTAGGAACCATCCTGAGCTACCAGCAATTCAACTCTACTATATTTCAGTTTTTAGAAGACAATAGCCTACTGAATCCAAGCCCAAACTTCAATGAAGGAAAAGCAAGCAATGACGTGAGTTATGCTTTTAAGGATTTTTATATAGGAGCACATTATAGGTTTAGGACCGGAAAATTTACCTTTACACCAGGCTTTTCTGTACATGCTTACGGGAACAACAACACCCAATTTCAAGAAACTTTCACAGATAACTTCATAAAACTTCTGCCAGATTTTGAGACTAGAATTCAGTTAAAAAAAGGAGAAAGCCTCACCTTTAACTACAATATGAGAAACCAATTTACAGACGTTACTCGTTTGGCCCAGGGATTGGTTTTAAACAATTACAACAGCATTCAATTTGGAAATCCAGACTTGCAAAATGCCCTTTCCAACAACTTGAGCTTGCTGTACAGCAGCTTTAACTTATTCAATTACACCAATGTATTTGTAAGGGCGGCTTATTCGAATAATATTGACCAAATCAGAAGCCTTACAAACTTTGAAAATGTAATTAGAACCAGTACTTTTTTTAACTCTAGTTTTGCAGATGAAAACGCCAATATTTTTGGGAGAATTCAAAGGACTTTTGGGAAAATTAGGGCCAGTTTTAACGCCAGCTTAAACTACAGTAAAATAAACCAGTTTATTCAAAATCAAGTATCCGTAAACGAAGGAATTACACAAACCTACACGCCCGGAATTCGCACCAATTTTAAGGTGGCACCTAATGTGAGTTTCAACTATAGGTATGGCGTAACTACCAACAACCAAGGAAGCCGTAAAACTACTTTCACGAATCGCGCTCCATCCGTGAATTTTGATGCGTATATATTGAAAAAAATCACCTTTAGAACAGATTACACCTATACCTCACAAGACATAGGAAATGGACAATCGCAATCTTTTCAAAATTGGAATGGAAATATTTCATACAGAAAAGACAAAGATGCCAAATGGGAATACCAATTAAGCGGCACCAACCTACTCAACATAGATGCCCAAATTAGAAACAACGCCAATAATATTTCTGTCTTTACCTCTGAAACTTTCATACAACCAAGGTTTGTAACTTTTAGGTTTATTTACAGCTTATAAACTACCTTTGCACTATGAGTGCACTCGTTCAAATAGTCATAAAACCGCAACAGCAGGAAGACCTAGAATTCATTTACCGCCTAGGGCTTCAGAAGGCCAAACTAAACCCGAATGAGGTAATTGATTGGCGCATTAGAAAACGTTCCTTAGACGCCAGGAAAGCGTCTATTAAACTGAATGTACAGCTGGAGTTTTGGAAGGTGGGCGAAGTAAGAGAAGTAGCACAGGCTTGGAGAGCAAAAACAGTAAATCCAGAGAAAAAAGTGGCCATTATTGGTGCTGGCCCTGCAGGATTATACGCAGCACTCAGGGCTATTGAAGCAGGAATCACTCCAGTGGTGTTCGAAAGAGGAAAAGATGTGCGTGCGAGGAGACGGGATTTGGCCGCCATTAACAAAGCACAAACCGTAAACCCAGAATCCAATTATTGCTTTGGAGAAGGGGGTGCTGGAACCTATTCTGACGGTAAATTATACACCCGATCTAAAAAGAGGGGTAATGTACTTAAAGCCTTAGAGTGGTTGGTGCACTTTGGTGCCTCTGACGACATTCTAGTGGAAGCACACCCTCATATTGGCACCAATAAATTACCCGCCATTATTACGGTCATGAGAGAAGCCGTAATTGCACACGGAGGCGCGGTGCATTTCAATGCCAAACTCACCGATATTAAAATAGAAAACAACAGCATTAAAGGACTCGAAATAAACGGAGATACCTGGCATGACTTTTCAGAAGTAGTCTTAGCTACGGGACACTCCGCAAGAGATATTTTTTACTTGCTCCACAAAAGAGGGGTCACTATAGCTGCCAAACCTTTTGCGCTTGGGGTTCGTGTAGAACACACCCAAGAATTAATAAACGACATTCAATACCATGGAGACCACCAAAATCCATACCTCCCTCCAGCGTCTTACGCTTTGGTAGAACAGGTAAACGGAATGGGTGTCTATTCATTTTGCATGTGTCCGGGTGGGATTATTGCCCCATGTGCTACAGAAGCAGAAGAAGTGGTCACCAATGGTTGGAGTCCAAGTAAGCGAAACAATCCTTATGCCAACTCCGGTATTGTGGTGAGTGTTTCGCCAGAAGACTTGCCTAATTACAAAGAAAATGATCCTTTTGTATGCCTAGATTTTCAGAAAAAAGTGGAGTATGACTGCTGGGTTGCCGGAGGTAAAACACAGCGAGTACCCGCCCAAAGAATGATAGATTTTGTAAAGGGTAAAACCTCTGCAGACTTTCCAAAAACCTCTTATCAGCCTGGGATTGTGAGTGTTAATTTAGCAGAGGTACTGCCGCCACTGATTGCAAAAAGACTGCAAAAGGCCTTTGTGAAGTTTGGTCGTAAAATGAATGGTTATTACACCAATGAGGCGGTTTTACACGCACCTGAAAGCAGGACCTCTTCTCCAGTCTCTATTCCTAGAGATCCCAACACCTTAGAACACATAGACATTAAAGGGCTATATCCTTGTGGGGAGGGTGCTGGTTATGCTGGTGGCATTATATCTGCCGCCATAGACGGCATTAACTGTGTAGACGCCATTGCCCAAAAATGGGCCTTATAAAAGAAGTGCTTAAAAATCTGTATTTAACAATTGTCCCGAAAGTTGCAACAACGCATACTCGGCTAATTTAGCATTGTACTTGGCCGCATTACTGCTGGTCTCTGCGTTTAACAAATTCAACTGCGCCTGTCGGAATTCAATGGCGGTAATAGTACCCAATGCGTATTGTTCCTCGGTGCGTTTAAAATTGACCGCAGATGTTTTAACTAGTGCCTCTTGCAGGGCAAAAATAGACAAGCTGTTTTCATACACCTGCCAGGCGTTCATGAGGTCTCTTTCAAAACTCAAATCTTGCTGTGCTTGTAATATTTCTTGGTTGTCTAGGGCCAATTTGGCATTTTTTATCCTGGTCAGGGTCTGGCCTCCACTAAATAAATTCCAAGTAAGATTGGCCCCTAAAGCGATATTGTAATTGGTGTTATTTACCCCAGGAAAAAAAGCCGATGCCGCACTTTGGTTCAAGTTCCAACCATAGCTTCCCGTAAGTCCAACCCTAGGTAAAAATCCAGACTGGCTCACCTTTAGGTCGTATTCGTTTATCCTTGTATTGGTCTGAGCAAGCAATAATTGCACATTGTTTTGTTTGGCACTTTCTAAAAGGGTCTCTACCCTTTGCAAGGGTAAGAAAACCACTGTGGTGTCTACCTTAAAATCCTGTTGAAGGTCACTGTTAATCAGCACGCCCAAGTCTCGTTTGGCGGTACCTAAGTTTTGTTGGGCATTCAATAGCGAAATACTATCATTAGCCACATCTACAGCCGCATTTAATACAGCTAATTTATTGGTCTGACCCAATTCAAAAGCATATTCTGCCCTGGTGAGCCTTCGCTTAGAAAGACCCAAAATGTTTTCCAAAACAGCACTATTTTCTGACAGCTGGGCCACCCTAAAATACACAGAAAAAAGCTGAATGACTGTATTCTCTATGGTCTCCCTTAATTGCAATTCACTAAGCGCATACCTGTTCTTTAAAGCCTTGTAATTGTAACGCCTTCCCATACCGTCAAACAAGGTGTAATTTAATTGCAGCCCTGCGTTATAACGCTGTGCCTCTGCCTGGTCTAAGGTTAAATTTGGCCTTGGGCTGCCGTCTTCAAGAAATTGTCCTGGAAATTCAATGGTACTGTTGTCTTGGTTGTAATTGGCTGCAGATATAGCAGACACAGTAGGTAAAAAACCACTGTTTAAAACAGATGCATTGTTCTTAGCAATACTGAGTTGGTTTCTAGAGACTTGAATGCCAAAATTCTTATCTAAGGCAGCAGAAAATGCCGCTTCTTTATCTAAACGTGTGGTCTGTGCCTCGGAAATCCAAGCCCCAAGAAAGCAAACCAAAAATATTACACGACTTTTCATATTGTTTTATTTAACGCTGAATTAATGGGTATCTCCCTCTAAATCTTTTGCTTCTTGCACTTCTAATACGGCTCGTTCTACAGATTCTTTAGTGGGCATATTTCCTGACCACAACCATTTAACAGTCGTTTTTAAATTATTGTTGAACGATAAGAAAACTGGAAGCAAAACAAGGGTAAGCAAGGTGGCAAATCCTATCCCATAGGCAATTGAAATGGCCATTGGCTTTAAAAATTGCGCCTGTCTGCTCTTTTCTAAAAGCAAGGGGGCTAATCCAGCTATGGTTGTAACAGAAGTTAAGAAAATGGCCCTGAATCGGGATTTTCCAGCCTCTAATAGTGCGGTATCAAAGGGCATGCCCTCTTTGAGGTTGGTGTTAAAACGACCAATAAGTACCAAACCATCGTTCACCATAATTCCAATCAGCGCAATAATTCCTAAAAGGGAAATAATATTGATGGGGAAATCATGAATCCAATGTCCCCAAGCCACTGCAGTTAAACTTATAGGTACCATAATAATTAGCAATAATGGCTGGGTATAACTTCTAAACGTAAAGGCAATAGTGAGGTATATGAGAAATAAAATAGGAATACCTGCTTTGTTTAAGGACTTGGTCAGTTTATTCGCTTCCCTATTTTGGCCTTCATAAGAAGGGCTTACGGAAGGGTATTTGGCTTGAATATCTGGCATGATATGAAGCTTAATTTCTTCCATAATATCACTACCACTGGTGGTATTTGGGTTTTTTAAATCTGCTGAAACCTGAATCTCTCTTCGCCCGTCTAGGTGGTTAATAGACACATCTCCTCTTTCAATGCTATAAGATGCAATCTCTCTTAGCGGCACCTTAGCCCCAGTTGGGGTTTGAATCCTCATGTCTTCTAAATTTGAAATAGAAGACCTGTCCTCCTTGTTATAGCGGACCCATACCCGAATTTCGTCTTGACCCCTTTGAAAGCGCTGTGCTTGCGATCCAAAAAATCCTGAACGCACCTGCGCCATGACGTTTCTAACATCTAATCCTAAAACATAGGCATTGTCTTTGAGCTCCAGTCTAATTTCTTTTATCCCAGCTGGATCATTGTCTACTACATCTTTGAGCAAATCATTTTCTACCAAAGCGGTTTTGAGGTCCTGCTTGGCAGCTTTTAGTTCTTCTATATTGTTTCCTAAGAGCGATACAGATACAGGACTGCCTCCGAAATTACCCCCTGAACCGTAAATCAGTTGTTCTACTCCAATCACTGGACCAACGAGTTCAGCCAATCTTGTGGTGACCATGTCTGCCCTAATATTGTCTGGACGCTCTTCTCCGGGGAGTAAGTTTATCTCTAGGCTGGCTCTAGAAGCCCCAGGCCCTATAGTCTTAATGGTATTTTCAAATAAAGGTTTTCCTTCTGGCTGCAAGTATTTTTCTGTGAGCTCTCGGTTCACTAAAGCAGATTTTTCTTCAATAACACTGATAATAGAATCTGTGATTTTTTCATTGGTCCCATTGGGCATGACCAAGGTAATTTGAACCCGGTCACTCGCTATTCTTGGGAAAAATGCGGTTTTAATAATGCCACCTCCAACAGAGCCTATGGTGAGAATTAAGGCCATGATGAACAAGGCAAATGTGAAGAATTTATGCTTTAAAGAAAAATCTAAGGCAGGAGCGTACAAAGTATCTCTCATCCAATTCATGATCTTTTCACCCATAGCATTAAAGCCCCTGAGTTTAGCAAATACGCTTGCCAAACCATCCTTAGGCGTTTCATCTAAAGGCTGTAATGCTTTAGAGTGCGCCAAGTGGGCAGGTAGTATAATGAGTGCTTCTACCAAAGAAACCACAAGGGTCAGTATCACAACCACAGAGACCTCTCCAAAGAATTCTCCAATACTACTGTCTAAAAACAAGAAAATAGAGAAGGCCAAAACAGTGGTTATAATCGCAGATATAATTGGAGGTATTACCTCTAAAATACCATCTATAGCTGCTTCAACTGGCTTTTTTCCGCGTTCGTAGTGTTGGTATATGTTTTCTGCAATAACAATTCCGTCGTCTACAAGAATTCCAATGACAATAATCATCCCAAATAGCGACAGTACATTAATAGTCACATTAAAGAATCCTGCAAAAGCAAACATGCCCAAGAAAGCCACTGGCAAACCAAAAGCCACCCAGAAAGCCAACCTGGTGTTCAAAAATAGGGATAAGAAGAACAACACCAATAGCATACCCTGCCAGGCATTTTTAATCAATAATTCTGTTCGTTGTGTTAATGTAATGGATTGATCACTCAGCACACTCAAGTGTACCCCGTCATGGGTCTGGTTGTACTGAAGGGCATATTCTTTTATTCTGGTTGCTGTAGAGATTAAATCTTCGGTGTTGGTGCTATTAATGGTGATATTAACGGCTTCTTCTCCGTCGTAAAAAGTAGCATTGGGAGATTCCGCAAAACGATCTCTAATTTCAGCTACTTCACTTAGTCGAACCAAAGTTCCATTAGACTGAGTGGTCACTATGAGATTAGAGAGCTCTTTCCCAAAATAGTATTTATTGTTTGCCCTGATCAGAAAGTCTTCTTCTGCTGTTTTAACCGTACCACCAGTGATTAATAGGTTGGCGTTAGCCACTGCTTGTGCTACCTCTGTAAAACTTAAATTGTAGGCCAAAAGCTGGCTTTCATTTACGGCAATTTCAATTTCTTCTTGGGGGTAACCAGATACTGTGATCTGTGATATTCCCTCCATGGCCCTAATGTCGTTTTCAATACCCCTACCCAATTGTTTCAGGGTCTGAAGTGGGACATTTTTACCACTTAAAGCCAAAGAGATTGTGGGTCTAACCACTTCTTGCTTGGCCACCACTAAAGGCTCCATACCAGTAGGATAAGAGGGCACTCTATCTACGGCGTTTTTCACTTCTAAGAGCATGAAATCTATGTCCAGCCCTTTTTCTATTTCTACGGTAATTCTACCGCTGTTTTCATTGGCTACCGCGGTTACCCTGTCTACCCCTTGCAAGCCTTTTAAATTGTCCTCTATTTTTAGTACAACACCTTCTTCAATCTCTAAAGGAGAGGCTCCAGGGTAGGCAATACTAATTTGTATAATCTTGGATTCTGTCAGGGGGAAAAAAGAAGACTTCAAAGCCTTTGCGCCAAAAATTCCAAAGAGAAAGAACGCCAATACAAAAATGTTTACCGCTACTTGGTATTTTATAAAATACGCTACTAATTTTCTCATCTAATGGGATTTACGGTCATGCCTTCATAAGCCCCTAAAAGTGGCTTGGCTAAAATTTCTATCCCCTCTGGAATACCTGAAACCACTACTTGGCCCTCTGAATAATGCAAAGGCAGTACAGGAATAGCTTTTAATGTGTTGTTATCTACAGCAAATACTGTATTGGATTCACTGACCAATGCTCTAGGAAGGGATATGGCATTTTGAATGGTGTTACCTTCTAAAACCGCTTTGAGATATACGCCTTCGTATAAACTTGGGTCTTTAATTTCTATAGTTACAGCGGTAGTCTGTGTGTTTGGGTCTACTGTTGCATTCAAACGGACCACTTTACCCGTAAATGATTGGTTTCCTTCCATGTTAGATAGAAATACTGTAGCGCCTTGATTTAATTTTAAGGCATAAGATTTTGGGATAGACACCATGAGTTCATAGACTCCAGGCTGAATATATTCTCCTAATTTTTGTCCAGCCCTTACTAGTGTTCCCTCTGTCACTAAGGCCTCTGTTAGCACCCCGTTAAATGGCGCCCTTACTTGGTACTTGGAGAGTCTTTGCTCTAAATTCTTAACGGCGTAGTAAGACCCTAACACCCCCCTGCCAGAAACAAACAGCTTTAGATTATCATCTGACATTTGTGGT
>Ga0102830_1001067_pt1 | contig 10653 bp, 22 predicted proteins | sample ColrivemetaGS703_FD_84511 | JGI IMG/M metagenome (GOLD analysis project Ga0102830, IMG submission 84511) | Estuarine microbial communities from the Columbia River estuary - Freshwater metaG S.703 | ecosystem: Environmental > Aquatic > Marine > Intertidal zone > Estuary | place: USA: Columbia...
AGAGAGCTCCGCGGAGCTCAAAGCGAGAGGCGCGGTGCCATATGACGTCAGCCGCAACGATCTCCTGCGTGCAGGTCGTCTGCGACCAGGTCGCCGCGGCGTGTCCGTTTCGGCGTGCAAAGTCGACGTGGATCTGCGCGCGCGAAAGCATGCGCAGCTCGCCGAGGTCGTCGACGATTTGAGGCTGCCCGTTGTTTGCGGTCGTGCCGTAGATTGCGTGCAGCGCGAACTCGATCGTCGGGTGTTGCGCCGTCAGCGTGTAGAAGGCCTCGACGGTTACGCGGCGCGCCGGCCAGATCGTGCGGTGTCTCCAGACCTGCGCGGCTTCGCTTGCATAAACGAGCTCGAGCGCATTGGGAGGTTGCACGCCGGCATCGCCGGCGAGCTCGTAGCGCGGCAGGATGCCCAAGACGTCGCGCGTGATCGCGGGGTGATACGCGAACGGCTCCGGCTTGGTCTGCTCGCCCCATTCCAGTTTGCGCCGCGTCGGCACGTTGCCGGTCGAGCCCGGCAGCGACGCCCAAATTCGCACGCCGTGCGTCTCTCGAATCCACGGCAGACGATGCACGCCGTCCAGCATCCAGCCGGCCTCTTGCTGCGGCAGATCTGCGGCCGGCATGCCGACGAAGATCCAGCCAGTCTGCGGAAGGGTCGCGAGGTTTTCGACGATGATCGGGTCGGGCATGGTTAGTTTGCGCTCGGTTGCGTGCCGTCGGGATGCAGTTGGAGAATGCGAACGGCGGCGCCGACGGACGAATCGCGCGCCGCATACCACTTTTGCAGGTCGAGCTGCACGACCTGCGCGTCGTCCATAAACCAGTCGTCGTCCGTCAGCGCGTCGAGAACGGCTTTCGCCAGGTTGTCCAGATCGGGCCGCGCGATGTGCGGGACGCGGCCGGGGTCCGCGCTCTTGGTCTCGAGGCGCTGCGGCCGAGGAAGGTAGAAGATCATCGCGACGGCGCACGGTCCGACGATTGGGTGCTCAGGCTGCTTGGCGCGCGCAGCCAGAGCGACCTGCAGTTTCCACTGCTTCGCGGTGCCGGGGTCGAAAACCGAGGCGCGCCGGCCGCGGACGAAGGCGCGCGGGCGCGGTTGCGCTTTCGGCAATCCATGCGCGAAAAAGGCGACGTCGATCATCGCCGAGGGTAGCGCCGCTCCCACGGCATTCGGCATTCGTCCGCGACCATGTCGTCGAGCAGCTCGGCCCGTTTGGCGCTCCTGAGCTGCGCGGTGCCGTCCTGCCGATTTACGCGGCGGATCTCGATGCACGACGGGCAGTCGCCGTGCGCGCGCTCGCGCGATCCGATGAAGAGTTTTCCGCAATTGGTGCAGGTCCTTTCCGTGAGCAGATTGCGACGCGGCTTCATTGGTTCTGCTCCTGCGTGCAAAGGCGCTGCAGCCATCGCCGTTTCGCTGCGTCGTTGACGTTTGCCGAGAAGGCCAGCTCGACGGTGCGCAGCGAGACGCCGCAGTCGTCGCAGACGAGAAAAACGTCGACGTGATCGCAGCCGCAAAAACGCGCAAAGGCGACGAAGGCGGCGTCGCGGTCGAGCTCGACGTGCAGCACGTCGTCGAACGGCATCGAGACGATGGCCCAGGCCTGGCGGCGCACGAGCACGACGTCTTGCCAGGTCTGCGAATCGAATGCGCCGCCGCTCATGCGTTGGCCTCGCGCAGCAGCACTCGACGCCGAGAATCGTAAGCAGTCCGCGCGGCCTGCTTGCCGGCGGCGTCCAGGGTGCGCGCGTGCGTCGTCAGGTCCTCGAGCTCGACGATCGTCTTCGCCTTTAGCATCTTCGCGACGACCTCGCTCGCCGGCGTAACTACCGGCTCGCCGCCCAGTTTCTCGACGACCTGCTGGACGGCCTTCGAGGACGTAGCCGGTGCCGCAGATGCAGCCGGCGCTGCTTGCTCGGTCTTTGCTCGCGCCGGCGTGCTCGCCTCGGTGCCGTCGTCGTCGACCTCCGCCAAACCGAGCAGCGTCTTAATCGCGAGCCGGCGATAGTAGGTCGTCGCAGCCGCGACGCCCTGCGGGTCGGCCTTCGCAGGATTCAGCGGCACGGCGCTCTCGATGTGTTGTCCGCTCTCGGCATGCCATAGGGTCGTCACAAGCTCGACGGCGCCGGCGGAGCTGCGCAGGGTCTGCGTCAGCACTAGGCCGTGCCGTTGCAAAGGGATGGTGACCGCGTCGAGCACGGCCTCGAGGCTCGCGTAGGTGCTACGGTAGTGCGGGTTTTGCGAGTCCTTGCGCGGGTTCGATATGTCCGGCACGGCGGCGCAGAGCGCCTGCAGTAGCGCCTGCATTAGCGCGTCCTCCGGTATGTGCGGCCGGCGCGGCCGGTCGAAAGGACCTTGGAGCCTACGACCTCGACCTTGCCGACCATGATTAGCCGACCGACGCGACGGCCGACCTGGTGCGCGGTCAGTCCGCAGGCCTCGGCGATCTCCTCGGCAGTCATCGCGGCATCGGCGCGCCGGCCTGCTTTCTCGAGGGTCCAGAGGATCCGGTCCTCGTGCGCTTCGGTGATGAGGGCGGCGAGCTCGGCGGCCTGCCGGCTCGTTTCTGGGTCGGTCGTTCGGTGTAGGTGTGCGGCGTTTCGCATGTCAGTCGTCAACGGAGGGAGGGGGAAGATTCTCGGGTCGTGCGCGCAGCGATCGCAGCTCGGCGATGGCGCCGCGGCATGCGATCTGCGCGTCGCGCAGCAGTCGGACGGCGACCTCGCGCGACCAGTGCGTCTCCAGCAATGGATCGCAGAGCGTGCAGCATTGCCGAGCTCGGTCGACGAGCTCCAGCGCCTCGACAATCAGCGCGACGGCTTGGTCTCGTTCTCGCATTCGGTTGCTCGGTGCATGTGTTCGGCAAGGATCCGGTAGAGTCCTTCGCCGGTGCGGTCGGCGGCGGCCTGCGGATCGCGGACGCCGATGCGTCGCGCGTATCCGCGCAGCAGCTCGGCCTCGGAGATCGGCGCGATCTCGTGCGCAGGTTGCGTGCGTCTCGTCACGGCGCCGATGGTATTGGGCTCGGCCCCCAGTTTCAACGGAGCAGCGAAAGACCTCGGCGCCATCGCCTGCCCCGTGGATAGGCGCCGAGGCTGCCGCGACGAGCGGCGACGCGATTCTATGCGCCGGCGCGGATCTTGGCGATCGCCTGCTCGGCCGCGACGAGGACCTGCGCGAGCTCAGCGTCGGTCCAGGTCGGACGGCGTCCGCCGGCGGACGTCCTGCGGACTAGGCCGTAGTCGCGGCACCAAGTCGTGAGCGATTCGCCGGCGATAGTGCGCAGGTCGCCAAGGCTGCGGCCAAAGAGGTCGATCTTGACCGAGACGAGCTCGAGGCCGTGCAGCAGACGAGAATCCAGCCACGCGGCAACGGCCTCGCGCACGGCGCGGCCGGCGGAGTTGCTCGGGCCGCCGATCTCTGGCGCGTCCCAGCTCTCAAGGCGCAAGTCGACGCGGTAGGTCAGGCGCCATCCAAGATCGACCACCGCGCGGACGGTATCGCCGTCCAGCGCGATGCAGGAGTTGACGGGGAAGACGCGGAGCATGCGCGCAGGCGTAGCCGACCTCGCGCGCGAAGTCACGGTCGCTTCGCGCGGTAGGCCGTGCAGCCAGCGCAGGAGCAGCTCGCGTGACCGAGCGGCATATTTGGGACGTGCGCGGCCTGCTTCGCCAGCGACGGACCTCGAGCAGCCGGAGCGGTTGCCCAATCGGCGCGAAAACTCTGCCATCCGCGCTCGACGCATGTGCGCAGCGCCTGCTCAAGCGACATGCCGGCGGCGGTCGCCTCGCGGCGGATGCCGTCGAGGACGGTCGACGTGACGGTTGCCCGTCTTTGCCGGCGCAGCGCCGCGAAGTCCTGCCAGACGGCATCGGCGACGTCCGCAGGACGCGCAGCCGCGCGCGAGCGCGGTCTCTTGTGTACTTCTGCTTCTGCTTCTGCTTTGGTCGAGTTTGTCGAGTCGTGTCGAGGCGTGTCGAGCGTTGTCGAGTTTGCGTCGCGGCGGCTTTTGTTGTCGCGCCACCATTGGGCCTGGTATTCGCGGCGCTCTTCGGCGTCCCGCTTGTTGCGGAATTCGAGGTAGTTTAGCAGTCGCCAGCCGCCGCGGACCGTTTCGATCCTGCGGCCGTCGGTGCCGTCGCGAGAGTCTTGGTCCGGTCCGAGGAAGCGAGCGAGCGCGTCGGCGCACTCGTCGGGCGTGACGTTGGCGCGGTGCGCCAGGCCTCGCGGGCTCGCATGCACGCAGCCGGCGGCGTCGGCCATCGCCAGAAGAGTTATCCAGACGATGCGGACGTGCGTCGCCTCCAGCCAGATCGACGAGTCGAGGATCGCCGCGTGCAATTTCACGAAGGGCACGACGACCTCCTTGCCGGCCGTAGGACCGGCGCGGCGTCGAGGTCGAGGCCCTGCTCGCGATACCAAAGCGCGACGAGCTGGACGTGCGACGGGGTGACAAAGCGCGCGCGGAACGTCGAGCGACGAGCCAGCGCCGCGGCCAGGCGCTCGAGCAGCTCGACCGGCGGCCGGCGGTGCTTGCCGGCGCGCAGATTCAGCAGCGCCTGCCGCGTAACGCCGAGCTCGGCGGCCAGGTCGACGAGCGAGCCTTCGTAGGTCGCGCACCAGTCGCCGACGGTCCAGGTGCGGGGGTCGTTATTGGGAGGAAGAGTCATCGCAGAGCCTCGAAAACGGTCACCAAGACAAAGCCGGCCACAAAGACGACGACGAGCAGCACGGCGCAGCCGAGAAGGGTGCAGCAGTCGACGCCGCTCGGCGCCGGTTCGTCGTCGCGGAGAAGTCGCGGCGGGTGCTTCATTGCTTGCCCTCGGTCAAGACGCGGCCGTAGCCGAGGCATACGCAACACTGCGCCCAGGCGTAGCCGTAACCGATGCCGGACCGCCGCAGGTTGTAGGCTCCATTGCCATCGCAGCGTCGGCAGCGCTCGGCGCCGGCGGCGTCGAGGTCGCGGGACGTCTGCCACCAAGGCCTCCACCATCGCGCCATGTGCATCGCGACGTCGACGAATCGCTCGCATTCGTCGATGAGCAAATGCGGATAACGCGCGGCCGTTCGCAGCGTTTGCTGTTCCTCGCGCCATGCGTCGAGGTCGCGGCAGCCTCGCGGCGGTTGTTCGCTGTTCTCCATTGTGTCGACCGTTAGAAAGGGATGGCGCCCCTAGTGAGCGCCATCCCAAAAAAAACACCGAGGAGGCCCAACGCGTGGACACCACCCCCAGACGCCGTTCCCGGCTTCTGAGAATGTCCAAGCACCTCCTCGGCCCCAGCAACACGCTGGGGAATATCATCAGCTCGACGAAGCAACAGCTCCTCAAGCGCCGCGATCAAGACGACCGCGTTGGCGCCGACCTGGCCGGCATGCGCCCAGCGTCTGCAGTGTGCGTAGGTCGCGAGCAGCTCGCGAATCTGGTCGTTGGTCGGCGTCATGTGATCACCTAGACGTCTTGGTCGGTTTCAAACAGCGGCGCCGCTTCCTCTGCCGGCTTGTCGATGTGGTCGACAGCCCAGTCGAGGTTTTTGAGCGCTTGTCGGTAGTAGGTTGGCTTGAGCTCGACGCCAATGCCTCGGCGGCCGTTGACGACGGCGCCGTAGACCTCAGAGCCGACGCCCATGAAAGGCGTGAGCACGTTTTCGCCCCTATTCGTCCAGAGCTCGACGCATCTCTCGATGACGTCAAGCTGTAACGGGTGGACGTGCTTCTCGTCTTGCTGGTCTCGCGCTTGCTTGAACGGCAATACGCGACCGATGCGAACATCGTCCCAGAAAGCCGAGGCGTATTGCCTCCAGACCCATTGCGAGTAGCGGTTCTCGAGTTGGCTGCCCTTGTGCCCGCGATACTTGAGCACGTCGGCCGGCGGCTTTCGCTCGCCTGCGTAGTTCATGAGGCCCGTCGGATGCTGCACGGGGATCTTGTTTGTCCCGCTCTTGCGGAACATCAGCAGGTAATCGGCGCTCGCCACGCTGCAACGGCTAGCGTCGTCGACGATCGTCTTGTGCGTCAGGCCCTTAGCCATCGTGCGGTTGCGGACGCCGAGCGGCTCCTTCCAGACGTGATAGCGAGCGGTGTAGTTGAAGCCGATGCGCTCGTGCATTCGGATGATATCACCAGGGAAGTCGCGCAGATGATCGCATCCGCTATTTCCGCTCGGGATGTCCATGCAATGCACGGCAGTCATCCTGCCCGGCAGAGTTACGCGCAGGAGCTCGCGGACGACGAACTCGTAGTGCGCCATGAACTCGTCGTAGTTGCGAGCGTTGCTAAGATCGCGGTCGCTGCTGCTGTAGTGATACAGCCCGCCAAACGGAGGAGAGTAGACCGATAGATGGATGCTATCGCTCGGCAAAGTTGGCAGCACTTCGCAGCAATCGCCTTCGTAGGCTGCGTAGTGTTCCGTGATGTGTTGAGATGCTAGAGCCATGAGGGGACCTTCGTTTCCGTGTTGAAGTTAGAGACAGATCGTTCGATGCGTTGCGCGTTGTTCATCTGCTCGACGAGCGCCGTGAACATCCGGTCGGCGGCGACGGCCTTGCGCCGTAGGCTTTCCATGACAGCGACCTCGCCCTCGGTTGCGACGATGTCGACGGTAACGGGCCGCTTTTGTCCAAAGCGCCAACAGCGGCGGATGCCCTGGTAGTATTGCTCGTAGCTATGCGTCGGGAAGAACGTGACGTGCGCGCAGCGTTGCAGGTTGAGGCCCATGGCTCCGATCTTCGGCTTGGTCACAAGGACCTTGATCTCGCCTCGCGCGAAAGCCGTCAGCCGTTCTTCCTTTTCGTCGTCGGTATGCCGGCCGGCGACCTGCACAGCTCCAGCGATCAAGCGCTCCAGCAGGTCGCCTTCCTCGTTGCGGTTGCACCAGACGAGCGACATGTCGTGCCCTTTGCAGAGCTCGGCGACCTTTTCGCAGCGCTCGGTCACGGTGCGAGAAGCCTCTTCGCGCTGCTCCTTGAGCCCTTCGGCCGGCAAGTCGAACAAAAAGCCCGGCCGGCGTTGCGCGGCCTTGATCTCGTGTTGCCGTTCGATCAGTTGCGGCAGAACAAAGCGAGCGTCGGCGAATCCGACGTCCTGCGGCTTTCTGCAGGCGCGCGCCCACGAGCAGACCCAGCGCCAGAAAGCGCCCTCGGCGTGATGCTTAAAGCGCCAGCCATCGCCGCCCCATGCTCGGACGCTTTTGATGCTGTTCTGGTCGTTTTTGAAGAACCGGCCGAGCATGTCTGTATGCCCCATTTCGCCTAGCGCTTCGCTGCTCGTGCCGAGCTCGACGTAGTCGTTTGGCGCAGCGGTTGCCGTCGCAAGCAGTCGGTATGGCATCGTGCGCAGGAACTCCGTCACCAGCGCTTTGCGCTGCCCGTCGAAGTTCTTGAGGATGCTCGACTCGTCGCAGACCATGCCGCCGAAGTCTTGCGGCCGGAACAGATGCAGGCGCTCGTAGTTGGTGACGACGATCGCAGCATCGCCTGGCGTTCCATCGCTACGGCGCTCGGCGTCGAATCCGAACTCCGTAGCCTCCGATGCAATCTGCTGCGAAACAGCCAACGGCGCCGCAATGAGCACTCGACGACCGGTGTGCAGGTGGACGTTTTTTGCCCACGCTAGAGCCATATTCGTCTTGCCTAGACCGCAGTCGGCAAAGATCGCTCCTCGGCCTTGCCGAACAGCCCACTCGACTAGTGACCTCTGAAACGGGAACAGCCACTGCGGAAGGTCCAAAGGTTCGAAGCCGTGCGCGCATCCTTCTTGCGCTCTGCGCTGCAGGAAGTCTCGGTAAGAAGTCACTGCGCCAGCTCCTTGCGCTGCAAGCGCTGCAGAAGGTTTCCGGCCTCGCCGATCGACTCGCATAGGTCCGTGATCTGGCGCGCGGTGACGTCGTCGGCCGAGCCGTCGACGCGGCCGAGGTCGAGCCAGTCCTTCGCTCCGTCGCGCTGCGATGCTCGGACGATGCCCAGCAGAGCGGCGCGCAGCTCGTTCTCGCGGTGCCATCGCCGGCGCCGCGTGCGGTCGAGCTCGTCGCAGATCTGGACGATCGCGCAGGCGTCGGAGTCGAAGTCGCCATCGCCGAGTCGCATGCGGCCGCGGTAGGTCTCGCGGACGAAGTCGATCATCGGCTGCCCGATAGCCTCGTCGAGATCATCGCGCAGCATGGCGGGCCTCCATCGCGCGCGAGACGCGCTGCCAATAGGCGAAGGTCGCCTGCTTCCGGTGACCGCGCGGGCCGCCGTTGTGAACGCGTGCCAGGCGCTGCATGTCGCCGTCGCGGACGGCGGCCGCGGCGTAGCGCAGCCAGTAGGCGACGACGACGCGCTCGGCGTAGACGCGCGTGCGGACGTCCTCGTAGGCGCCACCGATTGCCGGCGCGTGCTCGAGCGCGTCGGACCAGTAGACGCGCCAGATCTGCAGCGAGCCGAGCGCGTTGCCGTTGTCGCCGACGGCATCGTCTCGGCCGGAGCTCTCGACCTGCACAAGCGCGTCGAGCAGCGGCCGCAGCTTCGCGCGTGCGGCGTCGAGCTGCTCGAGGGTCGGATCCTGCGCGACGAGCGCGCCGGCGAACAGCAGCGCCGCGAAAGCGCGGACGGTGCGTGCAAGGATGTCGCGGCTCATTGCGCGAACTCCGGCGCGGGACAGGCGGCCAGCTTCGCGCGCAGCGTGTCGCGCTCGCGCTGCGTCAGCGATGCACGGATCGCGAGCGGGATGTGCTCGTAGCACCAGAAGAGGCGCCACTGCTGCGCGTATACGTCCCAGAGGCGAGCGTGCAGCAGCTTGTAGCCGTCGAGGTTGAATCCTTCGCGGAAGTAGTAGACGGGCAGCGTGCGGTATGTCGTGCGGGTGTTCATGTCGTGCGGGTGTTGAGGGTTGGCGGGTTGTGCGGCGCCCGAAGGCGCCGCAGTCGTCGATCAGAAGGAGAGGAAGAAGCCGGTCAGTTGCTCAACCGTGCCGCGCAGCGCGTCGGCGTAGACCTGCTCGACGCGCGCGAGCTCGCGGCAGTTGAGGCCGCGGATCTTGTAGGTCGACACCGTGTAGGTGTCGGTCGCGAGGTCGATGTCGATCTGCAGGTGCGAGCAGAGCGCGCCGCGGCCCATACGGCAGCGCAGGCCGGCTTCGAGCTGCAGCAGGTCGCGCGCGCCGGTCATCGCCACGAAGAGCGAGCCGCCGAGCTGCGAGAGGATGGTTTGCGCGATCTGCTGCGAGGTGGTCGTCGTGTTCATGCAGACACTATCGGCACGAGCTTGCCGCTTGTCTAGTGCTTTCCGTTCTTTTTCCGTCTGCTTGTCGTAGCTACCCACGGCGCCGCAGGTTGCGCGCGTGCTTTTCCTGCCGGATTCGCCCCAGAAAGACACCGAGCCGACCTGCTTTGCAGCAAGCCGGCTCGGAAAGAGCGGTAGGACGGTCGTGCGGCCCACGAGGCCGCGGCCCGGTCAGGAGCCGCGCGAAAGCATGCCGCGCCGGCCTACAACCTGCAACGGGTCAGAGCCCGAGCAGGAACAGCAGCACGGCCTCAAGGTCCTCAGCGACGGCGAAGACGAGCCGCTCGGCCGTCTGCCAGAACTCGACCGGAGCGTCGGCAAGCGCCTGCGTCGTCGCGCATGAAGCCGCGCAGCAAGCGATCGCCGCGGCGGCGGCCGACAGTGCTGCCGGCGCTTTTGCGCGATCCTGCGGCGGTCTGCGCATCATTCGGCCGCCGGCGGGGTCGGTTGCGGCGCCGCGCGGACGCGGTCCTTGAGCTCGTCAATCGCCGCGTAGAGCTGCTGCGCCGTCGCGCGGCGCTTACCGTTGACCGTCGCCGCATAGCCACCGACGCCGAAGATCGTCAAGAGCTGCAGGACGAGCCCATACCACTCCTCGACGCCGGCAACGCGGCCGTCGCCGTTGCGGTCGGCCTCGACGACGGCAACGCGGACCTGCGCGACGGTGTCGGCGAGCTCGCGGCCGCGGTCGCCGAGCTGCGCGAGACCGGCCTCGACGCCCTCGAGAGCCTCCTCGGTTTGCTGCGTTGCCAGGTCGACGCGGTCGACGGCATCGGAGAGCCGATTGTACAGCGTGCAGGACGGCGTGCAGAGCAGCGCCACAAGGACGGTTGTGCGGATCATTTGGTCACCTTGCTTTGGTCTTCGAGTCTCGTCTCTACGCGCGTCATCCGCTGCAGCATATCGGCGCGCAGCGCGTCGACGCTGCTGCGCAGGCCTTGCAGCTCGTCGCAGATCTTCGCGATGCCTCTGCGGTCGATATCCATCTGCGTCGCCATCATGTCGACGCGCACGCGGAGCTCGTGCAGATCGCGCGAGGTTGCGAATGCCCACGCGACGCCGGGGATGACGACCGACGACGTCGCTACCGATACGAATCGCATCCACCGCTCCCACTGCCGACCCGTTTCGCCGTCGTTCATGCTCGCGCTTCCCATGTGATGACGTCCGCCGTCGTGAATGCTTCGACGTTGGCGGTTTGAAGATTCGCGTGATCTGCGGCCATGACGCATAGCTCGGCAAGAATGTCGTCCGCAGTCGCGCCTGGCGCCGGCTCGTAGCCGACCTCGCCGTCGATGACGCCGCCGACGGGCTCGGTCAAACGGTAGCCGACGCAGTATTCGATAACGCCGCCCTCGACCTCGATGTGCGGGTGCTCGAGGACGATCTTGATCGCGCT
>Ga0102830_1001070_pt1 | contig 10647 bp, 10 predicted proteins | sample ColrivemetaGS703_FD_84511 | JGI IMG/M metagenome (GOLD analysis project Ga0102830, IMG submission 84511) | Estuarine microbial communities from the Columbia River estuary - Freshwater metaG S.703 | ecosystem: Environmental > Aquatic > Marine > Intertidal zone > Estuary | place: USA: Columbia...
GTCGGCGATGCCGAGCAGATCGCCCAGCGCATGCTCGACAGCCTGCGTCAGCCCCTGCACCTGCATCAGCAGACCCTGGTGATCAGTGCCAGCATCGGTATCGCGCCGCTGACTGACGAACCGGGCCTCGACCCGCTACAGGCCGCCGACCTCGCCCTCTACGACGCCAAGGCCGCCGGCAAGGCCCAGTTCGTTCGCTACAACGACGCACTGCAGAGCGCCGCTCAGCGCCGTCTGCAGCTGGAGAGCGCTCCCGGCCAGGCCCTCGGCCGAGCCGAATTCGAGCTGCACTATCAACCTATCTGCCGACTCGCCCAGCGCCACGCCTACATCGTCGGGGTCGAGGCACTGCTGCGCTGGAATCACCACGGCGAGGTGATCTCGCCGGTGGAGTTCATTCCGGCGCTGGAGGAATCCGGCGAGATAGTCGCGGTGGGCGACTGGGTTCTACGCCAGGCCTGCCATCAGGTCAGGACCTGGCAACGTGCCGGCCAGCAGCGCCTGCGCTGCTCGGTGAACCTGTCGATTCGCCAGCTGCAGCGCAGCGACTTCGCGGCGCTGGTCGCCGAGGTACTGCAGGACAGTGGCCTGGCCGCGGCCGATCTGATTCTCGAGATCACCGAGTCGCAACTGATGCAGGACACCGCGCAGATCCTTGCCAGCCTGCGCGAGCTGGCCGAGCTCGGCGTGCGCCTGGCGCTGGACGACTTCGGCACCGGCTTTTCCTCCCTCGGCTATCTCAAGCGCTTTCCGCTGCACATCCTCAAGCTGGACAAGAGCTTCATCAGTGGCATTCCCGAGGACCCGGAGTCGCAGATCATCAGCCAGGCGATCATCGGCCTGGGGCGCAATCTCGGCCTGCAGGTGGTTGCCGAAGGAGTGGAGACCGCAGCGCACCTCGGCTTTCTGCGCGAGCAGGGCTGTGAGCTCGCCCAGGGTTACTGGTTCAGCCGGCCACGCCCGGCGGCGGGCCTGGAGCGTCTGTTTGACGGTGCCGACTGCTTCGAAGGTCTCTGGTGCCTGCTCGACGAACGCACGAACCAGCCACCTCCCGGACCGTCCCACCCGGACGCAGCAATCTGACGCCACCCCTGATGGCCCTGTGACAGCCCCGAACAAAGCTGCTATAGGTGAGGGGCTGCACCAGAACAAGTCCATATCGTGCGGATATCCTTGATGCGCCAACCCTTCAGCCTGATCCTCCTGCTGTTGCTGATCCTCTGCGGCGCCTCCCGGGCCGAATCGAGCATAGCGACGGACGACGTGCTGCCGTTGAGCCCGCAGCAACCGCTGCTAATCGGCATGAACGTCGAGTATCTGCTCGGCGAGCCGGATGCCAGCTTCGAGAGCATCGCCGCACGTCCGGCCAGCGACTGGCAGCGCAGCGCTCGTCCGACCCTGGGGCTGGGCGCCCAGCTGAAGGGCGTCTGGGTGCGCTTCGCAGTGCGCAATGACGCCTACCGCTACGGCAACTGGCAACTGGAGATCAAGTGGCCGATGCTGGATCGGGTCGAGCTGCGCCAGCTTGACCCGCAAACCGGGGTATGGAGCAACACCCAGGTCACGGGAGATCACATACCGCCCTCGCAACGCCCGCTGCAACATCGCTACCTGCTGCTGCCGCTGGAGCTACCCAGTGGGCAAGACAGCCACATCTACCTGCATGTGCGCTCGTCCGAGGCCCTGGTGCTGCCGATGCAGCTGATGTCGGCGGAACAGCTGACGGCGTCCGAGGGCAGGATCCTCACGCTGATGCACATGTTCTTCGGCGGCATGCTGGTGATGCTGCTGTACAACGCCAGTCTGTACATCTTTACCCGCGACCGCAGCTACATCTTCTACGTCTGCTATCTCACCTGCGCGCTGGGCTATGAGCTGGCAGTCAGCGGCATTGGTCACCAGTACGTCTGGGGCGAATGGCATTGGTTCGCGCCCAAGGCCTATTCGGCGTTTGCCAGCGCGACCTTCCTGTTATCGCTGATCTTCGGGCGGGTCTTCCTCAAGTTGCCGAAGTACGGCGGCTGGGTGCTGGCGCTGAACAGCTCGCTGATCACCTACTGGTCCGTCCTGCTCGCTTCGGTGCTGTTCTATCCGCCGGCTGCTCACTGGCTGTTGCCGGAGCTGATGCCCATCGTGGCCTGCATTGCGGGCTTCATCACCACCGGCTACCTGTGGTACCGCGGCAATATCTCGGCCAAGCTGTTCACCATCGCCTGGAGCGTGCTGATCATCGCCACCGTGGTGCACCTGCTGGCGCTCAACGGCGCCCTGCCGCTGACCACCTTCACCCTCGGCGCGCAGATGATCGGCGTGTTCTTCGAGTTCGTGATGCTCTCCATCGCGCTGGCCGAACGGATCAACCGCGAACGCGCCGAGCGGGTCGAGGCGCAGACCAACCTGCTGCTGTCCACCCGCACCCTGGCCCACGAGCGCGAGGAAAAACTGCGCGCCCAGCAGCAGATACTCGACCTGCAGCGCGCCGCCAACGAAGAGCTGGAAGCCCGTGTGCGCGAACGCACCCTGGATCTGGAAAACGCCAAGCAGGAACTGGAGCTGGCCAACCGCGAACTGGCCGCGCTGAGCATTACCGATCCGCTGACCAAACTGCACAACCGCCGCCACTTCGATAGCGTGATCGCCGAGGAAGTGGCGCGCTCCAAGCGCATCGGCAGCCCACTGTCGGTGCTGATGCTCGACATCGACCATTTCAAGAGGGTCAACGACACCTACGGCCACCCCTTCGGTGACGAGTGCCTGCGCCAGGTCGCCGACGTGATTATGAAAAACGCCCAGCGCGCCGGTGATCTGGCCGCCCGCTATGGTGGCGAGGAATTCATCCTCGCCCTGCCGGCCACCGACATCGAGCACGCAGCCCTGGTGGCGGAGAACATTCGCGCCGGCATCGAGACCATTGAGGTCCATCACGAAGGGCAGCGCGTGCCGCTGACCATGAGCATCGGCGTTGCCAGCCTGGTGTTCGGGCGTCAGGACGACATCACCTGGCTGATCGGCTGTGCCGATGCGGCGCTCTACCGTGCCAAGCGCAACGGTCGCAACCAGATCGCCACCCATGCCTGACGCCGGCCCAGGGTGCTGAACTTGCGTCCGGCGCGCGGGTCACTGGAACGATTGCCCGCCCGCCACCTTCACGAAGACCCACTCTCTTGACCCTGTCGCCCGTCCACCGCTCTGCAACTCTCTGGCGGGATCGTCTGCGCCGCCTGCTCGAACTGGCCCAGCGCTACCCTGGCCTGATCGCCGCCTTCGGTTTCATCTCCGGCGTCGCCAGCTTTCTGCTGGTGGAGCGGCACGAAAGCCTGGCCAAGGTCATCGCCCTGGTGATGCTCGCCAGCTGGGTCTGGCTGGTGCTGGAGAACCTGCTGCGCAAGAGCCTCTCGCGCTGGCTGGGGATACGTATCCCTCGCGTCCTGCTGCGCTATCTGACCCAACTGGTGCATCAGGAAAGCCTGTTCTTCGTGCTGCCGTTCTTCGCCATCACCACCGCCTGGAACAGCGGCCAGGCATTGTTCACCGGACTGCTCGGGGTCGCCGCGCTGGTCTCGATCATCGACCCGCTGTACTACCGCTGGCTGGCGCGGCGGCGCTGGCTGTACCTCGCCTACCATGGCGTCACCCTGTTTGCGGTGGCACTGACCGCCCTGCCGATCATCCTGCGCCTGAGCACCGCGCAGAGCTATCCGCTGGCGCTGGGCATCGCCGTGCTGCTGTCCTTCCCCAGCCTCAGCGGCCTGCTCCAGGTAAGGCGTTGGTGGCGCGGCCTGGCACTCTGCGGTCTGGCGCTGCTACTGGGCGGCAGCGGCTGGCTGGTGCGCTCGTGGGTGCCGCCAGCGACCCTGTGGATGACCGAGATGGCAGTGGCCAGCGAGCTGGACGACCGCAACCGGGCGCCTGGTCGCTCGCTCGGCGAGATCAGCCTGGCCGACCTGCACAGGAACGGACTGTTCGCCTATACCGCGATCAGCGCACCGCGTGGCCTGAACGAACGCATCTATCACGTCTGGCGCCGCAACGGCGTGGAGATCGACCGCATTCCCCTGGACATCCGCGGCGGGCGCAAGGCCGGCTACCGGGCCTGGAGCCACAAGCTGCGCTTCCCCGAGGATGCTACCGGTCGCTGGCAGGTGCGTGTCGTCACCGAGGCGGGACAGATGATCGGAACACTGCGTTTTCGTGTTCATGAGTGACCGAGAGGAAAGTCGACCAAAGGTCGGGGTTTAGCGAGAAGTCGTATGGACGACGTGCTGTCTCAATGCCACTATCCGCACAAAAGCTGTACAGATTTTGGTTTATGTACAGCTTTTGCCGAACAGGAAGTTTCTTCTCCAACCCCGCAGTGGGTGTTCCAACACTTGGCCTCTGGCCGGAGCCGCGATGGAGGCTGGGTATCGATTGATACCGCCGTTTCAGCCTCATCGCTCAAGCATTTCTCCATTACGCGGCCTTCAGCCGAAGAACCAGTAGCAGACCGCGATGGCTGCCAACACCCCGCTGAATTCTGCCAGCAGCGCGCAGCCCACCGCATGGCGGGCGCGCTGGATGCCCACAGCGCCGAAATACACCGCCAGCACGTAGAAGGTGGTCTCGGTGCTGCCCTGAATGGTCGCCGCCAGCAGCCCGGCGAAGCTGTCCGGGCCGTGGGTCTGCATGGTTTCGATCATCATCGCCCGCGCCGCGCTACCGGAGAACGGCTTGACCATCGCGGTCGGCAGGGCGTCGACGAAGCGGGTATCCCAACCCAGCCATTCGGCCATCCAGCGGATGCCCTCAAGGCCGAAATCCAGCGCGCCCGAGGCACGCAGAACACCGATGGCGCAGAGCATCGCGACCAGGTAGGGCAACAGGCTCTTCGCCACCTCGAAACCTTCCTTGGCCCCGTCGATGAAACATTCGTACACCGGCACCCGGCGCAGGGCACCCAGCAGGAGGAACAGCACTATCACGCCGAACAGCACCAGGTTGCCGAGCAAGCCGGAAAGCGCGGTCAGGGCGGCCGCCGAGAGCCCGGCCAGGGTACCGATGAACAACCCCAGCAAAAGCGCACCACCGCCGAGATAGGCGAGCACCACCGGGTCCCACAGGCGCAGGCGCTGGACGATGGCGACCGACAGCAGGCCGGCCAGGGTCGACGCCGTGGTGGCGAGCAGGATCGGCAGGAAGACCATCGCCGGATCCTGGGCACCGGCCTCGGCGCGAAACATGAAGATGGTTACCGGCAGCAGCGTCAGCGAGGAGGCGTTGAGCACCAGAAAGAGGATCTGCGCGTTGCTCGCCACAGTCGCGCTCGGGTTCAGCTCCTGCAGCGCGCGCATGGCCTTGAGACCGATCGGTGTGGCGGCATTGTCCAGGCCCAGGCCGTTGGCAGCGAAGTTCATGGTGATCAGCCCCAGCGCCGGATGGCCGCGCGGTACCTCCGGCATCAATCGGGCGAACAGGGGGCCCAGCAGGCGCGCCAGCAGCGCGACCAGACCGGCCTTCTCGGCGATACGCAGCAGGCCCAGCCAGAGCGTCAGCGTGCCGAACAGCAGGATCATCAGATCGACCGAGGTCTTCGCCATGGTGAACAGGCTTTTGACCAGCGCCTCGAACACATCCGCCTCGCCACCAATCAGCCAGCGCGCCAGGGCGGCCACTGCCGCCACCAGGAAGAAGCCCAGCCAGAGGCCGTTGAGCATGTCGTTCTCCTTGTAGAGGCGGGGATGATAGCGGCCCGGGCACGAGACGGTCATCCCGATGGTCTACCTTGCTTCTGAACCCACCCACGGAGAGAGGCAATGAAGAAGATCCTGGTGCTCTACTACTCGATGTATGGCCACGTCGAACGCATGGCTGAAGCGGTCGCCGACGGCGCAAGAACGGTCGAGGGCGTGGAGGTGACGCTCAAGCGCGTGCCGGAAACCATGCCCGAAGAGATTGCCCGCAAGGCCGGCGCCCACCTCGACCAAGCGGCGCCCGTGGCCAGCCCGACAGAACTGGCGGACTACGATGCGATCCTGTTCGGCACACCGACCCGGTTCGGCAACATGAGCGCGCAGATGCGCAGTTTCCTCGATCAGACCGGAGGTCTCTGGGCCAAGGGCGCGCTGGTCGGCAAGCTGGGCAGCGTGTTCACGTCCACCGGCACCGGCGGCGGCGCGGAAACCACCATCACCTCCTTCTGGCACACCCTGGCCCACCACGGAATGCTGATCAGCGGCCTGCCCTATGCAGTGCCCGAGCTGAGCCAGATCGATGAGGTGCGCGGTGGCTCGCCCTATGGTGCAGCAACCTTGGCCGGGCCCGACGGCTCACGGCAGCCGACTGAAAAAGAGCTGAAACTGGCTCGTTTCCAGGGCGCTCATGTCGCAGGGCTGTGCGCTCGGATGAGCTGAAAAGGCTTGGGCAGCAGGAGGGTTGTTCATTTCGCGAGCGGCAGTATGGAAGCAAGGCTCGACTGCCGGGATTGGACGAGGTGAATGGCAGCGTCATCGACGATGTTTCTGCAGGGCTGTAACCCGGAAGGCGACACACGCCAACCAGGTTGCAGTCCGTCCCGATCCGACCCGCTTGCGCGGAGGCACCCCCTCTGCCCCTGGAGCACGCCTGGCGGCGTATCCCGATCCCCTGATCGGAGCCCGCGTCAGCGAGCTCGTTGGTCCAGTAAGGACCAGCGCCTGCGCGCTGATCCTCAATACCAATCCGCTTCCTGCGCCAGCTGCTCCTGCAGCACCTGCTGCAACAGCGCGTCGGGCTCACCCAGCCAGCGCAGCGTGGCATGCCGACTCGGCGCCCGGTCGGCCGGCATGGCCTCCGGCAACCGCACGTAAAGGGCATGCGCCTGATCCTTGTCCCAGTCCACCAGGACGAAAAGGCGCTCGCCGGAACAGCGCTCCGGCTCGCACAGCTTGCCGAACAGGTAACGCTTGCCGTCGGCCTCCAGGGCCTGCATCGGAAAGCTCTGTCCGTCAAGATTGATGATCCATTCCGGGATTCGTTCCTCGGCCTGCATCAGCTGTTGCCAGGAGCGGCGAAACTCCTCGTTGGCCAGCAGCGTGCGCAGGTCGACCGCTTCAGCGGCGCTCACCGCCGAGCTGGCGATAGCCAGCCAGGCGGCGATCATCCATTGAGGCAACACGACTGTCTCCTACAAGCGACCGCGACGGCCGAAGATGAGGGAAGCCACGAACAGCACCAGGAACACCACGAAGAGGATCTTGGCGATCCCGGCTGCGGTACCCGCGATGCCGCCAAAGCCCAGTACTGCAGCAATGATGGCGATGATCAGGAATGTAATGGCCCAACTAAGCATGATTGCTCTCCTCTTTCTTGTTCGGGAAGGCCGTCGGGCCTCCCGCTCGGAGTGACACAGCGACTGCATGCGCCTCTCGTCTCCGGCGACCGCCGGGAGCTCGTTACGACCGCGCTCGCGCGACCGTGATAATTCAGTGGCTTTCCGTGGCGGGCTGGCGCAACTGCCAGTCATGCCGTACGACGTCTGACGTCATTTCCGCAGCGATCTCCCCGGTCTGGCGACAACCGGCAAGCATCTGCCCGATGAGGCAGGTGCAGCCCAGCGCCACCATCAGCAACAGTCCCAGACCCAGCAATGCGAATACGATCAACATGATTTCTTCCTCCGTCCTCAGAAGACCCAGCGCTGCACGGGCGCGCTGCGCTCCACCCACCCGCTCGCCGGCTCCAGGGAAAGAGCTGGCAGTGCCCACTCACCCAGCGACTGCTCAACCGTCACTGCACGCGCACCTGACCCCGGACCTTCGCCGGCAGGGCTATGCCCCGCCATCAGCAACATTCCGCTGACCATGCCGGTCAGCAGCAGCGCCCGACCAAGGGGCTGGATCATTGCGCGAGATGGGTTCATGTCGATCACCTGCCGTGTGATTGCAGAAAGCCTTGCGGCTTACTGCATGCTGCGTTTGAGTTCATGCATGCGCGCGTGGCTGGCGCGCAGGCGCGGAAGTTCGGCGTTCAGCACCGCCAGCATCTCGCTGTCGGCATCCTGCAGCGCATCTTCGAAGGTCTGCAGGATGCGCTCCTCGGCCAGATCCAGCTGAGCCACGTAGGTAGCCGCCTGATCACGCGAGAAGTTGGCCCGGGTGTCCGCGTAAACCTCGCGCAGGGCGCCGGAAAGCGTGCCGCCCTGGGCCGGCTGTTCCTGATGGGCGGCGACCTGCATGGCCAACGCCTGGATCACCTGGCTCTTGACCTCGGCCATCTCGCCGAACAGCACCTGCAGACTCGGCTCGCGAACCTGCTCGGCCGCATGGCGGTAGAAACGCTCACCGTCACGGGTGACTTCGATCAGTTCATTCAGGCGGGCGGTCTTGCTGCTCATGGCTGTTCTCCGGAACCTCTGGTTACTGGACCTGAACCGCGTCGGCATCCACGCCTCGCACACCACGGATGTTGCGCGCGGTCTCTATCGCGAGATCCTTCTGCGCGGCGCTGGGAACCTGGCCGGCGAGGCGGACCATGCCGTTTTCGGTGCTGACGTCGATCTTCAGGCCATCGAGGTTGTTGCTGACCAGATAGCTGGCCTTGACCTTGCTGGTGATCCAGCCGTCGCTGATGGCCGCCCCGGCCTGGTCGGCGCTGTCTTGTGCCTTGGCCGCGGTGGAGCTGGTTGTACTGATGCTGAGCAGGTTGTTGACGTCGCTGACGCCATCGGTGTTGGCCGCCAGACGTCCGGCCAACTCCTTGGCTTCCGCGCTGCGCGCCTCACCCTTGAGGGTGACCACGCCGGCGCGGGTGTCGACGTTCACATCCATGCCTTCGGTATTGCTGTTCCACAGCAGCTTGGATTTGATCGTCGCGGTCAGGGTCGCATCCTCGATGCGCTGGGCCAGATCGCGCTCACTGCCGGCTTCGCGCGGCTTGGTCGCAGGATCGACCTTCAGGCGGTTGTCGACCTTCTCGATGCCGTCGATGCCGAGGGCAACCTGCTCGGCAAGATCGCGGTCGATATCGCTCTCGACGCTGCCACTGAGAATCGCAGTGCCGTTCTCGACATCCACATCGATGGTGAAAGGATTGAGGTGGCGGTTGAGGGTGATGGCGGTCCAGATGGAGCCTTCCTGACGCGCCTCGCGCAAGTCGGCCGAATCGGCCGAGGCAGTCAACGGCATTCCGCCGAGCAGCAGCGCAGTGGTGGTGGCCAAGGCCAAGGACTTCAAATGGTGCATGCCTGTCTCCGTTCGTCGCAAGTGATGACGGGGGAGACTTTCGCAAGGCCTGTGCCAGCTTTTCCTTCGATTTTTTATCTTTATTTTTCAGATACTTATGACATATGAGCGCGATCGTTCTGCATGCACGCTGCAGGATGGGTTCAAATGCACATTGCAACTTGCACGACTTTTCCCTGACTAAGGGTGGCTATCGATCAACCACGGAGAAGCAATGGACACCACAACGGAGCATCAGGGCCGCATTCTGCTGGTGGACGACGAGTCCGCCATCCTGCGTACTTTCCGCTATTGCCTCGAGGACGCCGGGTACAACGTTTTCACCGCCGGCAGCGCGGCGCAGGCCGAAGCGCTGCTGCTGCGCCAGGTTTTCGACCTGTGTTTTCTCGATCTGCGTCTGGGAGAGGACAGTGGCCTCGACCTGCTCGCGCAGATGCGTCTGCAGGCCCCCTGGATGCGCGTGGTGATAGTCACCGCCCACTCCGCGATCGACACCGCCGTCGATGCGATGCAGGCCGGGGCCGCCGACTATCTGGTCAAGCCCTGCAGCCCTGATCAGCTGCGCATGGCCGCCAGCAAGCAACTGGAAATCCGCCAGCTGGCGGCCCGCCTGGAGGCGCTGGAAGGAGAGGTCAGCAAGCCCAACGATGGGCTTGAATCGCACAGTCCGGCGATGATGGCGGTGCTGGAGACCGCACGGCAGGTGGCCGGTACCGACGCCAACATCCTCATTCTTGGCGAGTCGGGCACCGGCAAGGGCGAACTGGCGCGTGCCATCCACGGCTGGAGCCGCCGAGCGCGCAAGGGCTGCGTAACCATCAACTGTCCCTCGCTGACTGCCGAGCTGATGGAAAGCGAACTCTTCGGCCACAGCCGCGGGGCCTTCACCGGCGCCACCGAAAGCACCTTGGGCCGAGTCAATCAGGCCGATGGCGGCACCCTGTTCCTCGACGAGATCGGTGACTTCCCGCTGACGCTCCAACCCAAGCTGCTGCGCTTCATCCAGGACAAGGAATATGAAAGGGTCGGTGACCCGGTGACCCGGCGCGCGGACGTTCGCATCCTCGCGGCCACCAACCTGAACCTGGACGAGATGGTCCGCGAGGGCCGCTTCCGCGAAGACCTGCTCTATCGCCTCAACGTCATTACCCTGAAGCTGCCGCCACTGCGCGAGCGCGGTGAAGACATTCTCGAGCTGGCCGAGCGTTTTCTTGCCCGCTTCGTCAAGGAATACGCGCGCCCTGCGCGGGCATTCAGCGACCAGGCGCGCAGCGCCCTGCTGGCCTATCACTGGCCGGGCAACATCCGCGAGCTACGCAACGTGATCGAGCGGGCGAGCATCATCTGCGCGCAGGCGGAGATCGAAACCAGTCACCTGGGCTTCGGCGAACAACCCACCGGCAACAATCCGCGGGTCGGCGCACAACTGAGCCTCGAGGAACTGGAAAAA
>Ga0102830_1001078_pt1 | contig 10611 bp, 11 predicted proteins | sample ColrivemetaGS703_FD_84511 | JGI IMG/M metagenome (GOLD analysis project Ga0102830, IMG submission 84511) | Estuarine microbial communities from the Columbia River estuary - Freshwater metaG S.703 | ecosystem: Environmental > Aquatic > Marine > Intertidal zone > Estuary | place: USA: Columbia...
AGATTACAAGGTCACCCAACAACTCATGAAGGTTTACCAGGAGTTCGCATGGCATCGGGTTCGTTAGGACAAGGTTTGTCGGTAGCTATTGGAGCGGCTCAAGCTAAGAAATTGAACAACGACAACCATTTGGTTTTTGCTCTTTTAGGTGATGGTGAATTACAAGAAGGTCAAAATTGGGAAGCGATTATGTATGCTTCTGCAAAAAAAGTAGACAACTTAATTGCAACAATCGACTTAAACGGAAAACAAATTGACGGAACCACAGACGAAGTTCTAGCTATGGGAAGCGTAAAAGCCAAGTTTGAAGCATTCGATTGGATTGTATTAGAAATCGCAGCAGGAAACAACATTGACGCTATCAAAGCTGGTTTGGCTGAAGCAAAATCAAAATCAGGTAACGGAAAACCGGTTTGTATTTTATTGCATACCGAAATGGGTAACGGTGTTGATTTCATGATGCACACACACGCTTGGCACGGAAAAGCGCCAAATGATGAGCAATTAGCAAAAGCTTTAGAACAAAATGTTGAAACTTTAGGAGATTATTAAATCGCTTTAAGCATTATGCTTTAAGCCTTACGCTTATTGCCTATTGCCTTTAGCTTACAGCAAAAAATAAAATGAAAAAATATATCAACCAAGGCAGCAAAGATACCCGTTCAGGATTTGGAGCTGGAATGACTGAATTAGGTCAAAAAAACGAAAACGTAGTAGCACTTTGTGCAGATTTAATTGGATCATTAAAATTTGATGATTTCAAGAAAAACCACCCAGAGCGTTTCTTCCAAATTGGAATTGCAGAAGCGAATATGATTGGAATTGCAGCAGGATTAACGATTGGTGGAAAAATTCCTTTCACAGGAACTTTCGCTAACTTTTCTACAGGAAGAGTGTATGACCAAATTCGTCAATCGGTAGCGTATTCGGATAAGAATGTGAAGATTTGTGCTTCTCATGCTGGGTTAACGCTTGGAGAAGACGGAGCAACTCACCAAATCTTAGAAGACATTGGTTTAATGAAAATGTTACCTGGAATGACGGTAATTAATACGTGCGATTACAACCAAACCAAAGCAGCAACAATTGCTTTAGCTGATCATCATGGTCCAGCGTATTTGCGTTTTGGTCGTCCAGTAGTGCCTAACTTTATGCCAGCTGACGAACCTTTCGTAATTGGAAAAGCGATTCTATTAAATGAAGGAACTGATGTTACGATTATTGCAACCGGACATTTAGTTTGGGAAGCTTTGGTAGCGGCAGAAGCTTTAGAAGCAAAAGGAATTTCGGCTGAAGTAATCAATATTCACACGATTAAACCATTAGACGAAGAAGCAATTTTAAAATTGGTGAAGAAAACAGGTTGTGTGGTTACAGCGGAAGAACACAATATCATTGGTGGTTTAGGAGAAAGTGTTTCTAGAACATTAGTACAAAACCATTTGGTACCACAAGAATTTGTAGCGGTTAACGACAGCTTTGGAGAAAGTGGCACACCAGACCAATTAATGGAAAAATACAAATTAAACAATCAAGCGATTGTGGAAGCAGTAGAAAAAGTGATTAAAAGAAAGTAAATCATTTTACATATTATAATTTCAAAATCCTCAATAGCTTGATATTGAGGATTTTTTTATATTTGCAACTTATAAGCCATGAATATGAATTGGAAAGCCAAAACGTTACTACACAAAGGAAGTCCTAGAATTGCGATTTACTTTGAAAAAAATGCAGCCTTAATTGCTCGAATAAAAACTTTTGAAGATGCCCGCTGGAGCGCTTCTAATAAATATTGGCATTTGCCTGACACCGAAGCGAACCGATTGCATTTCAACCTTCCATTAGCGCATACTTTAGTTCCAAATGCTGAAGGAATTACAAGCATTGAAACTTTCAAACGCTATTTGTTATCTAAAAGATACAGCCCAAACACCATTAACACATATAGCGAAGCTTTAAAATCGTTTTTAACTTTTTGTAATACCAAAGCAATTAAAGACATTACTAACGAAGATGTGATTTTATACAACAATGATTATATTTTAAAGCATAATTTATCTTCATCGTATCAAAATCAGATTGTGAATGCAATTAAATTATACTTTAAAATAGTAAAAGAAACGGCAATTGATATTGACAAAATACATCGACCAAAACGAGAAAAGACTTTGCCGAATGTTTTAAGTAAAGAAGAGGTACTTAAAATAATTGATTCAACTGAGAACTTAAAACACAAAACTTTATTAGCATTGATTTATTCGGCTGGACTTCGTATAAGCGAAGCTTTAAACATGAGACCAAAAGACATAGATAGTGTTCGTATGTTAATTCATGTAAAAAATGCTAAAGGAAAAAAAGACAGATATACTTTATTGTCGGAAAAAGTTTTACAGCTTTTAAGAGAATATTACACTATTTACAAACCTAAAGACTACTTATTTGAAGGACAATTTGGTGGTATGTACAGCAGTAGAAGTGCACAAGTAATTTTAAAACAAGTAGCTGAAAAAGCAGGAATAAAAAAACCCATAACTCTTCATACATTAAGGCATAGTTTTGCAACGCATTTATTAGAAAGTGGTACTGATTTGCGCTATATTCAAGATTTATTGGGTCATAGTAGTCCGAAGACTACAATGATTTACACACATGTAACAAATGATAGTTTGAAAAAAATAAAAAATCCTTTTGATGTGTAAGTTTTTTAATATAAATTTGAAAAAGCTTAACAAAAATAAGCGAAATAAAAACAAGCAAAACTTTCGCCAATCTTGCCAATAAGGCATGATACTAGTTCAAAAGTTTCGCATATAAACGAGTTGTGTGCAAGCTAAATTCGGAATGATAAGAACATAAAATTAATGATGAAATTAAATTATTTAAAAGGACTTTTTAATTTGCTAATATTACTATCTCTAGCTAGTTGTAACAAATTAAAACCAAATACATTTATTTTAAATGGAACTATAAAAGGCAACTATTCAGGTTTTATCTATCTCAATTATGATTCTAAAGAAGACAGTTGTTTAGTTTCAAACAATAAATTTCGTTTCAAAGGAACTATATTATCAACTACTTCTGCGAGATTAGGGACTAAAAGGCGAACGTCTGCAATGGAAAAGGATTTCTATCTTGAAGAATCCGAAATCATAATTAACATTGAAATCCAGCAAAAAAAAATAAGAGAAACAGAACTAGATTGGATAATTATTAATTCTACTAAAGGAAGTAAAATAGCTGATTTGCAAAATGAATTTGAAAGTTATAAAAGTAAGTTTAGAAACAGTAAAGATTGGGAATTAAAAAAGTATTTGAAAATCGATGAAATTATAACAAAAAATCCAAAAAGTAAATATAGTGGAAGTCTACTTGCTGAAGAATCTTGGAATTCTAACTCTGATGCTTTTAAATTGAAGAGAATGTACGAAAAATTAGACTTAAAAACTCAAGATTCATCAACTATTGCTGTTTTAAAAAGCAATTTATTTCCAGAAGAGATTTCATTTGTCGGTAAACAAATCATTGACTTTGAACTTCCAAATGAAAATGAAAAAATATTACAAACAAAAAACTATAGAGGTAAAATATTATTTATAGATTTTTGGGCTTCTTGGTGTGAACCTTGTCGAAAACAAATGCCTGAAATTAAGAGAGTTTATGGTCAATTTAAAAAACATCAATTTAAAATACTTGCTATTTCACTCGATTCAGAAAAAAACAAACAAAAATGGCTAAATGCAATTATTAAGGAAAATTCGACATGGGATAACGTAATTGAAACAGGAGAGTTTGATGGCGAAGTAGCTAAAATGTATAATATACAATCAATTCCATCAAATTTTTTAATTGATGAAAGAGGTATAATTTTAGAACAAAATATTTCTCCTAAAGAACTTGAAGAATATTTGAGTATATATTTTAAAACAAAAAAGAAGTAAAGCCAGCACACAACAGCGGTTTAAAAATATGGCTAGTTTCGGGAATTTTTGAAATGGCGCAGTTGCTCAATTTAAAGTTTTGTGTATATTTGTGAAGGCTTGGTGCTGGTTTTTCGCCACAATTTTCAAGCCGCGAAACGTTAGCCGTAATTTAACCTCAAAATGCCGAAAATGAAGAAATTATTCCTTTTTATACATTTAATAACATTGAATATTTCATTCTCTCAAATTTCAACATCTATAATTCCGATTTCGGAAACTTACTCATCAAATCGTGAGTTTGAATTAAAATCAATATCTTATGATGACGAATTCCCTAACTTGAAAGGAGAATCTTTTATTTATTATACTGAGGAAACTGATAGCTTAGGAGCAAAAAAAATATTTTACAAATTGAATCGCTCATTTGATATTTATGATGGTTATCCATTCTTTGTAGCGATTAGTAATGATGGTAGAAAAATAGTTTATATAAAAAATGAAGTTTATTATAAAGGCGAAGAACACAAAAATGTAACGTATTATTTAGACGGAAAATTAGTAAAAACATATACAACAGAGGAATTTATAGATTGCAATAAAGACCTAGAAAAATGTGAAATGTTTTATGATAATCAATACACAACATACAAAAAACAAGGTCCAACAACGAGAGAATACAAAGATAATATTACCGAAAAAGATAAATTTTTAAATAAAAACTATATTTTCAATAAGAATGATACAATTTATATTATTGACAACAGAAAAAAAGTTCATCTATTTGATTTAAACAAAAATGAATTTATTAAAAGAAAAATTGATTTTGACTCAATTTATCCAAAAATTAAAAATATTGAAGCAGTAAAAAGCAAAATATCATATTATAATTATCCATACAAGTATATCATTGATATTGAAAATTCAAATGATAACAAAAAACTTTCGCAAGCTATAAGTGATATATCAAATCTTAAATTTATACCAGTATTTGATTCAACCTTTCATAAATATAAATTACACAGAATTGAACTAACTGGCTATTTAGATAGAGAAGGGAAATTTGAAATTGATGTTATTAAAAGTGACAAAATATTTGATGAAAATAAAATAAAAGAATTTTTAAAGACTACAACTTTTAAAACAGACTTTATACCCAAAGAAGTTGATAAAATTTATTTAACCAGCTTTTTTGGTGGATATAGAAATTATGATATTAAAATTGCTGAACAAGAAACTATTAAAGAGAAAGAAGATAGAATAGAAGAATATAAAAAACGATTAACTCTAGAAAAAATAGATGACATTTATATTCCTAAAAATCTCTATGAATGCTTTACAGAATTGGATAAAACTCTAAATTTTGAGAGCAAAAAGCAACTTAAAGAATCAAAAGATACTTGGCAATTTAATTCACATATGGGAGGTTTGGGAATGTGGATTAGAAATAATTGGGGAATAAATGGAGGTTCACGTCTTTCAAAATATTTTCATAATCGAGAAGTTGGAACAAAAAGAGGATTTGGAAATGATGAAATTTCAGGAATAATAATCGAAGAATATATTAAATGGTTAAAAGGAGATAAAGAATCTTGGAAAAAATGGGAAAAAGAAAATCCTGAAAAAAAATAAACTACGGCTAACACAGGTTTTACGCTATTGCGGGTTTTGGGCTTAATTTAAAGTTTGTTTTGTATCTTTGAAATCAGTACATAACCGAAAGTTTCTGCTTCCTTAGTCCGCAACAGACGTAAAGCCTGGAAACGTTGGAAAAAGTCTCCGACTTCTTCCCAACCAGCGGAGCTTTCGAAGGAAGAAGCTCTTTCAGACCTTCTCCCAACTAGACCTTTGCGCAAGCGCAAACGCCTTCGCAAAGCTCCGCTGGTTAGCAAACATTAAAACTAAATATTAGCAATTAAATTATTTTTTTTATGAAAAAAAATTACTTTTTAAAACAATTTCAATTTTTTGTTTGATTATAACTACCTATTCGCAAGCACAGACTTACAATATTAATACTGCTGCAAACCCAGCTGTTGGTGGAACATATTAAGGAAATACAGGAATTGATGCTACATATGATTGCGCTTTTGACGGACAACCTGCAATTGATTTAGGCTCATTCACAGATACTAACACCTCTGGTGTTGAAATTTCTACTATGAATCTCACTATTTATGGCGCATGTTCTGGCGATGTTGAATTTTTTATTAATGGGACCTCTGTGACTACAGGTACTGCTACTGGACTTTCTTGCTCTTGCCAATCTATTGCGTCAGACCCTAACTTACCACAAAGTTATTCAGTGACAATAACGCCTACTATTGTAGCTGCTTATAACATAGTGGAGTAAATACCTTATCTGTATCTTCTAGTAATTCTTCCTCAGGAGCTCAATGCTTCTATGGTGCAGATGTTACAGTAACAACAACAACTTTGAGTAATGATGATTTTGAATATGATACAGTAAAAATATATCCAAATCCAGCTTCTGATTTTATAACTATTTCAGGCTTAAAGAACAAAGAAAATTATATTGTGTATGATGTGTTAGGAACTGAAATTCTTAAAGGAATTATTATAGAAGAAGGTGAAATTAGAATCAAAAACTTTTCAAATGGACTTTACTTTTTGAGATTTGATAACGGAAATACAATCAAATTTATAAAAAAATAAAAATAACATTTGCTAACATAGTATATAAAACCGTTAAAAAAGCTGTTTATGGCTACTCGCCATTTTTAGAGTGTAATCAAATTTTATCTACTAATTTTCCAACCACCGCTTATTTAAAAATATCCATTGTGTTAGATTACTACTTTTTTTTGCAATTTTAAAACTAAAAGTTAGGCTACTTTTTTTTTAGATTGTTTACAATGAATTGTTTTTAGAGTCGTAATAAAATGTGATCAACTCATTCTAAAACTTATAAGGTCAAAAAAAATCCCGATTTTAAAAAATCGGGATTTTTATTTCATTTAATTACAACTCGGATCAAGATGTTTTCTAATCATGTTGCCCGGACAAAATGGAATATCAAAAAAGGAGTAATAAGTAATATTTCCGTTACCATCATTGCTTTGAATGATTTCCGTTTTTGTTGCCACTCCATCACCATCATCATCAATATCTAAAAAGTCAGGAACTTTATCACCATCCGTATCATCATCAAAATAATCATTATTGGTATTTAAATCTTCGTATTTAGACAATACACCATCTCTATCATTATTTCTTTCTTTTAAGGCAAAAAGTTTAATTTGAAAAACAATTGGCTTATATATGCCAATATTAGGTCTACCTCCATTAAAATAAGCTAATCCAGATGGAATAAATACAATTACATTACCATAGTTTTGGTAATTCACAAAACCATTTGGACCCATTGTACTTCCACTAGCCGTTTTAATCTTTGAAAGAATTTGACGATATCCAGAAATTGCTGAAATATTAGACTCTGGAAATGAAAACCAAAAACCTGAATTATTCTGATCAAAAACCACATTACTTAAATTCCAGCCTTTATATGCCGTAAATGTAGAGTCAACTGACGTTGGAGTAACACCTGCTCCTTCATCAAGAACTATGTAATACAATTTATAATCTACATCATCATCAATCCTTCCGTCAGTTAGCAAATTTCTTCTAGTATCATTTTTTACAGTTACAAATTGCAAAGGATAATCAGTTTGATCCCATACAGAAACTTGAGTTCCTCCATCCGGAATAGAATCAATAGTAACGTTCATATTACCGTCTAAAGTCATATAAGTTGATTGCAAATATGTCTCAATTTCTGTTAGATTTTCATCATAAACTTCTTGTCTATCTCTTGGAGGAGTTACGTTTGGTCCATCATCATTTTTACATGACACTAATAAACTCAAACCTATCATTAGTAAAAAATACTTATTCAACTGCTTCATTATTATTTAATATTTAATGCCGCAAGATACAATTTTCCTTTATTTTTGTACAAATATTAACACTGATTTTTGATTTTAGATGCGAATAGATAAATATTTATGGTGTATACGCTACTACAAAACCCGAAGTATGGCTACCGAAGCTATAAAAAAAGGGCGTGTGAGTGTAAATGGGCAAACGGCAAAACCCTCTCTTGACGTGTTTCCTATGGATAAAATTGTGCTTCGAAAAGACCAAATCAATTACCAAATCAAGGTGCTTGACATTCCTTTAAATCGCTTGGGTGCTAAATTAGTGGATATGTATCGCAAAGATGAAACACCTGAAGAAGCTTTTGCACATTTGGAGCTTTTAAAACTAAGCAAAGATCATTATCGCGCGCATGGAACAGGTCGCCCTACCAAAAAAGAACGTCGCGATATTGATGATTATACCAATGACTTTGATACCGATGGAGATGGAACTGAATAAAACCTATTGGGAAACCCGATACCAAAACAACGAAACAGGTTGGGAAACTGGTTCCATAACCACACCATTGAAGGATTATATTGATCAATTAACCAATAAAGACTTAAAAATTCTAATTCCAGGTGCTGGAAATGGATATGAGTTTGATTACCTCATCCAAAAAGGGTTTACCAATGTTTTTGTGATTGACATCGCTCCTACTCCATTGGAAGCCATTAAAAAGAGAAACCCAGAATATAGCAGGCATTTATTACTTGGCGATTTCTTCGAATTAAATGAAACATTCGATTTGATTTTGGAACAGACTTTCTTTTGTGCATTAGATCCCAAATTAAGACCCAATTACGTTTCCAAAATGCACCAATTATTGCATCCCAATGGAAAATTAGTGGGTTTATTATTTGATTTTCCGCTTACCAATGAAGGTCCGCCATTTGGAGGAAGTCTTGAAGCCTATTTAGCACTATTTCCAGCTCAATTTCATTTGAAAACTTTGGAAAGAGCACATAATTCTATAAAACCTCGTGAAGGTAAAGAACTCTTTTTTATCTTTGAAGCAAAATAACACAACATGCAAAACATCATTTTAACGCACCAAGAAATTGTTCATAAAACCAAACGCATAAGTTACCAAATCTTTGAAACTTTTGCCAATGAAGAAGAAGTAGTTATTGCTGGTATTGCCAACAGTGGTTTTAAATTTGCTCAAAAAATTGCTACCGAATTGGAACGTATATCCGATTTAAAAGTGATTTTGTGTGAAGTTCAAATCAACAAGCAAAATCCGCAAGAACCGATTACAACTTCGCTTACCAAAGAAATGTACAGCAATAAAGGTTTGGTTTTAGTAGATGATGTACTGAATTCAGGAACTACGCTTATTTATGGCGTAAAACATTTTCTGGATGTACCACTTAGAAAATTCAAAACAGCTGTGCTAATCGACAGAAATCACAAAAAATATCCAGTTAAAGCTGATTTCAAAGGTTTATCGCTTTCTACCTCTTTACAAGAACACATTCAAGTAGTTTTTGAAGAAGAAACGAGTTATGCATATTTAAGCTAATTGGGTTCTAATTTCTTCCACAATTTCTTCCACTGATTTCGCATCAATTGCAATGGTGTGTTTCGCTTGTTGATAGTAATAATTGCGATCAAACAAGTGTTTGGCTATAAATTCAGGTAATTCTTCATTTGCAATATTCGCAACTAGTGGACGTAATTCTTTTTCATTCTGCAAACGCGCTACCAATGTTGCTATGCTTCCTCTAAGATAAAACGAATGAACGGTTTCGTCTTGCAGCAACAAGTGGTTATTGGCATAACAAGGCGTGCCACCACCTAATGCTAAAATATAAGAATCGTTTTGTTGATGAAATGCTTGTAACAGTTGGTGTTCCACTTTTCTGAAGTAGATTTCTCCTTTGGTTTCAAAAATAAAATTGATAGATGCATTTTCCTTTTCAGCTATAATTTCATCCAAATCATAAAAGGGAATTCCTACATTATTTGAAAGCTCTTTTCCTATTTTCGATTTTCCAGAAGCCATATAACCCACGAGTACTATTTTCATATTTCAAATAATTCCTTATAAATTAAGGAGTTAAAAATTAATTTCAAAAAAAAGACAAATTTATAAGAAAAAGCCATTGAAAAATAAATTTAAGGTTATATATTTGCACCCGCATTCAAGAAAAGAAAATGACTTGGTAGCTCAGTTGGTAGAGCACATCACTTTTAATGATGGGGTCCTGGGTTCGAGCCCCAGCCAGGTCACAAAAGTAAATTATTTTCAAGAATGCATTGACTTGGTAGCTCAGTTGGTAGAGCACATCACTTTTAATGATGGGGTCCTGGGTTCGAGCCCCAGCCAGGTCACAAAACCTTAAAAGACGTTGCCCAGCAGCGTCTTTTCTATTTTAGGCCATGTGGAGAAACGGTAGACTCGCCATCTTGAGGGGGTGGTGCTCGTAAGGGCGTGAGGGTTCAAATCCCTCCATGGTCACAAAATTTATCTATTTAAAAGGGTTTTGACGTTTTTTAGACAACATTTACTAAACCAATCGCATAAAACCTCTAAAATATAATTAAATTCCAAAAAAAGCCCCAATCGGGACTTTTCTATAACTACTTCATAAATTGTTGCAACGGCTTGAGTTGCTCCATGTCTACATTTGATTTTTTGAGTAATTGGAATAAAGTCATCACATGATTGACATCCATATCATCGCCTAAAATTCTAACTATAGCAAAACCAGCTTCATCTTGATTGGCTACTAATACAAATTCATCAAAT
>Ga0102830_1001079_pt1 | contig 10593 bp, 10 predicted proteins | sample ColrivemetaGS703_FD_84511 | JGI IMG/M metagenome (GOLD analysis project Ga0102830, IMG submission 84511) | Estuarine microbial communities from the Columbia River estuary - Freshwater metaG S.703 | ecosystem: Environmental > Aquatic > Marine > Intertidal zone > Estuary | place: USA: Columbia...
CCCCTCCCGCCACCATGGCTAACAGGAAACACCCCATCACCATATCCAGCCCTAGACTCTTAGGGTCACTGATAAACCCGCCAAAACAGATGCCCAGCCAGGTTCCTGCTATCCAGAATGACCAAAGGGCCAAGCCGCCGCCAAACAAAATACCGATACCCGGTTGCTCGCGACTAAAGGCTTGTAAAGACATCGCCCAATTGGCGTCTGAAGCTACGAGCATCACACCATAGCGAGTTGCCGGCGGTAAATTACGTAGCCACGGGTAGAGCGTTGCCCCCATCAATAAATGCCGGGCATTAATGGCAAACACCGTAATCACAAGCGTGAGGATTGGGACCTCCCTCCCCCACAACTCCAATGCTGCGAACTGTGAGGCACCCGCAAAAACCAGCGTGCTCATCGCCATAATCACGCTGTTATCCAAGCCGGTCTGCACAGCTGCCAGTCCGAAAGCCGCCCCGAATACGATGACAAATACCGAGATAGGCACGAGCTGCTTGAAACCCGCCCATACCGCCTGGCGATTGAATTCATGCAGGCTCGTATTAACATCTGACATGCCGCACCTCTCTACTCCTTGGAAATACTGAAATGGAGAGGTCGCCGTGGCTGGTTAGCGGTTACTGAGGCAGGCTCTCTGAGTGGAGTTTACATATAGATGAAACGCCACTGATTAAAACAGCCGTGAGTTTATAAACACACAGTCTCCGTTTCCTCAGCGAACGAGGCGCTCTAATGTGTTTACTGTGTCAGGCATAAGTCCATTTTCAACTTGGCATCAGGCCCAACACGCCGATGCACACAAGCACGGCAATAACCGGAATAAGCACCGTCACTACGAAAATGTCTTTGTAGGCCTGCTTGTGGTTAAGGCCCATGATCATCAACATGGCAATCACTGCGCCGCAATGCGGCAGTGAGTCCAGGCCGCCGGCGGCAATGTTAGCGATACGGTGGAGGACTTCAGGCTCCACCCCCATGTCCAGGTACTTAGGTGCCAGAGTTTGCATAAAGATCTGCAGACCGCCGGAGGATGAACCCACAATCCCGGAAACCACACTGACCGAAGCGACAATCGACAGTAGTGGCGGTAAGTCCACCGACAGTACCCAGTTAACGAACTGACTGAAACCTGTCGTTTGCGTAACTACGCTGCCAAAACCGATAACGGCAGCGGTATTGAGCAGCGGCATAATCGAGTCGTCAGCACCCTGCCCAAGCAGCGTGAAGGTGTTACGCCGTAATGCCGGGAACAACAGAATGGCCGCTAACGTCGCGATAACCAAAGCCAAGCTCGGCCAGATGATCGGCTGGCTCTGGCTGAAGCTCAGCATCTGACTGAACATGCCTTCGCCCGCGACCAAGCCACTGCTCAGCAGCAAGCGCGGCAGCATGATGACCCCTAACACGACAACAATCGGTAGCAACGCCATGCCCCAATGCGGGCCAGCACCGGGCTCGCCAGCCATTTGCTCCATACGCAAGTCCTGAGCATTAACCTCAAACCCTTCGCCGCGGGCCTGAGCAATGCGCCACTCGCGCTGCATATACAACATGCCGAGGCTGATCATCACCACGCTGGCCAGCAGTCCAATCCCGGCACCGGCAAAAAGATCAGTACCGAGGGCATTGGAGGCGATTACGTTGTGAATCGACGGCGAGCCAGGTAATGCGGTCATGGTGAACGTACCTGAACCGAGTGCAGCCGCGGCGCAGAACAGCCGTTTAGGTAAATTAGCCTCACGCATGAGGGTAATGCCCAGTGGATACATGGTGAAAATCACCACAAACACGACTACGCCGCCATAGGTCAGCAAGGCACAGACTGCAACCGTCACCCACAACGTGCGCCGAATACCCAAGGTACGGGTAATTGCCTGAGCAATGCTGCTGGCGGCCTGACTCGCGGCCATCACCTTGCCGAAGATCGCACCACAGAGAAACAATACGAAAAATTTACCCGCGAAAGAGAACGCCCCCAGCGGCCCAAAGGGAAAATACTCAAGTAGCGTTTTGGGTATCTCAAGGTCGTTGGTTAGCGCAATCACCAGCGAACAAGCCAGCGCGGCAATTAAAATATTGATTCCGCGCAGCGCCATCCATATTAGTAATGCTAGCCCTACAAACAACCCTAAATTACCCAACATAATTGCCTACCCTTATTGTTCTATGGCCATAGCCTCACCCTAGTAGCGAGGTAATACAGTGCGTTTATAGAGCAGGGATAGCGCAAAAGGTAGGACTATAGGGTTTCTTTCTGGCTCTACCGCGCTTCAGTGTATGAGTCGTATAGGCAGCAAAAAAACAATAGCTGGCAAGGCGCAAACCTATTAAACCACGGACACAAGCAGGCATTGATTGAAGACGCGCACGCACACCTGATTGCTCTTCTGAACAAACGCTAAGCATTGAACCCTGAGCTGAAACGTGGACGCTCAGCTCATTTTGTCCGCTGGACATTTACTCAATGGCTTCGTCTTTTTCGTTGCGACTAATGATCGCAGCACCCACCAAGTCACCGGTCACATTCAAGGCTGTCGCGCCCATGCCAACCAGCGAATCGATCGCGGCGAGCAAGGCAACTGTCTCGATCGGCAAGCCCACCTGTGCGAATACAGTGGCAATCATGATGATTCCGGCACCTGGTACACCAGCAGTGCCGATCGTGGCCAGAGTACCCACAATCACGATTTGTACCATCTGCATCAGGTCGAGCGGCACACCCATCACGTTGGCAGCAAAGACGGCCGAGATCGCGATCCTGATTGCCGCCCCATCCATGTTGATCGTGGCACCGAGAGGTAAAATGAAGCTATACGCTCGGTGAGAAAGCCCCATGTTACTGGCAGCGTTCATGGTAATCGGCAATGTGCCCGAACTACTCTGAGTGGCGAAGGCTGTAACGATGGGGGTCCTTGCATACCGAATAAAATTGCCGACTTTGACGCCCGAAACAAGCATGGCCAAGCAATAGAGACCTGCATGCACGAACAAGGCGATATACAGCACCATTACCATGCCGGCCAAGGATGTAATCGTAGCGATGCCTTGCTTTGCCACAGTGCCGGCTACGATAGCGAATATGCCTATAGGTAAGTAATGCAGTACGCCGCGCATGATCATCATGGTTGCGGCGTTGAGCCCCTCGACAACCTTCAACACCTGCCTGGCTGCATCGCCATGAACCGGGGACTCACGCAGCTTTAGCAAAGCAAGGCCAAAGGTCACGGCAGTAAAGATAATGCCCAGCATGTTCATCTGAACAAAGGCGGCAAAAAGATTGTCCGGAACGATGCTCAGCAGGACCTGAACGATGCTTGCCTGACTATTCACATCAACCGTAGCCTCGTTCGCAACCTGCATACCGGTGCCCGGAGACAGTACTGATGCTACGGCGATGCCTACAATCATGGCTATGGCGGTTGTCAGCAGATACCAGACAATGGTTTTCCTACCCAGACGCCCTACCCCTCCTGCATCGCCCTGGTTTACACCTACGATCAGGGTAAACAGAACAATGGGGACGATCAGAAACTTCAGCAACCTCAAGAGAAGCTCGCCAAAGGGAGCAAACCAGTCAACGACTTCTTGCCCAGCAAACAGCCCCACGGCGACACCCAATATCAGCGCGAGGGTGATACGGAGTATCAGAGACGACTCGGTATACGTTTTAAACAATGCGTGCATGACTTCTATTCTGAATTGGATGTGAGCAGTAAACAGGCTCACCTCGTGATGGTTCATCACAACTGTGTGCAGAGAAAGCGTGAAGTAGGTGGGCGAGCGCCCTTCTTCACACTGACTGGCTCAGCACAAGTCGATGGTTGCAGGGGCTGAGTGCAACACGATTATCGAGTTGATGCAAAAACGTCGACCAGGCATTAAAAATCGAATCTTTCGGGCAGCTCCGATAGACGCCATGCTAGAAGCTCGAATTCAAGACCACTTTAAGCGGAACGGCTTGTTCAGCAACTGCCTCAACAGCTTCGATAAGACCCTAGGCGCGTCAAAAATACCTGTTCCTGCTGGCCAGTCATTCCACGTGCTGCGGCATACGCTCTCCAGTCGCTTCGTGATGAACGGAGGAAACATACTGACCTTGCGGAAAATCCTGGGACATACTTCGCTGGCCATGACGATGCGCTACGCACACTTGACGCCGGATCATTTGCAGGATGCTTTGCGCTTTGGACCTATTGCTGACTTTGAAGAATTCTTCAGGCAGTGGCCGAGCGCTTAGGGTTTTTGCGCGCGTTTAGACGCCTCTTTAAACGCTTCTGCCATTAGGCCTGAACAGACCAAAATACCGGCACCTTTAGAAAGGCACTCATAATTTTTCTTATCTTCGCCTGAGCTTGTAATGCAGTCTTGCATGGTTATCTGCTTGTTGACGGCATCTAAACTTTTTATGCCTTTGTCATACTCAGCTGCTGATGCCTTTCCGGACTGCTTCTTCTCTCTCGCAATGTCCTTCAGGTTATCGATATCGATAGCAGTCCAACGCATTGCGCTGCCGCACATTTCTTTTTTAGAGACCTTAGCTAAGGCGGTAGGTTTGCTTTCTGAAGGCTCAGCCTCCGTCTCCGCTATTGGGAGATCGTCACCAACATAGCCTTGGTTGATCTTTACCGGTTCGACATTCGGCTGGGCAACTGGGGGCTAGGTGCTGAAGTGTTTTTGACCGCTCTCATCAACCCATTTGTAGATCTGAGCTTGCGCTGTCGTTGCAGTGCACAGAAGCAAGAGAGGAAGCAGCTTGCGACAGAACATTCGTAAGTCCTTTTATGATAAGTCGACACAATCTAGAGGTTCGATACCCAGCGGCAAAGCATCCTACAGGTCGTTTGCGCATTCAATCTCAGGCAGAGACTTTACCTTTTCCCACTATCGGCAGTGCCCAAATACCAGAAACAAAAAAGCCCACGAAACTCTAAGAACTTCAGGGGCTTACGTACTGCATATGGCGGGAATATAGGGATTTGAACCCGTCTAGAAACAGCACAGGAGAGCACATCGCCAATATAATCAGTAGGTTACATGCACCGACCTGCACTACTTACCACTCTAACGCACAGCATTTTCGACATTTTTTCGACACAAATAGCGATCAATATAAGAAAGTTTTCTTATAAGTTTCCGACTTTAGATTTCATATCTAAAACCTCGAATTTAATTCGGTCACGTAAGAGTCCACCAGAGCGGTCATCTAAACGAAAAGACTCACCAGCGCGGACGCGCTCGACGTTAGTAAAGTCAAGGGCAGCCGACGAGCTATAATCAGGCACAACACCGTTTTCCCAAGATTCAACCTTATCTAAGCCAGCAGCGTTCCACTGCGCGAGAACCCCAAGGGATGCTGGGTTTTCTTTAAATGACTGGCCATCAAATACCTTGCGATACGTCTTTGCACTATTGGATATATTATCTAATCTTGCAGAAATTTGACCTGTGCTAGTTATATCCAAAATATTTCCATCACTAGTTTTAAGTGATCTAGCTACTGCGGATGCTTTGCTAAGTGCTGCAGCCAATGTATCAGGGTCACCAAGATCAACTGATGGAAAACTAACAAGCTTAGTGCTAACTACAGGGGTCTGTGAACAAGACATTTGCCCGTTAATGGATCTGCATTGTAACTGCTGAGAAACACGCTCCGTGATAACCCACGAAGGGCCAAATGTGTCAACAGCCCAATACATGAATTTTGCCTTCCACTTCTCGACTCCAGCTGCTCTCATACCATAATAAAAACTTCTATGCGTGTCATGTTCAGTTCTGGTTTTAGTATCACAATAGTAGTCATGAATTACAGAGGCCTTAATATATTCACCTTCAAAGGGGCCACCAATAAACGACCAAAAAGCTTGCGGTATTGAAGCACCGTCTACCTCTTGTTCTGGCGGTACACTCCAGACAAGACCGTTAGGGTCGTCAAACCGAAACTCATGGGAAAGTCTAAATTTCGGTCTCGGGCTGGCAGAGATAAACTCCCCTTTCAAACTGCCGACAAAATTGCCAAAATACTCTTCAGCCGGTGATGCTTTAGAAAAAACTAAGAAAACAAAAACAGCCAGATAATTAAAAGTGCGCATCGAATTCCCTCCATGAATCCATTGTAATAAAGGTAAAGATTTAATTAATCTGGGCATTTTTCAAACACCTGAATTATGTTTGGAATGCTAGTTGTGCTTCTGCTTTTTACTGCCTCATGGATAGAAACTTTTTCCTCAACCGTAACTCCAGAGCAGTCACCTAAAATATTACTTACTTGAATAGCAATAAAATTCACATCCGCGCCCAGTACGCTCATACTTCCATCGAACCAGAGGGTTGAGAAACCAAATGCCGAGCTTTTTCTTTCAAGCGACCCAGTAGTATTATTTTTTATTTTACTTAGAAACTCAGAGGCTGCAGTACGAACCTCTAAACTATCAAGACTCTCTTTAATCTTTGAGATACTTTCAGCACTGACCTGAGAATTCATGGTGCCACCCGAGCCAGAAATGGTGTTCTTAAGTGCAGAAAATAACATTTGCTGAGAGTCGTTTGCTATGGCGTTATCCGCCTTGGTTATTTCAACAACAACGTACGAGTTATCTAAGTAAAAACAACTATCAACCGGCTCCACATCGTCCTTGCAACTTTTATACACTACGCGCCCAACATGATTATTGAATGATAGTTCAGTCCATGGGATTTGCTTGCTACGATCCTCGCTCCTAATAATAATATAATTACCAGCTTCCAATATCGCAGTATCTGGATTTACTGCGGCAGTAGTTGCGCTCATGCTTTTCAGGTCAAATGAAAAAGCCATCGCAGTATCATCTTGATCGTCTTTTATAAACACATCTGCAAGAGATGATAAAATAGAGCTGGCTGGATGCGCAGGCGGGTAAAAAGTTTCGCCTAAGATAGCTAGATTTTCTGCAAGATTAGTGAGCTGAGTTCCATCAGCATCAAGCTCAACTATATAAATATCCATCTTAAATGGATTTCCGTTGTATGTAATAGGACCGTACACACCATGTAAATTTGAAAAATTTAAAAATTGACCACGACGAACATCATCACTGTAGTAAATTACTTTTGAGTTTTTCACCCCGTCGCTACCGAATTTTCTAGAGCACGGGTCCTCACAGGTGCTGGCAACTATTGCTATATCCCCCGAAGTGGGCTCGTTGCGAGCGATTCGCAACAAGCTTCTAAACTCTGAAAAATCTTTGACAAAAACCTGCTTTATAGAAACAGAAATAGGATCGCCGGCGACTATTTTATTATTGGCATTTGAGGCGCTTATATATTTTGGTTGCAACTCACTACTAGAGCCAGGCCTGTTGTAGCGATAGTCGACAGCGCCCTGGTTAGAAATAGCGCAACCGGAAACGACTACGCAAATCATTACTATGAAACTTAACGGAAAAATATACTTTATATACATGATATTCCCTCATCACTTATCGATAGATTCAATCTAATTTTTCTAGGCTCTTATATGAACGAAATAGCTGAATTCCCCAATGCCATCTTTTACTGGATTAATCGCGACAATTATTCTTTGCCAGATTTTTGACGTGGCTGGATAAATTTTATGAGCCTGAAAATCATGCTAGCTAACATTTCACCAGTTGCCACATCAACGATATGAAAACCATCCATAAGATTTTCCGTGGTAACGCATCATATAATCGAGCTAAGCCGCCATTCCATAACGCACATACCGCTCATCTAGCTTCTTCGCTAGATGCTTCTTGAGCCAGGTCTGTGACCTGCCTTTCTCGCGGTAGTACTCCTCCACCAGGTGGAACACTGGCAACGACTTGAGGGCTGCCCAGCAGGACGGGAAGTCCATGCGATTACGGGCAAAGAGCGTGATGGCGTTGCCTAGCATCAGCTCGATGTTCTTTCCCGAGAAACCCCTGGCCGTTTTGTAGTAGCGGCGATAAACGAAGCGATCAACAGGGGCTAGAAAGCGAGTTTCGCTGCGTAGGATGGTCCACAGCGGATCTGTGTAGGCGACACGATGCAGAAGCTTGAAGGTATCTAGACCGTACTCAAAAAGGCCCTGCAGGTGGGTGGCCAACTCGGCGTAGTTGCATGAGTTCAGGATCTCACCACTGCTACTGTGGGAACCCTGGGCGAACTGCTCGACCACCGAGTGATGGAAACGAAATTCGACCCGGTACACATCCAGTTTCGGGTCATAGTTGCCGGTTTCATCTTCAAAGGGGTTGTCACCATCACGCCAGCGGTTTTCCCAATAGTCGAGCTTATCAACGGCTTTAGCTTGCTTGGTTTTGTTGTAGATCGCGCACTGTAGGGCTGCTGCAGAGCCGAACAGGAAGGATTGACCACGGCTGTAGGTAGCGGCCATTTCATCGAAGATGATGCTGCCTATGCCGTCGAACTCGCGGACGTTGCGGGATTTGCAGCGCATACGAGGTACAAGGTCTGCTGGTGGCGTCCAGCCTTGGAAATCGACTGCCAAGTGAACAGCACATTGGCTGATTTCAAGGGCAGTCAGTAATTGGCCTGCAAGCTCATCGAGGATCTGCTGTAGCTGTTTCGGTGAATGTTGCTCGATCAGGTGGGGGCTGACTTCGATCTTGAGGTGCGGGCCTGGTGATTCAGCTTTTACGTTGTAGTTTTTGATCAGCAGGATCAAGCCTAGATCCGCATTCTGCAGCTTGTATTGATAACCCGAGTCACGTCCGACCCTACCTGGTGCCCATTGCTTACCCGCAAAGCTAACCAGTTCGGTGCCTTCGAACAGCGCGAAGATCTCCGGACGGATACGCCTCGATAAAGCTGACGAACCGCATCGACATGACAACCGAGGATGTTAATTCGAGTCATGTCGATAAAAGCACCGTTGCCTTGATCCAGGAAATAGCGACCGGTCGGTGATTCAATGAAGTTGCCGGTTTCGTCGAAGTGAATCCGAATCAGATCGCGTGCTGGTTTCATTCTTCTATGTCCGTCTGTGCTGTTGTGTGCTGTCAAAGGAATTGTTTAAAGACGTGCTACAGGGTCGTCTGGCCTGGCGCTTGTGGCGCTGCGCTCGTACCTCGCGCATGCGCCCAAAAGCGCCTGGCTGGTTGGGTGGACGTTCACCACAGGATCCTGCCTTTCTCGTGTGCAGGTACGTTGGGGCAGTCGTGCTTATGCGGTAAGCTCCGGCAAAGCCAAGGACAGCAAGCACCAAGGAAGCCCCATGCCATACAGTCTGAGACGCCGCGAACTTTTCATCACCGTTAACCCATGGATGCTGGTAGGCAGCATTGCTGTCGGGTTATGGCTGGGCTTTATGGCAATCCTCATCACCTGCGCCCTGATCTACAAGGTCTACGAAGAGCAACAGATCCGCCAGGTTAACTCTGCACTCCGGCAGATGGGCGAAGTCTTCCAAACCACTCCCGCACGCCCCCAGGTTGACGCAAGCGCGCAGATGTTTGAGCAGTTCAACAGAACCAAGCCAAACGCCAACGCGATCAAGCCGAAGCCCAGGCTCAAACCGCAAAAGAACAACGCATAACCAGCCCACAATGCCGATTCTGGATGCAGCAACACACCACTGCGCCTACGGAAAAATCACAAGAAAGCATTCAAAAATACTGCGAATAAATTTCAAGGAAGAAAACTTGAGCAACAATACAAAGATTGAAGAAGACGCGATTGATAAAGCAATATCCAAATTCGAGTCTTTTGCCCTAAAGCATCTTAAAGAGATTTTAACAATAGCTCCGCCCGTTATAGGGCTTTCTATATTTCTTTCGTATTTTGTAAAGCAAGGATTCTATCCAAGCTTTGACATCTTGCAGTTTAGCTCTCTATTGATATTTGCCTTTGTAATAGGTGTGCTCTTAATTCTTTCAATCGCCTTAGCTTTGGCAGTGCCAGGATATATATACAAAAGCATCTTGCTCTCTCATGAAAAAACCCAAAAAAAGCTTAAGCTACATTTTATAAAACCAGACGAAAGCGAAGACAAAGCTCAGATGTTTTTCGTCTACAGAATATTTATATTCTACCCAGTATTACTTTGCGGGCTTTTAAATTGGCTGGCAGCCTATCGGTTCCATGATTACTACACACCAATATTTCTCACCACGCCTTTGTTTATAAGCTTAATATTTTGTGCCATCTCTAGCTATAAGCTAGAGTTTCAAGCTAGTAGTGTATTTGCTTTATTCTTTACATTAGCCGTCGCAACATTCATGTCAAATTTCTCGATAATAACTATTTTCCTGGTCACTAAAGAATCAATACTCAACATTGACGGAGAGTTCGCCCAGTTAGCAACAGTTATAATCGGAACTTTATTCGTTTCTCTAGTTATTTCAGTATCATGCATTGCTGTCCTTGGAGGCATTCGCTACTTGCTTTACGCATGTGTAGCTTTCTCTTTCGTGATACTTTTCTACGGTGGAGTTTTAACAAGCTTCCCAAGTAAGTTTGTTAACATGCTTAGCCTAGGGAACTATACAGCCTCTAGCCTTATGCTTACTAAAGACTTTTGCGAAATCAAAAATTTTCCAATTGAAATAAATGACAAATGCGAATTGACTGACGCATATATTATATGGAGCA
>Ga0102830_1001085_pt1 | contig 10556 bp, 12 predicted proteins | sample ColrivemetaGS703_FD_84511 | JGI IMG/M metagenome (GOLD analysis project Ga0102830, IMG submission 84511) | Estuarine microbial communities from the Columbia River estuary - Freshwater metaG S.703 | ecosystem: Environmental > Aquatic > Marine > Intertidal zone > Estuary | place: USA: Columbia...
CGGCGTCGACACGGGCAAAGACCTGGCCGAGATGAGCCTAGAAGAGCTGCGCCAGTTCAGTGACCAGATCGAGCAGGACGTATTTGCCGTACTGACCCTGGAAGGCTCGGTGAATGCCCGTGACCATATCGGCGGCACTGCACCGAATCAGGTGCGTGCTGCGGTCGTGCGTGGCCGCGAGCTGCTCGCCGCACGCTAATTTGATCCGGCGTGAGTAGCGCTCACGCCGCCGACCAGCCAGCCAAGGAACCCGTATGCCTCTACACATCCGCCCTGCCACGATCGATGACACCGCACAGATCCTGCGCTTTATCATCGATCTGGCCATCTATGAGAAAGCCGAGCACGAGGTGAAAACCGATGCTGCCGGCATCCAGAACAGCTTGTTTGGCGCCGACAGCACTTCGCACGGGTTGATTTGCGAGCTCGACGGGGTACCGATTGGTTATGCCGTGTACTTCTTCAGCTACTCAACCTGGCTGGGCAAACACGGCATTTACTTGGAAGACCTCTACGTCAGCCCCGACCAGCGCAAGATCGGCGCCGGTAAAGCATTGCTACGCCACCTCGCGCAACTCGCCGTAAGCAAAGGCTGTGGTCGCCTGGAGTGGGGAGTACTGGACTGGAACACACCCGCTATCGAGTTCTATGAATCCTTCGGTGCCAAACCCCAGGATGGCTGGACCACCTATCGCCTCACCGGCCCCGCCCTACTGGATTTCGCCCAGGGCTAAACTGCATCTTCCGGAGTACCGCATGAGCGAGCAAGACGACGAAGACTTTGCCCAGGACACCCTGTCCCAAGCCATCGAAAACCAGCTTGAAGCGGGCGAGCCGGCCTTCGTTCAGGCCGTGCTGAACAAGCTGACTCTGGTTGGCTACACGCGCGAAGCCATTATCGAGCTGATGGCCCTGGTGCTGGCCGACGAGATCGATGCCATGCTGGCAGCCGACCGCGCCTTCGACCTGGCTCGTTATGAACAAGGCCTGCGCGCCCTGCCCGAGCTGCCTGAGCAACCCGCGTAAAAAGTCCGAAGATTTTTGCCCCACTGGCGTCCGACTTCTGGCAGCATCAGGACGAAGCAGACTGCCAGGCGCTTCACTACACTGCCTTCACAGGCTGCCTGTTGTTTCAGCCGATTTACCGCAGCGGGTGCTGCAGCCGCCGGCCGCAGCTCACTAAAACAAGAAGCTGGAGTACCTATGGCCTTTACCTCTGAACTGATTGCCGAACTGGAAATCCTCGCGTTGTTCAACCTGGGCACTACCCAGGAAGGAATCAAGGTTCATCACACTGCCGCACCCTCGGCGATTGCCGCCGCCCATCGACTGCACGAAAAAGGCCTGATCAACCAACCCGATGGTGGCTACTTGACCAGCCTGGGGCTGGATGCGGCCGAACACGCCCAAGTCCTGCTGACCATTCTCAATGTGACCGAAGCGGCCTGAGCATCTGCCTAGGGCTTGCCACGGGTGATAGGGCGTTAGAAATGGCCTCGGCGGCTTATGCTGAGCTTGTTTCTAATGCCACGATGGCCCCGCAAACTGCGCGTCAACATCCTGCTCGCTCGCCACAGATGAAGCAGCGTCTAAGCCACCCTAGCCTGCGTTGCAGCGGCGCCCTCAAGCGGCCCGCTACGCAGGCGATAACCTTGTATTCGCAGCCGCCCGCCAGCCCGCTGGAAAGGCATGATCACGCACCGCCCTGCAGAGCCTGAGCATGAGCCGCACCGAAGAAATCCGCCCAGACATTGAAGACGGCATCGACCGCAAGGTACTGACGCAGCTGCGTGCGCGCTTTCTCAAACTCAACAAGGGCCGCCTGCAGCGCGCCATGCAAGCGCTGTCGACCCGTCAACAGCTGGTGTTGCGGCTGTTGCCGTTGCTGTTCCACGTTAATCACCCGCTGTTACCGGGTTATGTTTCCGGGCTCACGCCGGCCGGACTCAGTGGGTTTGAGCCCGATGACGCGTTGCTCTCTGAAGCGCAGCGGCTGACTCGCTCGTTCGCCTACAAGCCCTATCGCGGCAAAGAAACGCTGCCGATTCACGGGCTGTTCCTGATGGGCAGCCTAGGCACCGTCGCCCAGGCCGAGCACAGCGATATGGACCTGTGGGTGTGCCACGCCAGCAACCTCAGCTCGCAACAGCTGCAGGAACTCAACAAGAAATGTGCGCTGCTGGAAAGCTGGGCCGCCACCTTCGGGGCCGAGGCGCATTTCTTCCTGATTGATCCCGCGCGTTTCACCCAGGGCGAACGCGCGGCGCAGTTGACTTCGGATGACTGCGGCACCACCCAGCATTACCTGCTGCTCGACGAGTTCTACCGCACCGCGATCTGGCTTGGCGGGCGCACGCCGCTGTGGTGGCTGGTGCCGGTGTATGAAGAACCGCGTTATCAGCACTACACCAGCACCCTGCTAGCCAAGCGTTTTATCCGCGCCGAGGACGTGCTCGACCTGGGTCACCTGGCGCGCATTCCGCCGGAAGAATTTATTGGCGCGGGGATGTGGCAGCTGTTCAAGGGCATCGAGTCACCCTACAAGTCGGTACTCAAGCTGCTGCTGACTGAGGTCTACGCCAGCGAACACCCCAAGGTCGAATGCCTGTCGCTGCGGTTCAAGCAGGCGGTGTTCTCTAACCGCTTGGATGTCGACGAACTCGACCCCTATATCGTGGTGTATCGCCGCCTGGAGGAATACCTGATCGGCCGCGGTGAACATGAGCGCCTGGAGCTGATCCGCCGCTGCTTGTACCTCAAGGTCGACAAAAAGCTCAGCCGCCCGCCGCGCAACAACCGCAAGAGCTGGCAGCGCCTACTGCTGGAACGCCTGACCCACGATTGGAATTGGGACAGCCGCCAACTGGCCATGCTCGACAGTCGCAGCCAGTGGAAGGTACGCCAGGTCAGCGCCGAACGGCGCATGCTGGTTAACGAGCTGACCTACAGCTACCGCTTTCTTTCCGAGTTTGCCCGCAGCGAACAGGCCGGCAGCTCGCTTAACAGCCGCGACCTCGGCATCCTTGGGCGCCGCCTGTACGCGGCCTTCGAGCGCAAAGCCGGCAAGATCGAATTTATCAACCCGGGCATCGCCCCGGACCTGGCCGAAGACACCCTGACCCTGGCCCAAAGCCCGAGTCCGGATGATCCTAATGACAGCCTGTGGGCGCTCTATAGCGGCAGCGTCAACGCCCAAGACTTGGCCGACTTCTCACCGCTCAAGCGCTCGCGTGAGCTGATCGAACTGCTCGCCTGGTGCCAGCGTAACGGCGTAATCGACAACAGCACGCGCCTGTCATTGCACCCAGGTACCAGCGACCTTAGCGAGTTTGAGCTGTCTAATTTGCTCAGCAGCTTGCAACAAGTGGTACCGCTGCCGCTGCCCGCTGTCGATGAGGTCGCCCTGCTGAGCGCCAGCACGCCCGGCGAAGTGCTGCTGCTGGTCAACGTCGGCACCGACCCGCTCAAGCAGTTCAGTCAGATGAACATGCACATGACCACCGAGCGCACCGATGCGCTGGGTTATTCCGGGGTACGTGAGAACCTGATTCTGACCCTCGACCAGGTCACCCTGAACAGTTGGAACGAGCTGCTGGTGACCCGCTATGACGGCCCCCATGCACTGCTGGATTGCCTGCGCGACTTTCTCAACGCCCTGCCCGTCAACGGTAAGAAACCTAACTTGCGCGTGCGCTGCTTCTGCCGCAATCGCGCCACGGCGATTGCCGAGCGGGTTGAGGAGTTGTTCCGCGAAACCCTCACCAGCTTCAGCAGTGCACAGGCCAATCGTTATTTGCTGCAGATCAAGCAGCAGTACCACGTGCTGGAACTCAAGCCCGGTCACGTCAGCCACACCAACCTGAAAGATTTACCCACCCTGATCAATCACCTGGGCGAGGAGCTACCGGGCTACAGTGAACTGTACGTAGACCGCAGCGCCCTAGACGGAGAAGACTTGGCGCTGATCCTGCCGATCGGCCGGCCGCAGTGCATTCAAGTGTTCTATCGCCTGGATGAAAACAGCGCGACAGCTGAGCTAAGCGTGCTCGATGAACACAATGCCCTGTGGCGTCAGCAAATGCCTTTTCGTGATGAACAGAGCCTACTGACGCCCCTGCAACGTTTTCTGCAATCCGTTTTGTATCGACGCAGTGCGCTATTGCCGCTGGACAATCAGCCCGCGAATCAGCCGCTGGAGGTGCTCTATTATCAGGTGCTACCCGATGCGCCTCTGCGCGCACAGCGCCTGGAGCGTCGGCCTGCGCCGCACTCGGCGATCAGCCACCCGTTCTATGACGTGCAGGCGATCGTCGAGCCTGGTGATGGCAAACGTTCGCACGTCACCCTGTACTGCAACCACCGTGAGTTTTCCGAACTGGAGTATGCCGGCGATCTATTCGCCGCCGTGGCGCAACACATTCTCGCGCAGCGCCGCGATGGCGCGCGCTACCCCTGCTATATCACCGACCTGGACCTGTCGGCGGTACTGGGAGAGGGGCATATGCAGAGCGTGCATTACCTGCGCTACAAGAGCCGCCTGGAAGCGGCCCTTAATCAGGCCCTGCAAAAGGCCTGAGGTACAACTCAGGCGCGGCTGTACTCGCCGGCAGCTTCTGGCTGGTATTCCACCGCGAGCAGCGTGAGCTTGAGCACCTTGCCAGAAGGTCCAGTCCAGTCAATGTGCTGACCCACCGACAACCCCAACAAAGCGCTACCTACAGGGGCGAGAATCGACACCTTGCCTTCACCACCGGCGTCCTGTGGGTAAACCAGGGTCAGGTGGTAATCCTTGCCGCTGCTTTCTTCACGACAATGCACCCGTGAATTCATGGTCACCACCCCGGCCGGCACCTCGTCATGGCCAACCACATCGGCGCGGTCGAGTTCCGCCTGCAGAGCCACCGCGCCGGGACCGAAGTCATCCAGACTGTCGAGCAAATGCTCCAGACGTTGCAGGTCGAGACGGGTGATGGTGAGCGAAGGTGCGCTGGTCATGGTACGGGTATGTCCCCTTTACTGATCGTGAAAAAAGCAAAACCCCATCACGGAGATGGGGTTTTGCAAGGATTAGGCCGACCGTACCACAGCCACTTAAATAAACAAGACTGTGCGGTCAAGGTCCGCCGCTATGCCGTTGCAAACGGGCGTCGGCTGCCAGACAAATCGCCCGTTTACGGGCTCGATCCGCCGTGCCCCACTCGAGGATTTCCGCCAAGGCACGACCGCAGCCCAGGCAGACATCCTGATCATCCAGGCAACACTGGCGCCGACAAGGCGAGGCGACCTCCAGGTCGGTGCCTTCAGAGTTCTTCGAACTCAAGGTCCGCACCGGATTGTTCCAGCGTGATGCGCACCAGCATTTCACCTAATTGCTCATCGCTGCTGTCGCACATCCAGCGTTCGCTGGCTTGGTCGTAATCGAAGTGGAAACCACCAGAACGCGCCGCCAGCCACAGTTGGCGCAACGGCTCTTGGCGACTGAAGATCAGCTGGGTGCCGTTCTCGAAGCGCACCGTCAATACCCCTGCCGAGTTTTCCAGATCAAGGTCCAAATCGCTGTCATCGAAGATATCTTCCACCGCCTGCTGGGTGGCATCGACCAAATCGTGAAAGCGGGCTTCAGTCAAACTCATTACGACTTACCTCAAAAAATTCAGCGACTGCAACGTCTTGGGTTGCAGTGTTTAATGTTCACTCAGCTGACGACGATATTCGCCTGGGCTCTGCCCCGTCCAGCGGCGAAACGCACGCGCCAGTGAACCGGGCTCGCTAAAGCCTACCAGAAAGGCGATTTCTGCCAGCTCCAACGCCGGGTCACGTAGATAGTGCAGCACCAGCTGCTGGCGCGTTTCGTCCACCAACTGATTAAAGGATAACCCGGCTTCGCGCAAACGCCGCTGCAGGGTACGGGGACTCAGCGCCAAACGCGCGGCAATTTGCTGCAAGTCCGCGCCCACTTCCGGCAGTTGCCGCGCCAACTCCAGCCGCGCGCGGTCGAGCACACAATGACCCTGCTGGATCTCGCCAAGCAGGCGATCAGCATAGGCATCGAGCATCAGGCGCACTTGAGCATCCGCCTGCCCAAGCGGCGTGGCGAGCAGACGTTTGGGAAATACCAAGGCGTTATCGGCCTGATCGAATAACACCGGACAACGAAAAATCCGCTGATACTCGGACGTATCCGCCGGTGCCGAATGCTGGAAGCGCACCTCGGTCGGCGGAATATCCAGGCCGCTGATCCAGTGGCCGAACGTCACCCAGCCGGCCAGAGTTTCCTCACTCAGCTGACGCTGCTGCTGCGCCAGCAGTGGCTGCCAGCTGTGCGCGACCTGCGGTTCAAGACCCTCGCGTAACGGCTCGTCAGCCAGGTCAACACGCCCCAAATTACCCACCAGCGCGGCATAGCGCGCCTGACGGTGCAAAGCATCGGCGAGGGTCGCACAACTCATGATCAGGTAACCGAGTACACCGTAGTAACCGGGGCGTACTGCTTCGCCCAGATGCAGGCCCAGCTGCGCGTCCCCGGTCAAACGCACGCCATGGCCGAGCAGCTCCAGATAGGTGCTAGCGGCAATACGCTGATCACGCTGAGCGAGGACCTGTGGGTTCAACTGCACCTGCCCAAGCAGCTCGACAGTATCGACACCCTGGCGCCCCAGGTAATCGAGTAAACCTTGCAGGTAAGCCACTGAAACCGAACTGCTCGCGGGTACGGGGTTGTCCATCCAGGCTCCTGATCGCTGACGATGGGCGCAAAGCTAGCCGCAAAGATACAGGCAAAGCCCCGCCAGGCGGGAACCCCAGCGCATAGGCAAGCTGCCGGGGGGCCGGTATACTGCGGCGCATCTATGCTTTATTACAGGGATTTCATCATGAAGCGGCTGTTTACTGCCCTTTTCACCGTGGTTGCTATCAGCACCCTGCTCGCTGGCTGCGGCCAGAAAGGCCCGCTGTTCCTGCCAGAAGAAACCGCACCTGTGCCTGTACAGGCTGAACCTGCGACTGAACCCGCACAGACCGAATAAGGACAGCGCATGAACGCCTTCAACTACCGCGACGGTGCGCTGTTCGCGGAAGGGGTGGCGTTGTCCGCCATCGCCCAACGCTTCGGCACGCCGACCTACGTCTACTCGCGTGCGCACATTGAAGCGCAATACCGCGCCTATGCCGATGCTCTGCAGGGCATGCCGCACCTGGTGTGTTTTGCGGTTAAAGCCAACTCCAACCTCGGCGTGCTGAATGTCCTGGCGCGCCTCGGCGCCGGTTTCGACATCGTCTCCCGTGGCGAGCTGGAACGCGTCCTCAGCGCCGGCGGTGAGGCAAGCAAGATCGTCTTCTCCGGCGTCGGCAAGAGCCGCGACGACATGCGCCGCGCCCTGGAAGTGGGCGTGCATTGCTTCAACGTCGAATCCACCGATGAGCTGGAGCGTTTGCAAATCGTCGCCGCCGAGCTGGGCAAAACAGCGGCCATTTCGCTGCGGGTAAACCCAGACGTGGACGCGGGCACCCATCCGTACATATCCACCGGTTTGAAAGAAAACAAATTCGGCATCGCCATCAGCGACGCGCCGGCTGTGTACGCCCGTGCCGCTGCAATGCCGAACCTGCAAGTAGTCGGTGTCGACTGCCACATCGGCTCGCAGCTGACCACGCTGCCGCCGTTCCTCGACGCCCTCGATCGCTTGCTGGCGTTGATCGATAACCTCGCAAGCCAAGATATCCAGATCAAGCACCTGGACTTGGGCGGCGGTCTCGGCGTGCAGTACCGTGACGAGCAGCCACCCTTGGCAGGCGACTATATCGCCGCCGTGCGTGAGCGTATCGCCGGCCGTGACTTGGCCTTGGTATTCGAGCCGGGCCGCTCGATTGTCGCCAACGCGGGCGTGCTGCTGACCCAGGTCGAGTACCTCAAGCACACCGAACACAAAGACTTTGCCATCGTTGACGCGGCGATGAACGACCTGATTCGCCCGGCCCTCTACCAGGCCTGGATGGAAGTGGTGCCGGTGCAGCCGCGCGACAGCGCGACGCGTAATTACGACATCGTCGGCCCCATCTGCGAGACCGGTGACTTCCTCGCCAAAGACCGCGACCTGGCCCTGGCCGAAGGTGATCTGTTGGCCGTGCGCTAGGCCGGTGCCTACGGCTTTGTCATGAGCTCCAACTACAACACCCGTGGCCGCGCCGCTGAGGTGATGGTGGATGGTGAACACGCCTTCGAAGTGCGTCGCCGTGAGACGCTCAGCGAACTCTTTGCGGGCGAAAGCCGCCTGCCGGAGTAGTGGCGATGTTATTGCGCTTTACCAAAATGCACGGCCTCGGCAATGACTTTATGGTCCTTGATCTGGTCAGCCAGCATGCGCATATCCAACCGAAAAACGCCAAGCAGTGGGGCGATCGCCACACCGGCGTGGGCTTCGATCAGCTGCTGCTGGTCGAGCCGCCCAGCAGCCCGGACGTGGACTTCCGTTACCGCATCTTCAACTCCGACGGTTCGGAAGTGGAGCAATGCGGCAACGGCGCACGCTGCTTCGCGCGCTTCGTGCTGGACAAGCGCCTGACGGTGAAGAAGCAAATGCGCGTGGAAACCAAAGGCGGCATCATCGAGCTGGACGTGCGCAGTGACGGCCAGATCAGCGTCAACATGGGCGCACCGCGCCTGGTGCCTGCCGATATCCCTTTCCAAGCCGAACAACAGGCACTGAGTTACAGCGTGGCCGTCGACGGCCAGCCGATTGAACTCGCCGCCATCTCGATGGGCAACCCGCATGCGGTGCTGCGCGTCGACAGCGTCGACACTGCGCCAGTGCACAGCCTGGGGCCAAAACTCGAACACCACCCGCGCTTTCCCCAGCGGGTCAATGTCGGCTTTCTGCAAATAGTTGACCGCAAGCAGGCCAAGTTGCGCGTCTGGGAGCGCGGCGCTGGGGAAACCCAAGCCTGCGGTACCGGCGCTTGCGCCGCGGCGGTGGCCGCAATCAGTCAGGGTTGGATGGATTCGCCACTGCAGATCGAGTTGCCCGGCGGCAAACTGAGCATCGAGTGGGCAGGTCCGGGCCAGCCCGTTATGATGAGCGGACCCGCAGTACGTGTGTACGAAGGACAGGTTCGTTTATGAGCGACAAGCAGGATTCACCCAAGCCTCTGGATTCACAAACGGTTGCAGCCTACCTACGGCTGCATCCGGAATTCTTTATTGACCACGATGAGCTGATCCCCGAGTTGCGCATTCCGCACCAGCGCGGCGATACCGTGTCGTTGGTCGAGCGCCAGGTGAAACTGCTGCGCGAGCGCAACATCGAGATGCGCCATCGCCTTTCACAGCTGATGGATGTGGCCCGCGACAACGACCGCCTATTCGACAAGACTCGCCGCCTGGTACTCGACCTGCTCGACGCCAACAGCCTCGAAGGCGTGGTCAGTTGCGTCGAAGACAGCCTGCGCAGTGAGTTCCAAGTGCCCTTCGTCAGCTTGATTCTGTTCAGCGACGCGCCACTTCCCGTGGGCCGCTCGGTCAGCAGCGCCGAGGCACATCAAGCCATCGGCGGCCTATTGGCCGGCGGCAAAACCATTTGCGGCGTGCTGCGCGAGCATGAACTGAACTTTCTGTTTGGCAGCGCAGACGGCGCGCAGGTCGGCTCAGCGGCCGTGGTGGGCATTAACTACCAAGGCCTGCATGGCGTACTGGCGATTGGCAGTGCCGACCCGCAGCACTACAAGAGTTCGCTGGGCACCTTATTCCTCGGCTATATCGCCGAGGTTTTGGGCCGCGTGGTGCCGGGCTTTGCCACCCCACTGCGCTCGGTACGCTAACGCCGTAATCAGACACCGAGCGCACCGCAGGGAGCTTCCATGCAAGACCTACTGGACGCCTACCTGGAACACCTGCGCAGCGAGCGCCAGCTTTCTCCCCACACCCTGAGCGGCTACGGTCACGACCTGAGCACCCTGTTGCAGTTCTGTAGCCAAGAGCAGATCGACAGCTGGGCGCTGCTCGACGCGGCACGCTTGCGCCGCATGGTCGGTCGCCTGCACATGCAAGGCCAATCCAGTCGCAGCCTGGCGCGCCTGCTTTCCGCCACTCGCGGCCTTTACCGCTACCTGATTCGTGAAGGCCACTGCCAAAGCGACCCCGCCAGCGGCCTGATGCCGCCTAAGGGCGAACGCCGCCTGCCAAAAACCCTGGATGCCGATCGCACTGCGCAATTGCTCGACGGCGCCCTGGAGGACGACTTTATTGCCCGCCGCGACCAGGCCATGCTGGAGCTGTTCTATTCGTCAGGCTTGCGCTTGTCAGAGCTGGTCGGCCTCAACCTGGATGGCCTCGACCTGCCTGCCGGCCTGGTGCGGGTACTCGGCAAAGGCAACAAGACCCGCGAGTTGCCGCTTGGCCGCATGGCGCGCGAGGCCATGCAGCAATGGCTGCCGTTACGCGCCCTGGCCAATCCGAGTGATGGCGCGGTGTTTATCAGCCAGCAGGGCCGCCGCATCGGCCCGCGGGCGGTGCAGCTGCGCGTGCGCCAGGCCGGCGTGCGCGAACTCGGCCAACACCTGCA
>Ga0102830_1001089_pt1 | contig 10535 bp, 6 predicted proteins | sample ColrivemetaGS703_FD_84511 | JGI IMG/M metagenome (GOLD analysis project Ga0102830, IMG submission 84511) | Estuarine microbial communities from the Columbia River estuary - Freshwater metaG S.703 | ecosystem: Environmental > Aquatic > Marine > Intertidal zone > Estuary | place: USA: Columbia...
TGAGTTTTGGTGTAGGTGATGAAAGGATAGATGTATTTGCGCAACATCTATCAAATTTTATAAATGGTATTCAGGAAAAAGTTTTACAAGAACAAAAGTTAGAAAAAAAGTTACAAGAAAATATTGTTAAAAATAATGCGGGTAATGTTAATAGAAATGCACAATTTCCAAATTTAGGTGGAAATATAGGTGGTTTGTTGGATTCATTGATGAGTAATGGTGAAATTATGAATTTAGCTACTGATTTAAGTAAGGATATTGAAAGTCAAAATTTAGATCCTATGATGTTATTATCATCTATGATGTCTGGAAAACCAAATTCTACAATACAAAATTTAGTAAAAAATATTTCTAATAAAATAGAAACAAAAATTAATAATGGTGAGATTGACAAACGACTTTTGGAAGATCAAGCAAAGAATATTTTAAATACAGTGAATAATTCAGGAGATTTGCAAAAAATGTTTCAAGATTTGGATTAATTTATATGTTTTAAAATTTTATATAATTAATTTCATAAAATTTTTTTAAAAGATAATTGTAATATGAGTGTAAAAGAAAATATAAAATCAGATCCTTTTTGGTATGATGATTTTTTTATAATTTTTCAATCAGATCGTTTAACTGAATTTTTTCCTACAAAAGATCAGACATTAGAAGAAAAATTCAACTCTTTAGTAAGATTATCGTTATATATTTCAATAATATTGTTTTATTATCATAAGAATTATAAATATTATAGTATTTTTTTAGGTGCATTATTAATAACATTTTTTATATACACAAATCAACCTAATATACAAGGTCAAGCTAATATAATAGAAACTAAACAAGTGCAAGAAAAAAAAGATGAAACGAAAGTTGAAGGTTTAGAAAATACAAATACGGAATGTACAAAACCTACATTAGATAACCCATTTATGAATGTTACAATGAAAGATTATTTAAATTTTGATGAAAAAAATGACCAAATTGTTGACAGACCTCCAGCTTGTGATATTTCAAAACCTGAAATAAAAGAAGAAATGGATGAAATGTTTAATCATAATTTGTTCAAGGATGTTAATGATGTGTTTGGTAAAATGAATTCTCAAAGACAATTTTATACAATGCCAAATACAACAATACCAAACGCACAGGATGAATTTGCTAGATGGTTATATTTAAATCCAAAAACGTGCAAAGAAGATCAGGAATTTTGTTTACCATATGAAGATTTACGTGCTAAACGTCCTGTTTTTGTAGATCCAACCCAAAATCCAGTTAACACAAAAAGACAAGAATAAAAAAGGTAAAAATAATAAAAATATGATAATTTAATTGATATGTTAATTGATAGGTTAATTGGATAAACTTTTTTTAAGTATTTATTGTAATAATATGACTACAAAGTCTAAAAAATATAATTACAATATCAATGCAATTGGTAATTTATCGATTAATAATGTAAATTTAGGTATATCAAATTTATTTTCAGGTTCTTTTTCTGCAAGTAATAACGTAACATCTCCATCTAATGTTACTGGATTAGTCTTTACAAATGCAGATACAAGATTTTTTCAATGTCAAATAAGTGTTTCAATAACAAGAACATCTGGTGGTAATTTATACGAAACTTTTACATTAGAAGGAAATCAAACTGATTCTGGATGGAATTTATATACAAGTAGTATAAATGACATAACAGGTATTGTTTTTACAATTACAACAGATGGACAAGTTCAATATACATCTACTGATGTTATTAATTTTTCGAGTAGTATGTTTTGTTATACTGTAACTCAAATTTCAAAAACTGGGACATATTCACATTTAACAATAGGGACTCAAGGGACATACTTGTTAAATTCTGTACAAATAACTAATACAATAGGTAATACAATCGGTGTTAATACAGGGGCATTCCATGTATTAGGAGGTTCTACTTTTGAAAAAAATATTATTGTCAAGACAACTGATAATGCAAGTAGTTTTACAAGTGGCGGTGGTTTAACATTATTAGGTGGTGCTGCTATAAGTAAAAATTTATTAGTAAACGGTAATCTAGGTATAGGTATAGAGAATCCAGAATATAATTTAGATATTAATGGTAATGCTAGAATTTCTACATCCATTACATCTGCCAGTATTTATTCTAATATTGCTAATATAGCAACAGGTACAATTGGTACTTTGTTATCAACAAATTCAAATGTAACAACTAGTACTGTTGGTACTCTTATTTCTTCTAATGCTAATATTACAACCGTTTCTGGTGGTACACTTGTTGCCACAACATATACTGGTGGTTCTATGAGTTTAAGTGGAAACTTGACATTAGCTGGTACATTAACAACAGTAAATATTACCACAACAAACATCAGTGAAACAAATGTATCAGCTGGTAGTGTTACAGCAACAAATGTTGGAGTAACAACCGGTACAATTGGAACTTTATTATCGACAAATGCTAATGTAACAACCGGTACAGTTGGAACGCTGTTGTCAACAAATGCTAATGTAACAATCGGTACAATAGGAACTCTTGTTGCAACTAACATTGAAGTAACAACCGGTACAATTGGAACTTTATTATCGACAAATGCTAATGTAACAACTGGTACTGTTGGAACGCTGTTGTCAACGAATGCTAATGTAACAACTGGTACAATAGGAACTCTTGTTGGATCAAGTGTTACAGCGACTAACATTGGAGTAACAACAGGTACAATTGGAACTTTATTATCCACAACTTGTACTGTTACAAATGCTAATGTAACAACTGGTACTGTTGGAACGCTGTTATCAACGAATGCTAATGTAACAACTGGTACAATAGGAACACTTGTTGGATCAAGTGTTACAGCGACTAATATTGGAGTAACAACCAGCACAATAGGAAAGCTTTTGTCAACAAATGCTGATATATCATCTGGTACTGTTGGAACGCTGTTGTCTACAAACGCTAACATAACAACATTGAGTGTTGGATCACTTGCTTTATCAAATGTAAATGTTTCAACTGGTACTATTGGGGCATTATTAACAACGAATTTACTTGCTGTTGGAAATTCTAATACTGTAGGTAATATCTTTACTACTGGTGGAAATGTGGGTATTGGTACGATTAGTCCTGGAAGTGTTGTAGATGTAAAAGGTAGTAGTGTCTGGGGTACCTTTAGAATGGCGCCTTCTACTTCTGGAGGAGAAGTAGGTGTAGGGTTTTTTGGTTTAAATGATTTTACTGCATCTGCTCAAAGTACTAGTGGAAACTGGTTGTTAGGTACAGGTATATCAACGTTAGGTGCAAGTAATTTTGGTTTGTTACGAAACACTACACCAATGCTTGCAATATCAACATCTGGTAATATGACAATAGCAGGAGATATAACGGCGTTTGGAAGTATATCTGATGCAAGATGGAAAAAAGATATAACTGTATTAAGTGATAATATGGGTTTAAATGTAATAAATTCATTACGCCCAGTAACTTTTACTTGGAAAGATGAAATATCTTATTCTGTAAAACGTGGAAAGAGAGATGTAGGGTTTATAGCTCAAGAAGTAGAAGAAGTTATAGAATATGTAGTAGAAGATTATAAAGATATAATGACAGATAGTTTATACAAAAAGATAAATCACGAGAGATTAATACCGTATTTAACTCTTTCAATACAACAATTAGATAAACGATTTGTACAACAACAACAAGAGATTGAAATGTTAAAAACAGAATTAGAATCAAATAAACAAGATTTTCAAACGCGTTTAGATGAATTATTAGGAATAATAGAAAAAATGAGAGATGTTATGTAAAATGTAATTTATGCCAGGTTTCTTCGAAAGTTTTCTTGTATGTTTTCAAATAATCTACAGTGTATGTTTTGTAATTTTCTAAAACATAATTAGTATCATTTAATAATTTATTATATTCTGGATTATTAGTAATCGTTTTATTGTTTTCTTCACTTATTTTCTGTAATAATTTAAAAGTATTATTTAATTCTATTTTAGCCATAATCAAATTTGATAGATCGAGGTCTGATAACTTATCACAATGATCTTCATATACATATTCGTCTTGTATTTTTTTCTTATAATTATGTAATGATATTTCATTATTTTGTTTGTTAGTTTGATTTCTTGTAATAATATGAAGTGTACCGTCGGATGTTATATCAAAAGTAATCTTGACAATATCATTTTTTTTAGTGTTTATTTTTATAGAATTTAAAAATAAATTATCCTTTACAAAACGTTTTTCTCCTTGATAAATATTAATATTTATACAATCATCATCTGTTGCTATAAACGTTTCTGTTTTACTTGATGGTATAATTGTATTTTTGGATATAATAGGTGACATTATTCCACCTATTGTTTCAATTCCCAAAGACATTGATATAGTATCAACAAACGTTATATCATTTTCATCATTTTCACGAGTCAACATAAACCCTTGAATACCTGCTCCAATACTAACAGTATGATCTGGGTTAAGACTATTATCTATAATGATATTTAAGCCAAATATATTATGTAAAATATTTTTAATATATGGTATACGAGTGGTACCACCAACTAATATTATTCTATCAATTTTGTAATTGCAAGAAACTTGTTTAATAATATTCTCAAGACTTTTAAACCAAGATTTATTTATATTTTCAAATGTTGTTTTTGATATATTAAAAACTTTTATATTATCATTGTGATCAATAATAATTTTATCATTGTTTTTAAATGATAAGTTATATTTACATACTTGGCATTTATTTCGTATATTTTCAATGTTTTTTAAAGAAAAATTATAGTTTTGTGTGTTTTTTATTATATATGTTACTAAATTATTCGTAATATCATCACCTCCTAAAAATGGATCACCGCGTGTTTCTAAAACTTCAAAAAATAAATTATCATAATCTGCTTCTAAAATTGTACAATCAGTAGTACCACCTCCACAATCTAATACTAATATATTTTCTATATTGTTTGATTTACTAGAATATATATATGATAAAGTTGCAGATGTTGGTTCATTGATAATACGAAGTACATTATATCCTATATTCTCAAGACATTGTTTCATGATTTCTCTTTGATGTATATTAAAATGGACTGGTACAGTTATAATAATATCATTTGATAAATTGTCTATAGATGATTTAGCTGATTCAAGTAACCATTTTAAATATATTTCTATAATTTTTGAAACGGAGATTTTTTTAGGAACATTGTTATGTATTAATAAAATAGAACAATATTCAGATACATTGTCTCTTTCAATATTAAGATGTTTAAAAAAATGTTGAACATTTGTATTTTGTATATAATCAGAATATGTTAGTCCAAGTAGTCTTTTAATATTTGAAATTAAACAACCGGATCTTTTACATTCCATAGCCGTTTTACCATATAATATTTCATCGTCATCTTTACTAAAAAATATACAGGATGGTGTAGTGTATTCTCCATATTCGTTAATAACTATATGATTTTTATTATTTAAAAAATAAGATATACAAGTATTGGATGTACCAAAATCGAGACCTAATATTATCATAATTATTATTAGTTAATATTAAATAAAAAAATAAACAATATATTGTTTAAAGAAAAAAATATAATTAATATATAAGTAAGTATAATTTATGATTTGTTATGACGTGTTTGAGAATATTTCTCAATATTTATCTATAGATGATATGATTTGTTTTTTTATGTCAAATAAACAATGTTATAATATTTACAAGTATAATAAATCATTTTGTGATATTATTTTTATTGAAAAAATATTTGATTATCTAAATATCAATGTTGAAATTAAGGATATACATAATTATAAAAGTACAATAGATGATTTATTTAAAATGTATGTGTATTTTAAGAATCATAGAAGATCGTCTAGATCAGATTTATTAGTATATATGATTGATAACGATATAGATAATATTATATTATTCAAGTTGATTATATCAAAATGTACGTTTAAGAAGAATTGTATTGATGAAGATAATACGAGTATAAGAGTTTTACATAATAATTTTATGTATGGGTCTCATTTATTTAATAATGTTTATGACTATCCTATAATTTTGATAGGAGATATGAAATATTTATTAGTTTATAGTAATTCTACTCAATTGGATGTTATTTTAAGGTCATATGAAATACCAATTTCGTTATTGTCATATGTAATAAGAGAACGATTGTTTTCAGATGGATATAGATACAAAACAGAATCTAATAAATGTTTAAAAACTATAGTATTATATTTTTTTGTAAAATATTGTTATACATCATTTACTTTGGTTGATAATATACACGTTCATTCTATTTTGATAAGTTTAATAAGATATAGGAGGACTAGTGTTGTAAAATATTTTCTTTATAACAAACGTAAATACATAGTAAAAAATGGGGCGTTGGACTATCAATATTTAATTAATAAGTGTGTAGAAATACAAGATAGAACACATTTAGATTTATTAATAGAAGAACATAAAAGAGATAATATAAAAACTGAAGATAAAACTTTTATTATGATAAATAAAAACCATATATTAGAACATTGTAGAAATAGTCGTTTTAAATATTTGTCATTTTTGGTTAATAAATATCTTGGAAATGCAATAAATACAACTACATATATAGAAACTATATGTAATGGGTTGAAAGAAATTATTTTATCAAAAAAAATAAAACAATTAGATGAATTTAAACACGTTAAACCTTATATAGATCATTCAAATATAGAATATATAAATAGATATATAAATTTTGTATATGATGATATAAAGTTTTGTAAAAATAAAAGAATGTTTGTGTGATTTTAATTAATTAACAGATTACATAATGTGTTTTGACACTACCAAATAAACCTTCGTAATCTGTTTCAATTCTATAATGGATGTGATTACGTAATTTTCGCTTCATACCAAATTTTTTAGGAATGTAATATTCGGATGGACAATAAATTTTTATGGTGACATTACCGTTTTCATCTGTTTTTGAAATACCAGTGTTACCATAACCTTTATATGCTGATAATGGATCAGAGAAATTATTTTTTGATGGATTTGATGCCCAGTAAATAATTCGTTTATTACTTGGTAGATTTTTCAAATTTACAGTTGTTTTTCTATTATCTTGAATATCTATTTGTTTAATTGGTATTACAGATGGACCTAGAAATGGTAAATAAAAATCTCTATTGAATATGTTATAAATGACTGCGATCGAAAAGATTATATAAATAGTAACTACTATATTTTTATTTTTTATATTATTTAATATATCTATTTTTAATGTTTTTTCGAAAACATAAGTTAAACATAATATTGCTAATAAAACGCGAGAAATATATGTAAAATACATACCTTGTATATTTATACTTGTATTATAGAAATAAATTTTTTAAAATTCTAATATATATAATGCTTGTAATATGTATAAAAAATGTAAAATGTGGATTATTTAAAAAATTGAATAATTAAATAATTAAATAATATTATAAAGTAGTAATAATTTTCATGACTATAAATATTATCGCGTCGGTTGCAAATTACAAAAACCGTTTAGCAATAGGTATGAATGGTAATTTATTGGTTCATTTATCGGAAGATTTAAAATTTTTTAAAAATGTTACAACGAATAGATTATCGAAAGATTCAAAATTAGATAAAAATGTAGTTTTGATGGGGAGAAAAACGTGGTTCTCTATTCCTAGAGAAATGCGTCCATTAAAAGATAGATTAAATTTGGTATTGACAAATGATAAAGATTTACGAAAAATTTCACCTTTTCCAAAGAAATTTTATGGTTCGGTGAAATATGATAAAAATGTATATTTTATATCATATGATGAATTTTTAGATTTTTATAATACTACAAATGCAAATGTGTTTGTTATAGGAGGTAGTGATATTTATAATTTGTTTTTAGGTAGTGAAAATAAGAAAATAGTACCATCAAATGTATTTTTTACAGAAATTCAAGGATATAAACCAGAACTAGGATTAGAACCAGATATTTTTATAAACAATTTATCTGAAGAATATTGTTTGATTAGTACATCTGAAAAACATTATGAAAATAATATTTCATTTAGATTTTTGGAATATCGTTATATTGAAGATTTTAAAACAGATGAGACAAAATATTTGAATATGCTAAGAGAAATTTTGTATAATGGAAATACAAGAGATGATAGAACTGGTGTTGGTACAATTAGTGTATTTGGAAAACAATTGGAATTTGATATTTCTCAAAGTATTCCTTTATTTACAACAAAACGTGTACCTTGGAAACACGCAATTCAAGAGTTGTTATGGTTTATGAGAGGTGACACTGATGCAAAAATTTTACAAAAACAAGGTGTTAAAATTTGGGATGGGAATACTTCAAGGGAATTTTTAGATAAACGTGGTTTACAACATTATGATGTTGGTATTTTAGGACCAGGATATGGGTGGCAATGGAGATTTTTTGGAGGAAAATATAGTCAAGCATTTGCAGACACTTCTAATATTGATAGAAGTAAAGTTGGTGGGTTTGATCAGTTACAATATGTTGAGAATTTATTGAAAACAGATCCTTTTAGTAGAAGAATTATGATGTCGTATTGGAATCCTACAGATTTTGAACAAACTGCTTTACTTCCTTGTTTTCCTAGTGGTACTTTAATTTTGACAAATAATGGTTATAAACCTATTGAAGATGTATTATTAACTGATAAATTATTTACACACAAAGGAAATTGGAAAGATATTATTAATTTACAACAAAAACAATACAATGATGAAATGTTTGAATTTAAATTAAGATATAATTCAAAGTGTATAAAGGCAACGAAAGAACATCCATTTTTAGTAAAGGATATTATACAAAAATCTGATAAAACAATAATTGGTTATTCTGAAGATGTATATTGGTGCAATGCTGAAAATATAACTAAGAATCAAGTTATGTGTTTACCTATTAACAAAAACAAAATAATACCTAGCTTTCACCAAATTAAAAATTACAATGGAACCAGAAGTGAAACTATTATTAAGACAATTACAGATGAAGACGAATGGTTTATGTTAGGATTTTATATGGGAGATGGATGGATTGATAAAAAGAAAAAAGGATGTTTTTCGTTTTGTATAAATAAGATTGATGATTCTAGATTTAATATTTATAAAAAAATAAGTAATATTCTTCATTTAACATACAAAGATGAAACTGATAAACTTACTAGATATATTTGTTGTAATGCGTCTTGGTGGGAAATTTTAAAAGATTTTGGACATCTAGCTCATAATAAGAAAATTCCAGAATGGATTCAAGATGCACCAAAAGAATATATACAATGGTTTATAAATGGATATATAACTGCGGATGGATGTAAAACTGAAAATCATTATGAATCATTTACAACTGTATCGGCAGATTTGGCATATGGGTTTCAACGTTTATATGCTAAATTAGGTAAAATATTATCAGTGTCTTATCAAAAACGTCCAAGTAAAAAGTTAATTGAAGGAAGAATTGTTAATCAAAGAAATACATATCATATGCGTATTATTAAAAAAAACAAATGTAAATATGTTTCTAACATTGATGAAAATTATATTTACTTTAATATTTTAAATATTGATAAACGAATAGAAAATACACAAGTCTACAATTTTGAAGTAGCTGATGATAATTCTTATACGGTACAGAATATATCTGTACATAATTGTCACTTTACATCACAATTTTACGTAACAGAAAAAGGTGGAGAAAAATATCTGAGCTGTCATTTTGTAATGAGATCAAATGATATGTTTTTAGGAAATCCATTTAATATTTTTAGTTATGCAGTTCTTACTTATATTTTGGCAATGAGATGTAATATGAAACCTGACAAATTAGTTTATACAGTAGGTGATGCTCATATTTATAAAAATCATTTAAATCAAATTGCTGAACAATTAACAAGAAATCCAAGACCTTTTCCAAAATTAAAATTAAACCATAGTATTGTATCGAAACCTATTGAAGAAATAACAATTGACGATTTTGATTTAGTTGGTTATTTTCCACATTCATCTATTATAGCACCTATGGCAGTTTAAAAATTAAATTATTTAAAGATAATATTTTTTTAATAAATAAATGTTATTGTTAAATTTGATAAATCTAGTTTCAAGCTTTGTATTAAATGATTGTGATAAAGTAGTATCAAGTGATATATCTTTACCAACTAATTTACCATTACCTAAAAAAATAATACCTGTAACAAAAACTAAAATTACAAAAACTAAAATTACAAAACCTACAATTACAACTAAAATTACAAAACCTACAATTACAACTAAAATTACAACTAAAATTACAAAACCTACAAGTACAAGTAAACCAGGTACTTTGACAACTTCATCAGTTGTTTCATTACCTACAATGTCAGGAAATATGACTGATAGTATTCCTAAAAAGAGTGGTAATACAGCAACTTTGACTTATTTTACAGATACGGTATTTCAATGTGTTGGAGAAATACCAGATTATCCAGCAGTTGCAGTTAA
>Ga0102830_1001090_pt1 | contig 10531 bp, 17 predicted proteins | sample ColrivemetaGS703_FD_84511 | JGI IMG/M metagenome (GOLD analysis project Ga0102830, IMG submission 84511) | Estuarine microbial communities from the Columbia River estuary - Freshwater metaG S.703 | ecosystem: Environmental > Aquatic > Marine > Intertidal zone > Estuary | place: USA: Columbia...
GAAAAATTGGAACCAAATATTTCGGAGGGTTAAACAAACCCTGACCTAAGCATGTAGTCCCTTATGGGTAGACTGAGCAAGACAGGGGTTCGACTCCCCTCACCTCCACCATAGAAAACCCATCAAAAATTTTGGTGGGTTTTTTTATTATCCCCCTTGTCTAAATGACACTTTATATTATATTTATTATAATCTTAACAAAATAATCTTTAAAAAAAACCATGAAAAAAGTAATTTTCTCTATCCTCGCAGTAGCCATGTTGGCTTCTTGCAGCAACTCAACCGAATCTGTATCAACTGACTCTGTAGGGATTGACACCACAGCTGTTGATACTACAGTAGTTGAATCTGTAGAAGACACAGCGTTTTCTTCTGAGGAAGTCAAAGCTGAATTAAAGTAATTTTAATTAACATTGAATTTAAAAAGGGTTCCTTGTGAACCCTTTTTTTATTATATTAGTCATATGGGAAATCATTGTAACATTTGTAGTTTTAATTGTTGGGGTCGTAAAGGATATGATGCCAGTTGTTGTACTTTAGAAGACAGGAATTGGATTATTGGTCCTCACACAGACACCGAAGCATTCTTGGGTAGACTATCAGAAAGAATTGGACGTAAAGTTGAGTTTCAAGAAGTATTTTACGATTATGAAGAAGGTCATAAAAAGTTCCCTGACAAAGAAGTTTGGCAAAGTGCTGGTAACTATCCGGCAATTAGGGTTGATGAGGAAAATAAGAGACTCCCATGCGTGAACTATAACATCGCAACTCGTAGTTGTATGGTTTATGATATTCGTCCACAAATTTGTAGAGATTTTGTTTGTGATTATTTGGAGAGAGAACTATTGATGAACGAATAATTATTAATATATTTGTAAAGAATTCGGAAGAGTGGCAGAGCGGTCGAATGCACCTGACTTGAAATCAGACGTACTTGAGAGAGTACCCGGGGTTCGAATCCCTGCTCTTCCGCAGAAATCTTGGGACAACACCCCAAGATTTTTTTTTGTTTGACATTTCCAAGTTTTAAACCTAACATTGTTACATGGAACTATTTAAAGAATTTTTAGAAAAAATAAGAAGTGGAATTAAAGTAATAATGAACTACTTCTTTATTATCGTCGGGATGGCGGTGTTTTTCACACTTGGTTATTACTACAACACCCTTAGAGAACTACCCAAAATGGGAAAACCTAATTTCATCATGAGAGATGAAGTTACCATTGCCGTTGATGAGGCGAACAACGCCATGGTCATCAACAAAAAAGACGGAACCTACTTTGTATTAGAAGAGGGTATTGGTAAAACAATTTTTAATGTTTATGCACGTAATCTTTGGGGTCAACACGACGCACCTAAAGCACCCGTAACTCCATGAGTATTAAAAACACCATAAGGACCATAATGACCACACTCGTGATTTTTATTCTCGGGTGTGGTTATTTCCTTTATAATATTGAACGTGATTTGTCTGAACATGAAATTTACCAAATGGGTAAAGAAGACAGTTCTCCAACATCACTTCATATGTATTACTTATTGATTAACGCATCCAAAAAGTATGATATACCAAAATACATCTTATTTAACGTTGCGTATTTGGAAACAGGTTACAAGGGTCCTTTTCACTGGCAGTACAATCCATATCAAACATCTTTTGCGGGAGCTCAGGGTCCAATGCAAATCATAACTCGGTGGTCCCATTCTTATGCGGGACGTACATTAACTCCCAAGGAATTAAGAACGGATTTGAAACTGAATATTGACGTGAGTTGTAAAATGTTGGTAAAATTAAAAAAAATGTATAAACGTTGGGACTTGGCTCTTGGGTTCTATAACACTGGTTATCCAAATGTTAACCACTACGCACAATACGCCAGCTCCACCTACAATTACAAACAAAAGTGGATTAGACCATAATTATTATTTGGTAATTCAAATTTCTGTTGTATATTTGTAGTAACAAAACGGGTCCATAGTTAAAGGGATATAACCACTGCCTTCTAAGCAGTCGTTCCAAGTTCGAGTCTTGGTGGACCTACAAAATTTTAAAATAATGTCTTTTTCTATGACAGTTTGAACATAGTAAGTCACATTTATCTATTTCTTCGTAAATTTTTTTCGGAGTTTTTAAACGTAATTTACCCCAATCAACATCTTTGTTTTTTGGGTTAGTATGGTGAAAATCAAAAATTACATACGGTTCATCAGGATATTTTAAATGACAATCCACACACTCAGAACCTTTATATTTTATAGCATCAATTTTTTTTTGAACCCATCTATCTGTACAATAATTATTGAAACACTTCTTACACATTGAATGTGTTTGAGTTTTTCTATTTGGTCTTTTATAAAAATCATCAACAGTCTTCTCAAGACCACAGCTCGTACATGTCTTATTTTCCATATAAATAAATATGGATTAGAAGTTAAAAATCTTACCAATATGGTTGTAATTTTATAATTTTTAATTATATTTGTAGTGTAATGACAAATGAAGAAATTCAAAGAATGAGATTCCAAGGTGTTGCACCTGAAGGATACGTTCTTGTTTCTGAAAAAGATTTGGAGAAACTCAAAGACTTTTACGTTTGGAAAAAATGGAAAAACAACGAAATCTCTTTAATTGAGTTAGAATATGAAACAAATACTGATTCTACTAACATCCCTGATTAGTCTGACGGCCAAATCACAGTCCTCGGCAATTGTGTATATTCCAAGTGATTATTCAGTAATCGGAATTTACAAACCAAATGAAAAAACAGGGTTTTATTTAGGTGGTAGGTATATCTTTTCCGTACCCGCACAATACTCCTACACAACACCTTACTCATACGTGAACCGATTTGGTGTTGATGTATCACTTACACGTGGTACTTCCTTAATGGGTGGTGGATGTTTTACCGAAGCACCATCATTTATAAACACAAAGTTTATCCCTGAACTATGGGTTAGAAGTAATTTGGTTCAATTGTTTACAAACAAGGATAAAAATTTGGACTTGACACTGATGGTTCGTATTTCTAAAGAATTTTACTATGGTCTTGGACTTAATTACCCGATTTAAATACATCTTTTTAATTGTATTTCTCTTTTCATCCTGTGAGATGTATGTCACAGAGAAAAAGACAGTTACCTTAAGTGGGAAGTATGTGATATCCAAAGTAAGGGTACAGTCTGCAGACCAAAACATGTCATCAGATACTAACTACCTTACAATGGACATAGTTCACACTGTAATGCCATACCCATTTGATACTTTTATGGTTGATGATTTATTTATCCATTTTGATTATTCACAAGTTATGTTGAATTTGGAGGGAGTTCAATCAGGTGGACGAGATGTTTGGGAAATAGGTCCTCACAAGTATTGGATATTTAATTCAACACCATATTATTCAGGTGATTTACAGTTTTCTTATGAGTATACCAAAGGTGGACAATTACACAAACCAACTTTAACTTTCTCTATTGAAGATGATGGTTTAGAACACATTCAACTTAAATCAAAAGGAGTTTGGCCCAATAAAGAGTTTGGTGAACAGGTAATTATCACTTTTTTCTTGATGAGAGTGGGTCCATGACCAATTTTTTTATTTGACAACATAATTATTATTTGTATATTTGTATAATAATAAGCCACAATAGCTCAGTTGGTAGAGCTTCTCACTTGTAATGAGAAGGTCGGGGGTTCGAGTCCCTCTTGTGGCTCAAAATGAATGGTGAATCTTTAATATCTGAAAATGTAATGTCTGAAGACCACTTGGACGCTATGTTCACAATTCTTAATGAATTGGAAAATGAGATTAAAGACAACGAAAAAAAAGAAGTGTGGGTCTGTGAGTGGGACAATGTTCACGGAGACATGGTATTCTTTAGATAAGCGGGAGTAGCTCAGTTGGTAGAGCGACAGCCTTCCAAGCTGTAAGTCGCCAGTTCGAATCTGGTCTCCCGCTCTAAGTAGACCTTAAAAAGGGCCCTTCCGTCTTTGAACGGCTTGTTGAGCCCGGGTCTATTTTATTGCGAGAGTAGCTCAGTTGGTAGAGCACAACCTTGCCAAGGTTGGGGTCGCGAGTTCGAATCTCGTCTCTCGCTCAAGTTTAATGTTCGGTATATTTATATTAATATGAAATCGGTACTTAACGAAGAAATCAATTCAATAAAAAAATTGATGAAAATTACAGAAGAAGAAATTTCTGTAAAAGATGGTGAGTATAGTATCATTACTACTGATGGTGATGCAACCAGTACTGATAAGATTAACAAAGCTTTATTAGATGATATTGAAGCCGCAGCAAAAATGGCTGGGGTTAAACCTGTAATTACCACAGCATCGTCAGGTCACAATTCTTCCAATAGTAGACATTCAGACCGAACTGCGGTTGATATTGCCATTATAGATGGTATTAACTCAGGTGGTGCTAAAGATGAAAAATCAGGAAGTTCTAATTTTAGAAATAAAGGAAATAAACTAAAAGATGCGTTGGTTTCCATGGGTTATAAATTAAACTCTGAATCAGGTAATCCAAAGGCAATCTTGTGGCAGACAAATTTGGGTGGTAATCATTATAACCATTTACACGTTTCAAATACAAACCCATCACCATCAACAACAACTACACCAAACACAACAACAACTACAACAGAACCTAGTAAAGAAAATCCAATGTCAAATATTTTTGGTTCGAAAGGGAGTGAAAACATATCAGGAGCCGTAGATATATTATCTAAACTTCAGAAAAAATTGTATTTACAAGAACAACAATCAATTTCAAATACCAAACGTATTTCTAAAGGAAATGAAAATATCCTATCTTATGTTGACGGTGAAATTGTTAATGTAAATTATGGTTCATGTGAAGATTATGTAACCATATATTTTGTAAAAAAGTTCAAAGGTTATTTCTTAACTTATTGTGGTATTGAGAACATAAGAGTAAGAGAAGGTCAAAAAGTTGAGCCAAACAGTATTTTAGGATACACCTTAGACCCTGTAACAATATCTTTCTACGATTCAAACGGTCAACCATTACCAATATCATACTTTCTTGAGTTAACGGGTAAAGTTAAAAAAAGTGACAGTGAAATGTCACAAAAAAAATCAAAGAACAAACAGACTGCCAGAGGTAAAGCATTTGACAGAGCACAGAAAGAAAATCTTGCAGGATTTGCTCTCGCAATGGCAAATCATTATTTAAATCCGTTTACCAATCGTTATGATAGTGAAGGAAAACAAGTTTCAACAGCACCTGTATTTAACCCATTCAAAAAAGAATTTTACACTCAAATGGTTAGAGATAAAGTTGAGACTTGGGATGAAAATAAATCATACAACAAAGGTGATATGGTCACTTATATTGGTGATACTTACAAATCCCTTCGTAGTGTTAAACCAAAGAGTGGAAACCCAAAAGATTCTGCCGATTGGGACTTAGAAAAAATTCAGGGTAATATAACCCAACTGTATAAGTACGATACTCAGTCACCCTACGGAGTGAATGAAGAGATTAACCGAATCAAAGATTTGTTAAAATAAAAAAGGGACCTAAGTCCCTTTTTTTATGCGGTGGGTGAGGGGCTCGAACCCTCGCGGCTGTTACACCCTAACAGTTTAGCAAACTGCCCCCTTCACCAACTTGGGTAACCCACCAACACTTATTCCTCCTCATCTAAATCATAGACACCATTGTTCACATCCTCAAGAGTGAATACATAGATATCCAAAGATTTTCCGCTAATCCACTCATCTTCAAAGTCTTTTTCCAACTCCTGATTCTTATAGAACATCTTATCCATGTATTCATAATCAAACACAGGTGACTCTAAAGAGTGTGCAGTAAATCCGAAATCTTCAACTACAGGAACCTCATCAGATTCTATAATGTAATTACTAAGGGTACCTTTAACATCCTCAATAACGCAGAGAATGTTTTCATGACCATCGTGAGGATACGCGTCAATACTTTCCATTAAATTTTCAAAATCTTCAGGGAGACCGTATTTCTCATCCAATTCATAAACATCTGAAGTTTCAGTATGAGGTGTTTCCCACACCACTTCATCGTTTTCGTTTTTCAAAACAAATCGTAATGAGGAGTTTACGTACGGACGAGATGCCGTCCACCAATTAGTATCACCGTGTTCAAAATTTTCCAAAATTTCAGGAAGTTCTGAATACATTTCAGAATACTCATCATGTGAGTTTTCATCTTTATAATCACGAAGTTTTTGAACTTCTTCGTTAGTTAGAGTGTGGGCACATCCTTCCAAACCCCACCCTAATACACACAATTTATACTTAGCCATTTTTAATTAGAATTAGAATTGTTTAACCAAATGGTATCTCCCGGTTTGAATTCAATCTGAGAAAATACACGACCTTTAATATTGTTATCACTTTTACAAAGATATTCATTAACATCGTTTGTTGTAGATAAAAAACTAATCACCACACAAAAAATTACGCTTCTCATTGTTCTTCCTCCTCCTCTTCACAATTACACATAGGACTAGGTGCCAAAATAATTAAAAGTGCCCACCATGGATTTTGTGTCATCCATATGCACATTCCGATAATACCTAAAAAGGCTAAACTGTAAATTACGTTTCCAATATTTTTCATTATAGTAGATGTTTTAAGATTTTATCTTTAACCCCTGATTGTTTAATTCCTTCGTTTGATTGGGGAGTGTGAACAAAGTTAGTCAAACCAGGTTTTTCATTGTCTTCAGGGTCTTTAGCCGCAAAATGTTGAGATAAGTAGTCCACAGACATATTCAAATCATCAACCGCAACCCAATGAGTTACTTGGGGGTTTTTTAACAACCAATCGGTAATCTCTATTGAACGTTCTAACTCCAAATCAGCTCTGAATCTCATAACTCTCCAAAGTTTGGGGTCAATATCTTCGGTACGATGGGTTACCGCAATTGGTTTTTTGATAATACCTTGGGAAGTATAGTAATCACCCAACTCTTCTAAGTTTGCATGGAATCTCCAATCAGAACTAACAACAATTTCGGCATTTGTTTTTTCTAAAATTTCATTCAAAACCCTAACAGCCTTTTCATCAAAGTTGTCAAATCGTACATCAACAGGAGAATCTTGTTTGTGATTTGAACTATTCGGGTTTTCCGAACGGTACTTAGCCCATTTTTTGTTGCGCCCACCCCAATTGTTGGATAGACAAATTACACCATCATTATCTAAGAAAATTACTTTCATACCACAAAGATATGAAACATTTACTAATTAACCAAATTATTTTATTTCGTCAAGAAATTGGTAATAGTATTCTTTTGTCATCAAGTGACCTGATTTCCCAACTAATTCGCAGAAAATACCTTCTTGAATTATTGAGTAGTCTGTGTTATTAACAAGAACCCACGGATTTATATCTCTTAAGTCTTTACGTATCATAAAAATAAAACAATGATAAAAATTATAACATAACAAAAAGCCGTGACCTTGTAGTAAAATTCTACTTGGTCACGACTTCTACCTTGCCATTCATTAGAATCCCAATCTTCCATCACACAGTGTGTTCCCATTGAACTCTAACACAGTTCTGTGGTAGACGATTTATGTGTCGGTAATTGTTGATATATCCCATCATATTACCACTACCAACAGCATTTGCCGAGTGTACTACGACATTAACAACAGGTTTACCGTCCATCCATTCATTGACCAACCATTTAACACAATCCATACCCGTTTTCTCAGTAATATTATCATAATTCAACTCGTAGTTATGGTAGACGTTTTTATGCCATTCGGCCATTGCGGTATCACCTAAGTCGTGGTCCAAAGAAATCAATTCAATGTTCTCCAAACCAACTTCGTTTATCTTTTGTACAAACTCATCATAAGAACGGACAACAGTCCACTCAGGAATTCCATCAACCCATTCGTTGTTAGAACTAACAGGAGTTCTTACATCATCTAAATATATTCTATATTTTTCCATATTGGTAGTTTTTAAAAAATCACATCAGACAGGCATTCTACTTCTAGCTCCGAGAAATTGTATCTTATTTAACCCGACTCACCGCTATGTGGGTACCTGAAGATATGATTTGTAGCCCGACGGGGAATCGAACCCCGCTCTCGTCCGTGAAAGGGACGTGTCCTAACCGATAGACGACCGGGCCATTTTGGCTCCCCAACCTGGACTCGAACCAGGGACCTACTGATTAACAGTCAGTTGCTCTAACCTACTGAGCTATTGAGGAGTGAAATCTTTTACAAATATACAATAGATATTTGAAAAGACAAAAATTAAATATTTGCTGAGGGTAATTCTTCTTCACCAACCCAATGACCAGGTTCCGTAGGTTCATCAAGAAGACGAACCTTAGGTCTCATAATATCCATTAATTTTTCAGAAGCTGTCCATTTTTCTATATCAAGTTCTTTGTTTGAAATTTTGCAAGATATGATAATATTTTTAATACGTCCAAGAATATCCATTGGTAAGTCAACCATCATTGAATCAACTCTTATATCTTCCTGATTGTAAAATTCAATTTGGTTTTCATCAAAATTTTTATAACAAGCAACTTTATAACCGTTGAGTTTATTAATAATATAAATCAAACATCCACGTTTAGAATATCTAAAAAAATGGTCAGGATTACTCTCTGAAGTTGTACACCACTTGGTACCCGCGCCATACTTGATAGACGATTCAAATGTGATTGGACGAATTAACAACCATTCATCACTGTCATAATCAACAACAACTTGATTACGTAATTCTTTATTGAACATTTTAAGTGATGCAATACTCAAATAACGATTCATATCTGAAAGAGTTTCAATTTTTTGTACATCAACACCATTTTCAATTTTTCTCTCATTTAGCTCAATAAAATTATTGATGAGTTGATAGTCACTAGTGGTCAAAAGACTTTCATATAATCTGTAGAATATAACCTTTTCTGTTACATCAAAATCATTTAAACTAATACCAAAAATATTAAACAATTCTTCTGTGATATATTTTATATCCTCTTTGTTCTGATAAGTTTCTCTAAGCTTATTTGTTAATACTCTAATTAACATTGGAGTATACTTGTTGGTTTTTGATTTGTCTAATTTGGCGATTACGTCCAAAAAATTGAACTTAACCCATAATGGTGCGGTTTCTTTAATTTCTTTAATACGTGGCATTTCTTTCAAGTTATAGTTAAAAATAAGATAAACGTTGTTTAGTGTCAAACAATATCTTTAATTTTGAATGGTTTTAAACTTCATCTTTTTGATTACCGCTTCAGCAACTTTCTTGTGTCCCGATGGGTGCATATGACAAGTCCAATCACCACAGTCAGTTCTAACCACAACCCGAGTATTAATAACCGTAGCATTTTTAATACTGTCCATTAAAATTCTTTGATATCTTGAATACGCTTTTGGGTAAAATTCTTGACCCTTAATTGGTTTAACGCATTCTTCAGCGTTAAAACCTGTAAGAACAATTGGTGTTACACCTTTTGAATTACAAATGTCAACAATCTTCTGAACATCCTTAACAACTTGATATGGATTTCTGTTTCCGTGAATATCGTTAGCACCACCGTAGATAAAACAATAATCAAAATTGGATGTAACACTTGTCTTAGCAACATTAACCATCCAAGGTAGATGTTTACCAATAACCGCAGTATTGTTCATTCTTAATCCTGTTTTCTTACAGACAATTACTTGCCAACCCCAATTATGATTTGCGGTGTGGGAATCACCAATAAAGAGTGCGTTTTTACCGTTAACATCTACAATGGTATCTAAACCCTGTTTTGGTACAGGTGTTATAATCGTATCATAAATTACAATTTGATTTGGTGTGAAGTAACCTGGTACAAAATTCAGTTTACCTGACAACAGTAGAGAATATAATATTGCAAATGCAAAAAAACCGATGGTAAAAATGGAAAGTTCTGTTTTGTTTTTCATGAGGTCCTGAGCAGATTCGAACTGCTGAATAAGAGTTTTGCAGACTCCCCCCTTAAGCCACTTGGGTACAGGACCGTGGAGTGCAGTGGGAGCTAGCATCCCTGAGGCATCTGCACAAGTTACTCCTCTTTAGGGTGAATAATGGGAATCGAACCCATGGCACACGGAACCACAATCCGTTGCTCTACCTACTGAGCTATATCCACCATTTAAATAGTAGTAGTTGAATTTATCAGGAATCTCGCCTTAGCAACCTCAAGAGGGCCTAGCTTCACACACCATTAGAGAGTTGGGTATTACTACCTATCCTTAGTGTGTACCCTTGTGTCACGTCTCTCCACGCTTATCAACCTACACTTTTTTACTACCATTTGTAGTCAGGACAGGAATTGAACCTGTTCCAAGGGACCGCTCCCTTATCAATCACACAAGGTAATTACTCCCTGTTTTACCTGCCGTGTAATGTCTTGTGGCCACTCCACATTACCAAAGGTCTCCAAAGACCACCTGACTATGGTTGTCAGTCTTTCCTGACCGTCACCCCCACTCCGAAGGTATGAGCCTTCATATGTGA
>Ga0102830_1001091_pt1 | contig 10530 bp, 7 predicted proteins | sample ColrivemetaGS703_FD_84511 | JGI IMG/M metagenome (GOLD analysis project Ga0102830, IMG submission 84511) | Estuarine microbial communities from the Columbia River estuary - Freshwater metaG S.703 | ecosystem: Environmental > Aquatic > Marine > Intertidal zone > Estuary | place: USA: Columbia...
ATTGCGGGTTCTTTTAGTTTTTACCCAGGTAAAAATTTAGGAGCGTATGGCGATGCAGGTTGCATCACCACAAATGACTCCGAATTGGCCGAGAAATGCCGCATGTATGCAAATCATGGCGCTTTAGTGAAACACCAGCATCAGATTGAGGGCATCAATAGCCGCATGGATGGTTTGCAAGCTGCTATTTTAGGCGTAAAACTACCACATCTCAAATCTTGGACTGCAAAGCGTCGAGAAAACGCACGAATATATAGTAATTTGCTGGCCAATATATCTCAAGTTAAAATTCCTGTAGAACGCCCGAATACTGAGCATAGCTATCATTTGTATGTCATTCGTTGCCAGCAACGTGATGAATTAAAAGCTTACTTGCAAGAAAATGGTATAGAAACGGCAATTCACTATCCAACGCCATTGCCATTGTTGCCAGCTTATCAAAAACAAGGTTACTCAGCAAGCGCATATCCAGTTGCAGAAAAAGTAAGCAAAGAAATCCTTTCTTTACCAATGTATCCTGAACTTTCTGAAGCGCAAATACTATTTATTGCAAATACCATTCAAGCATTTTATGCAAAACACTAAAATGCGTGTATTAGTCATTTCTCCGCAGCATTGGGGCACCATGCGTATAACGAAGCACCATTATGCCATTGAAATGGCAAAACTTGGTCATGAAGTATATTTTTTGGAGCCATTAGCACCATCATGGAAAATGGGCCAAACTACATTTACACCAAAAGAGTTAGAATACACTAATCTTAGAATACTTTCCCACACCATTTTTGCACCTTATAATTTGAAGTTTCATGCGAAAGGTTTTTTTAACCTCTTCATGAAACGCCATATCAAAAAAATGGAAAAAAGAATAGGTCGCTTTGATTTGGTATGGTCTTTTGACCTCACTGGCGCTATTCCCTTGAAATACTTTAATGCCAACCGTAAAATCTTTTTTGCAGCTGATTGGCCACCAAATTTAGATGCTGTAAAAGCAGCAGAATCAGCAGATTTGGTGGTGTCTGTAGCACAAGAAATATTGGATCAATACCCAAACAAATACAAAAAACAGTTGGTGAGCCACGGGGTTGCCCAATGCTTTATTGACGCGGGTAAAATCCCTTTTGCCAAATCTGACGAGCAATTCAGAATAGGTATGTCTGGCAATTTTTTAAGACCAGATATTGACCGCCCTGTTCTTCTCGATATCATTGCATCTTTTCCTGATATCTCATTTGAGTGCTTCGGTGCCTACGAAACCAAAAACTCAAATTTGGGTGGTGCCAATGACCAAGAAACTATTGATTTTATTGAAGCATTGAAATCCGCACCGAATGTGCAGCTTCATGGAATGGTTACTCCGGAAAAATTGGCATTAGAACTGCGCCGGATGGATGCGTTTTTAATCTGTTATGATGTCGAAAAAGACCAAAGTAAAGGGACTAATTATCACAAGGTATCAGAGTATTTGGTATATGGCAGGCCAATCGTGTCGAATTATGTGAGCGCGTATGATTTTGAGGGGAGTGGGGTTACAATGGTAGCAATTAACGAAGGAAATCTAGAGCTAAAGAATATGATACTAAATCGAAGTGCTTTCTTAGGTAATCATGGAACCACGTCAACAAATTCATATTTAGACAACCTTACAAGGATAATTAAAGACGAAAATTTTATTAACCTGTAACCCCAACATTCCGATTCCCTTCACCATTTACAAAATAAAAATATTATTGAGGAACATAAATCTCGAAAAAGCTTCCATTAATTTTTTTTTGTCTCAATGAAGAAAGTAAAGTTATATTTATTCAAATACTAAATCAATGAGAATATTAATTATCATGGATCCAGGAATTCTTGTGCCACCCAAAGGATATGGGGGCCATGAACGCTTGGTGGAAATGTTTGCCTTGGAATATACACGTTTAGGACATGAGGTTCATTTGTTGGTCACTGAGGGCTCACATGTTTCAGGTTGCACTGTTCATCCCTTCGGAAAAGAAGGATTCCCACCCAAAACATGGGATGCTCGTATGGCGATTCCTAAAGCTTGGTACTTTTTATGGAAACACCGAAATCACTTTGATTTAATCCATAATTTTGGACGATTGGCTTACCTCATTCCGATTTTATCTCATTCCGTCAAGAAAATCATGACTTATGGTCGAGAAATTTATGGGCCAAATATTAAACTTGTAAATAGGTTTAGGAATCGAAATTTAGTTTTCACGGCTCCAAGCAATTATTGTATTTCAACAGGCAACGTGGCCGGTGTATGGCATAAAGTTCATAATGCTATAGACTTCAATAAATATACCTTAGAAAGAACCGTGGCATCAGATGCTCCATTGATTTTCTTGAGTAGACTTGAAAAACTAAAAGGGGCGCATATTGCCATTGATGTCGCCATTAAAACAAATAATAAATTAATTATCGCAGGAAATATTTCTCCACTTAAAGAGGAACAAAATTATTTTAAAGAGTTTATTGAACCTAAAATTGATGGTCATCAAATAAAATATGTAGGAACATTAGATGATGAAGGAAAAAACAAATATTTAGGAAAAGCAAAAGCCATGCTTTTTCCTGCAAGTACAAAAGAAGCATTTGGAATGGTTATGATTGAAGCTATGGCTTGTGGCACACCTGTCATTGCTTTTCCTGCTGGATCAGTTTCGGAAGTGGTTGATTCTGGTATTACAGGTTTTATTGTTTCAACAGAACATGAGATAATTGAAATGCTAACGAAATTGGATGAATTCGATCGATACGATTGCCGAATACAAGCAGAAAGCCGTTTTGATGTCAAAAAGATAGCGGAAATCTATTTGAATTTGTAAAAATCCAGAAAGTCACAACGTTTCTTTCTATATCAATAAATTAAATTGAAAGTTGTCAAAGTTCCCATTTTGTAAACTTTATACCAAACCAATAGGTTATTATTTAAAAATAAAGTCAATATTCAATTAACTTATAATCAATTGATAAAATGATTGTAACGAATAACAGCACTGCATAAAAAAAAAGATCGTGAAAAAAGCAATTTTTATAACAAATGAAATATACGTGGATAAGACCCTTCCAGAGGGTGGGGTACAATATTGTACCGACGAGTATTTAAAGTTACTCACTCAAAAATTTGATTTGTCCATTTTCAAAATAAAAAATAAAAAATCGATTTTTTATCGCATTTTAGTCAAAATGGGTATAAATCAATACAAAGATTTTTCAGTTGAATACTATAAGGATTCATTGATTGAGCTCATTCAAAATCAAAAAATAGACTTTGTATTTCTCAATCAAAGTAATACCGCTGCATTTGCACAATGCTTGAAAACAAATCTAACTCATCCAATTAAAATATTTATTTGCTCACACGGAAACGAATCGGGTGATTTGTTGCATGAATTCACTAAATTTCAAGAAGAACTACCTACTTACAAAAAGACTTTTTCAAAATATATTTTTGGGAGTGTAATCTTCAAAGAAGTTGAATTCAGAAACAAATTCATTGATGGCGTATTAACGGTTTCAGAAGTTGAACGAGAAATTGAAAACTGGTTAGGAAGTAAGAGAGTTTTATTCATTCCTAGAATGATAGACTATCAACCGGTAATATTAAATCCCAAATTAGGAATCGTTGGGTTTTTCGGTGACCTTTCACATAAACCAAATTTTTTCTGTTTAAAGTTACTTTGTGAAGAAATCAATAAATTGAATTTTCAAAATCTTGAATTACGTATAGTCAGTTCTTCAGAAAAAGAATCAAAGCAACTTGAAAAAAACTTTTCTTTTATACACTACTTGGGTTACTTAACAAACGATGAACTCAGAAAGGAAAGTGAACATTGGTGCTTTTTTCTAAATCCAGTATTTTATTTTTCAAGAGGAGTTTCAACGAAATTAGGAAAAGCGTTAAGTTATGGATTGCCTGTCATCACTTCGTCAATCGGAACAAGAGGCTATTCATGGAATGATGGATATTTGCCTACCCCCGCGAATCCAGAAGAAATGGCGAGGGTAATATTGGAATTAACGTTTGACTTAGATAAAATTACTTTTTATCAAAATCAGGTCAAAAAAATTGTACAATCAACTCCAAAAGTAAGCGATTTAGCAAAAAGTTTAAATGATTTGATTTTGTAAAAATGATTCTCATCATTACCCACCATCCAACCTTGCCGCTTTGCACATAATCCCGATCGACATTTTGATAGAAGCCAATTATATTAACTGTCGACGAGTCTCATAATGAAGAGGAATTGGATTGGCAATTACACAAAATAATACCTTCAGCTCAACGAATTAAAAAATAAGGACCTTTCAATTTAAAAAATTGCGATTAATTGATAATCTTGGATGAAAAGAATTTAATCTATTTGCAACAAAGCTTTTAAATTGTTAATAAGCCATATGTAAGACTTTTTTAAATACCTGAACCTTTCTTTCTAACTTGTTTTGATTGCTCCGTAAATGATTCGTAAACAAGCGTTAAATTTCGAATAGAACACATCGATTTATGGTTATAACAATTTCATAATTCAAACAAAATTTTACTGAGGGATTGATTAACTGAGTAGGTAGCGAAAATTCTTCATCAAAGAGATTTAAGACATATTTAAAAAAAAGATAGGAAAACCTCGTTGGGATAAATGACTCAATTAAGAGAAACACTTACCCTCCTAGATAGTAAGAAGGTTTTGAGTTATGCTCATTACAAACGAATATCTAAAGTTGACATAAGATTATCAATAATCCTAATTTTTACAGGAACTACTTTTTATAAAGTCACTAAATTTGAAATGAGCGATGATTAATTCAAACAACAATTTATCAAGAACTAATCTAAATCCAATTGATCAAGACTACTTTTATGGGTTAGATTCTTTGCGCGCGTTAAGTGTACTGTTAGTTATAATTGGTCATATATATTATAATGATGGCAGTTTTGTAGATAAATTGCATTTAGGCGCAGTTGGTGTTGATGTGTTTTTTGTGATTTCAGGATTTTTAATCACTACTTTGATTATTAAAGAATTAAAAAAAAACGGAAAATTTGATGTCAAGTCTTTTTTTTTAAGAAGGGCATTTAGAATTTTACCAGTGGTTTTTTTATTTTCGTTAGTGTTGTTATTAATTGATCTTATTTATGGGATTGGTATATCTTTAAACAGTTATCTATCTGGATTATTCTTCTATAAACAGCTTACTAATTTTTCAGATTTTTGGTTTAACGCTCATCTTTGGTCATTATCCGTAGAAGAACAATTTTATATCATATTTCCTTCCTTACTTTTTGTGTTTGGCAGTAAAACATACCTAAGAATCTTATTCATATTTTTAATTACAATACCCATATTTAACATTTTGCACTTTAATGATTTGGTGCCAATAGGTATATTCCATAACACAATTGCTATTTTCGCCAACTTTTTTGGACTTTCAACTTATTTAATAATTATTGGTTCTTTAGGAGCAATCTTTTTCAATAGAAAGCCAGCAATGATGGTATTTATTTCGAAGAGAAAAAATAAATCATTAATTACATTAATTATTTTTTGTTTTCTTATCCTAATTTCTATTCCCCAAATGAATGTTTCTTACATCCCCAATTTTTTTTACAAAATAATTTTTGGATTAGGAATTTTAATCATTATCACAATTAATTTATCTGTGGAATCAGGGAATATAATGTTTTGGGATAATCCACTTTTGGTATACTTGGGTAAGATTTCATACTCATTATATATTTGGCAACAAATTTTTACACATAATCAACCTTGGGGCGGTAGTTTACTATTGAATTTATTTATTTTATTCTTGGTTTCGGTGATTTCTTTTCAATATGTTGAATTGAGGTTTATTCGAATTAGAAAAAGTTTAGGATATTGAATTGTTTTAATGTATTTCGTTTGGTGGAAAGTTTATTTTGTGAAATAAGCAGAATTTTAATTAGTTTGAACAAAGTGAATTTTTACTCTGTAATAACAAATGAATATAATTAATGGGATGGTTTAAAAATAGATATACCATCAAAGAAAATGCAATTGAATTAAAACGTTTCATTGAACTTTGATTATGCTAAATATCCTATTCATTTCCCCTCACTTCCCACCGTCCAACCTCGCTGCTGTTCATAGAAGTCGTTTGTTTGCGCAGCACTTACCATCATTTGGATGGAAGCCAATTATTTTGACGGTAGATGAGTCCTATTATGAGGAGGAGTTGGATTGGAATTTACATAAATTATTACCGTCAGATCAGCAGATAGAAAAAGTAAGCGCCTTTCCAATAACAAAACCAAGATTAATCGGAGATATTGGTTTAAGAGGATTTTTTCAATTACGTAAGAAGGCCTTAGAGTTGGTTCGAAAACAAAAAATTGATTTTGTTTATATTCCTATTCCATCCTTTTATATGGCGTTGATTGGTCCCTATTTGAATCGCAAAACAGGAGTTAAGTTTGGAATAGATTATATCGATCCTTGGGTACATCAGTTCCCAGGTTCAGATAAACTTTTTTCAAGACATTGGTTAAGTACCCAACTTGCCAAATTTCTTGAACCTATCGCATTAAGAAATGTTTCTCTAATCACTGGAGTTGCAGAGGGGTATTATAAAGGGGTCATTGAGCGCAATCCGAAGCTCAAATCTACCTGTGTTTTTGGTGCAATGCCGTATGGTGGAGAGGCTCAAGATCATCGGGCTATTGAAAACCTGCCATTAAAACCGTATTTGTTTCAAAAAAATGGCACCCTGCAATTTGTTTATGCAGGGGCAATGCTCCCAAAAGCATACCAGCCACTAGAAGAAATTTTTAAGGCGATAGCTAAAAACCAAACAAGTTTCCAGAATGTAGAATTTCACTTTATTGGCACAGGTAGTAAACCAACTGATCCTGAATCATTTAATATTAAACCTCTTGCTGAAAAATATGGAATATGGAAATCCATTGTACATGAATACCCAAAACGCATTCCTTATTTGGATGTATTAGTTCATTTAAAAGAAGCAGATGCTTTATTCATTCTTGGAAGTACCGAGTCACATTATACCCCTTCAAAAACTTATCAGGCTGTATTAAGTCAAAAACCAATTTGGGCAATTTTGAATGAAAAAAGTTCAGCAGCTCAAATATTAGTAACAGCTAAAGCAGCCACAGTACTTACTTTTGATGGAGAAGAAGGCGTTAAACAATTAGCCTTAAATTTTGAATCGTCATTTAATGATTTTGTTGACTTTAAAGTGAATTACAATCCTAAACAAGTAGACCTTGAAAAATTTGATGCCTATTCTGCCAAAAATGTCACTCAACATTTAGTTAATTTACTTAATAAATTAAGTTGAAAAAACTCGCCATCATATCTTCTCACCCAATCCAATATAATGCGCCTCTATTTGCATTATTGGCCAATGAGAATAAAATCGATTTGAAAGTATTTTATACTTGGGGAATTGATTCGATTAAAGTAAAATATGATCCAGATTTTCAACAAAACATCAAATGGGACATCCCTCTACTGGAGGGCTATCATTATCAGTTTTTAAATAATACCTCAAAAGACGCCGGCTCGCATCATTATAAAGGCATCATTAATCCAGATTTGATTCGAGAAATTGAAGAATGGGGAGCAGATATAGTTTGGGTTTGGGGCTGGGCTTTTGACAGCCACTTTAAAGCACTTCGTTATTTCAAAGGAAAAAAAGAAGTTTGGTTTAGAGGCGACTCTACCTTACTTGACGAACCAAAAGGACTTAATGTAAAGAAATTTTTAAGAAGAGTATTCTTAACATGGGTTTATCGTCATGTGGATAAAGCCTTTTATGTAGGCACTCACAACAAAGCATACTTCTTAAAGCATGGCTTAAAAGAAAAACAGCTGGTATATGCACCGCACGCTATTGATAATGATCGATTTGCTGACCCTACAGGTGAATATGCCAATCATGCAAAAAAATGGCGCAAAGAGTTAAGTATTACTGATGACCAACAAGTAATATTATTTGCTGGTAAGTTTGAAACAAAGAAAAATCCGTTTTTTTTAATCAATTTAGCAAAAGAACTTCCTTCAAATGAATATAAAATTGTTTTTGTAGGATCCGGACCTCTTGAAAGAGATCTAAAAAAACAAGCTACCGAAAATTGTATTTTTTTGGGGTTTCAGAATCAAAAAATGATGCCGATTCTATACCGTTTAGCCGATATTTTTGTTTTACCATCTGTAGGGCCTGGAGAAACCTGGGGTTTAGCGATCAATGAGGCAATGGCTTGTGGAATTCCGGTTATTGCCTCAGATAAATGTGGTGGTGCTATAGATTTAATAGATTCATCTAATGGGATAGTAATAAATAAATTAACAGATTATAAATTTGTGGCTCAATTGGTAAAAGATTTTAATCTAGACGTAAGCAAATTTTTAAATACTATCAAAGAAAGTTCGTATCAAACTGTTATTGATTCAGTAATTAATCAAATTCAATGAAAAACTTTTTAAGTTTTCTTGCAGGGTTCTTTGTAGGATTTATTTTCTTTAATGAAGCATATACTGCAATTTCTACTGGAATACTATTCCTTCTAATCTATCGAATCCTTTCTGAATCAAATCGTCAATTTGTTTTCCGTGAATGGGCTTTGCTTTTATACTGTTTGAATTATTTGATAGCGCCTGCAATCACTTACATTCAGCCCGAGGAGTTGATTACTTATGGAATGAAAATCCCAAGAGATCAATATTTCAATTTAGCGCTTCCTGGTTATATCTTTTTTGCAATTGGAATGCTTATTATTCCAACAAAAATTTTCCGAATCGATTACACTAAAGTTGACCAAAGTACACTCATTAATAAAGACTTTTTAGTAAAGGTTACATATGTGGGTCTTCTATTAAGAGTTACAGTCAGTTTTTTCCCTGGAGAAATAGGTTTCATTATTTACCTGATTGCAATGGCGCGTTTTGTTTCGGCTTTTGCGTTATTCTCAATTTCAAGGCGGTTTTGGATTTATCCAGTAGCGGTCCTTCTTTTAGAATTGGCATACGCATTCGTCGCAGGAATGTATCATGATGCAATCATGTGGGTAATTTTCTTTGCATTGTTCTTTATTTATGCCAGGAAACCCAAAATACAAGTAAAGTTAATTGGTGCTGGAAGTCTCATTCTATTCGTTCTGTTAATCCAAGCTGTTAAAGTAAGTTATAGGGAGGTAGCATGGCAAGATGCTTCCAAACAGAACATTACTACTGCTACAATAATCGCAACTGATAAAGCTTCTACAGAGATCTTACTCGGCGAGAATAACCTGCTTTCTACATTAAATAGAGGTAACCAAGCCTGGATTTTTGCCAGTACGGTTGACAATATGGATCGAAATAAAAATTACCAGAAGTTAACAAATGTAAATAAGTACTTGGAAGCTGCACTTTTACCTAGATTTCTTGCCCCAAATAAACTGACCTCTGGAAATAAAGAAGTATTTAACGAATTTTCAGGACATACCATTAATGAAAGTACTTCAATGGGCCTCGGTATTTTTGCCGATGGTTATATTGCTTATGGTGCATGGGGAGTATATATTTTTGGTTTCGTACTTGGGTTAATTTTCTCTTTAACCTTTAAATTGGTAGAGCGTTGGTCAAAAATCTCGCCATTTTATGTATTGCTCCTTTTACCTTTATTGAATTACGCCGTGAGGCCAGATTGCGAGTTGCAGACAACTATTAATCACCTGGCAAAAGGAATTGTTCTTTATGGGTTTTTGGTTTACCTGACTCGTAAACGCTTCACTTTAGATTCGCAAGAGAATAAACGCAAGTTAGTTCACCTTAATCTATTGGGTAGCAATTAAATTTCTATGTGCGGCATAGCCGGTCAACTTTCCACCTCTAACATTCAGCCCAGCACCCAAGCGGTTTTGGCAGCCTTGGCGCATCGTGGGCCTGATGCCCAAGCTTTTTGGAGTGCAGAAAATGTTTGTCTTTGGCATGCGCGCTTGAGTATCATTGATACTGCTGCGCGGGCGAATCAGCCCTACACGGACGTGACGGGTAGGTATGTATTGGTGTTTAATGGCGAGATTTATAATTACAAAGCCCTAAAGGCGACGCTCAGTTTTGAGTGGCAAACGAGTTCGGATACCGAACTCTTGATGGAGTGGTTGAAGGCCTTCGGCCATAGCCGCTTAGATGAGCTTGAAGGGATGTTTGCGTTTGCGTTTTACGATACCCAGCACAATACTTGCTTGTTGGCGAGAGATCGCTTTGGAAAGAAGCCGCTATACTTGCACAAAACCGTTGAGGTGTTTTCGTTTGCATCTGAGGTGAGGGTCTTGCTGAAAATGCAGCCTGAGGTCGCTTACACCACACGCCAGCAGCTCAGTAATTGGTTGTATTGGCAAAGTATTCCGGGGCAAGAGAGTCTGTTGCCAGAAATAGGTCAATTAGAGCCGGGTACTTACCTGGAATGGAACGGTGGTGAATGGGTTCAACATTCTTTTTGCTCCTGGCAGACTCCAACATTGGTTCAAACCAATGAAGA
>Ga0102830_1001096_pt1 | contig 10493 bp, 8 predicted proteins | sample ColrivemetaGS703_FD_84511 | JGI IMG/M metagenome (GOLD analysis project Ga0102830, IMG submission 84511) | Estuarine microbial communities from the Columbia River estuary - Freshwater metaG S.703 | ecosystem: Environmental > Aquatic > Marine > Intertidal zone > Estuary | place: USA: Columbia...
CGCTGCCACTGGTTTTGGAAGACGGCATCATCAACCTCAGCAGCGATTACAGCCTGAACCTAGCCAAAAACACCGAACTGTTGCTGAGCAACACCCAGCTCAGCGTCAGCAACTTTGCCATCAAGAGCCCGGCGAACAAGCCGCTGCTGCGCCTGGAAAGTCTGGATATCAGCGAAACCAGCGTGGACCTGGCCAAGCAACAGGTCATCGTCGGCAAGATTCGTAGCCAGAAACTGGAAACCTGGGCCGCACGCGAGGCCGATGGCCAGCTCGACTGGCAGAAGCTACTGGCCAGCCAACCTGCCAAACCGGCTCCAGCTCCAACTCCAACTCCAACTCCAACTCCAACTCCAAATGAGGGTGGCGCGGGCTCCACCGCGGCACCAGAAACCGCGCCGGTGAAAAGTTCATCCGAGCCAACCACCGCCGAGCAATCCGCTGAGCTGCAAACCGCTACTGCAGGCCAACCGCAAAAGCCCAGCAAACCCTGGCAGGTGATCCTGCGTGACGTGCAATTGCGCGACTATCAGGTACACCTGGCCGACCGCGCCGGCGGCGCGGAAGTCAAAATCGACCTGGCTCCGCTTAATCTCGACCTGAGCGATTTCGACAGTCTGGGCACTTCACCTTTCGGCCTTAAACTCGATACGGGGGTGAACAAGACCGGGCAGATCAAGGCCGACGGCCAGGTACAACTGACCCCGACCACAGCCAAGCTGCAGGTTGCCACGCGCGATATCGACCTGCGCCTGGCACAGACCTACCTCAGCCCCTTCGTGCGCCTGGAGCTGCGCAGCGGCAAGCTTGGCAGTGACCTGGCGGTCGACTTGCAAAGCGTCGAACCGTTGGCCTTCAGCATTGGCGGGCAGGCCGAGATCAACCAGCTGCATACCCTCGACACACTCAAGAACCGCGACTTCCTCAAGTGGCAACAGGTCGTGGTAGATGGGCTCGATTACCAGCACGGCAAAGGACTGGTGATTGACCAGGTGAAACTGCAACAACCCTACGTGCGCTTTATCATCAACGAAGACCTGAGCACCAATATCAACGACCTGATGGTGCCCCAACCCGCCAGCGCCGAAACGAGTAAAGCATCGGCCGAGAAACCGCTACCGATCCGTATCGGCGGCGTCAGCATCAAAGACGGCTCGGCCAACTTCGCCGATTTCAGCCTGCGCCCCAACTTCGCCACGGCCATCGGCCAACTCAACGGCCAGATCGGCACCTTGGACAACCAGAGCCCCAAAGCCGCCAGCGTTGATATCAAGGGCAAGATCGACAAGTACGCCCCTGTCAGCATCAAGGGGCAACTCACTCCATTCGACCCGATGAACAGCCTGGACATCACCACCCGCTTCAAGAACGTCGAACTGACGACCCTGACCCCATACTCCGGCAAATTCGCAGGCTTTCGCATCCGCAAGGGTCGCCTCAACCTTGACCTGCATTACCAGATCGAGAAAGGCAACCTCAACGCCGAGAACAAACTGCTGCTGGAAGATCTGCAACTGGGCGAAAAGGTCGACAGTAAAGATGCCATGGACCTGCCCATTCGCCTCGCTGTGGCGCTCCTGAAAGACACCCAAGGCAATATCGAAATCCAGCTGCCCGTCCAAGGTAACCTCAACAGCCCACAATTCAGCGTGATGCCAATCGTCTGGCAAACTCTGCGCAATCTGGTGCTGCGTGCGGCTCAGGCCCCGTTCAAATTTATCGGTGGGCTGGTCAGTGGTGGTAGCAATGTCGACCTCAGCACCGTGCGTTTCACTGCCGGAAAAATCGAACTCGACGCCGATGCGCAGAAGGCCTTGGACACCCTGGCCAGTGCTTTGAAGGAACGCCCTACCCTGCGCCTGGAAATCGAAGGCATGGGCGCTGAAAGCAGCGACGGTCCGCCATTGGCCGCAGCACGCCTAGAGAGCGAATACCAAAAAACCTGGTACAAGATGCTGCAACGCCGTGGCGATGATGTACCTGCCGAGGCCAGCGATCTGGTGGTGGATGAGGACGACAAAAGGGTACTGCTCGAAGGCATCTACCACACCCGCCTCAAACAACAACCACCGGCCGAGTGGGCCGAACTGAACGACGAAGAGCGCAGCGTAAAAATGCGTGAGAGCGTGCTGCAATCCTGGGCGCAGAGCAAACTGCTGTTGCGTCAGTTGGCCCAAGCCCGCGCGGCCGAAATAAAGAGCTATCTGGTGGAGCGTGGTGGGCTAAGCGACGAACGTATCTACCTGCTGGATGTCAACATCACACAGGCTGACGCCGATGGCCGCGTCGCCACCACCCTGCACCTTGGTAGCGAGTAACGTTGATGTTGATGCGCGCAATTCCCACCACTTTATTGCTCGCACTGACTGGTGCAGCTTCCATGGCGCAAGCCGAGACAATGCGCTGTGGCAGTCAACTGGTGAGCCTGGATGACCGGCGTTTCGAAGTCCTGCAGAAGTGCGGCGAACCGGTGTTTCGCGACCTGGTCGGCTACTCGCTCGGCCCGAATGAACGCCGCGAATACCAGATCGAGGAATGGGTCTATGGGCCTGATAATGGCATGCTGAGCATCCTTACCTTTGAAGGCACGCGCCTGCGCGCCATCGAACGGCGTCGCAGCCGCTGAACCGTACCCCCGGAAAACCTATGAAAACGTTGATATGCAGCTTGCTGTTTGTTCTGCCGCTGACGGCACACGCGTCTTCGACCCTGCGTTGTGATAGCGGCCTGATCAGCCTGAAAGACTCAACCAGCATTGTCAGCAACAAGTGCGGAGAGCCGATCAGCCGTGAGTTTGTCGGCTATCGCGAAGTGCTGGATGAGTACGGCTTTCGCAATGAAGTGGCCGTAGAGGAATGGGCGTATGGTCCGCGCAATGGCATGTATCAGTTTCTGCGCTTCGAGGGCAATCGCTTAATCAAGATCGAGAGCAAGCGCGGTAAGTAAGCAGGTCAACTTACCGCACATAAAAAAGCCCCGCAGGCTTGGCCTGCGGGGCTTTTTAACGCTGGGTTACAGCTTGCTGCTGAAATCACGCAGCTCGTCCTGAGCTTTTTCCTTGGTCCAACCGTAACGCTCTTGCAGCTTGCCGGCCAGGTATTCGCTGTGGCCTTCAGCAACATCCAGGTCATCGTCGGTCAGGTTGCCCCAACGCTCCTTGATACGGCCGTTCAGTTGTTTCCACTTACCTTTGATTACGTCGGAATTCATAACTCAATCCTCGTGATGGTATGGACAGCGGGCTCTTACGCGAGCCCTGGGGCCATTGGTTTATTCAGCAGTTTTCAAGGCTTCGGCGGAAACAGCAGTTACGCCTTTGATTTCTTTCGCCTTGGCTACGGCCAGGTCGTGCTCAGCTTCGGTAGCCACAACACCCGACAGGGTCACTACGCCTTTATTGGTTTCGACTTTGATGTCGATACCGCTCAGTTCACTGTCCGCCAGAAAGGTCGACTTCACTTTGCTGGTAATCCAGGTATCGGTGACTGCATCTTCCGTGGCGTTCATGGTTTCACTGGCGGCCAACATTGTTGGCTGTACCACCGTGCTGGTTTCGGCAAGAGCCGGCCCGGCCAATAACAGGCTCAGGGCAGTGGCGGTCAGAGTGGCGCTGGCAACGTGCTTGATTGACTGTTTCATGGATAGTGCTCCTGCATAAGTAAAATTAACTGCAACCATCATTGGTTGCGGTGACACAAGTACTATTGCAGGTGGCGTGCCAGGTTTTTAAAAATTAAATTTATCTTTAATATCAATAACTTATAAAATTTACCCATCATCATGATTCGTGCATTTTGCATGCCCCGCCTGATTACCCCATGCACGGTGCACGAATTTTCAGGTGCTTTTCTAAGGGCAATAAAAAAGGGCCCCGAAGGACCCTTTTTTACAGCGAAGCAGTTAGACGATTAAACGCCTGACGCTTTAGCCGCCGCTACATCTTTGATGGACAGCTTGATACGGCCGCGGTTGTCCACGTCCAGAACCAGCACTTCAACTTCCTGACCTTCTTTGAGAATGTCAGTGACTTTCTCAACGCGGGCATCGCTCAGCATGGAGATGTGCACCAGGCCGTCTTTGCCCGGCAGGATGTTGACGAAGGCACCGAAGTCGACGATGCGCTCAACCTTACCGACGTAAATCTTGCCGATTTCAGCTTCCGCGGTGATACCCAGAACGCGTTGACGCGCAGCTTCTGCAGCTTCCTTGGTTTCGCCGAAGATCTTGATCGTGCCGTCGTCTTCGATATCAATCGAAGCCTTGGTTTCTTCGCAGATGGCACGGATGGTTGCACCACCTTTGCCGATCACGTCGCGGATCTTGTCGGTGTCGATCTTCATCGCGATCATGGTTGGGGCGTTAGCCGACAACTCGGTGCGCGAGGTCGCGATAACCTGGTTCATCTGACCGAGAATGTTCAGGCGCGCTTCCAGTGCCTGATTCAGGGCGATTTCCATGATCTCTTCGGTGATGCCCTGGATCTTGATGTCCATCTGCAGCGCAGTAACGCCATTGGCGGTACCAGCAACCTTGAAGTCCATGTCGCCCAGGTGATCTTCGTCGCCGAGGATGTCGGTCAGAACAGCGAATTTCTCGCCTTCCTTAACCAGGCCCATGGCGATACCGGCGACCGGCGCCTTCATCGGCACACCGGCGTCCATCAGGGCCAGCGACGCACCACAGACCGACGCCATGGAGCTGGAACCGTTGGACTCGGTGATCTCCGAAACCACGCGGATGGTGTAGGGGAACTCGTCGGCGCTCGGCAGCATGGCGGCAACGGAGCGGCGGGCCAGACGGCCGTGGCCGATTTCGCGGCGACCGGTAGCGCCCATGCGACCACACTCACCGACCGAATAGGGCGGGAAGTTGTAGTGCAGCATGAAGGGGTCTTTCTTCTCGCCTTCGAGGGTATCGAGCAGTTGCGCGTCACGGGCGGTGCCGAGGGTGGCAACCACCAGCGCTTGGGTTTCGCCACGGGTGAACAGTGCCGAGCCGTGGGTCTTGTCGAGCACGCCGACTTCGATGTTCAGACCGCGAACGGTACGGGTGTCGCGGCCGTCGATACGCGGCTTGCCGTTGACGATGTTCTCGCGCACGGTGCGGTATTCGATCTCGCCGAAGGCATCCTTGACCTCGCCTGCGGACGGCTGGCCTTCCTCACCGGAGAACTTGGCAACCACCTGGTCCTTCAGCTCGCCGAGGCGCGCATAGCGGTCCTGCTTGATGGTGATGGTGTAGGCCTGGGAGATGGCTTCGCCGAACTCGCTGCGGATGGCCGACAGCAGGGCGGTGTTTTCCGCTTTCGGCTGCCAGTCCCAGGTCGGCTTGGCCGCTTCGGCCGCCAGCTCGGTAACGGCCTGAATCACGGCCTGGAACTCGTCGTGGGCGAAGAGTACGGCGCCGAGCATCTGGTCTTCGGTCAGCTCTTTGGCTTCGGATTCAACCATCAGCACGGCGTCTTTGGTGCCGGCCACGACCATGTCCAGGCTGGAGGCCTTGAGCTGCTCGTAGGTCGGGTTCAGCAGGTAGCCGGTTTCCGGGTGGAAGGCGACGCGCGCGGCACCGATCGGACCGTTGAACGGGATGCCGGAGATGGCCAGGGCCGCCGAGGTACCGATCATCGCAGCGATGTCCGGATCGGTCTTCTTGCTGGTGGAGACGACGGTGCAGATGACCTGCACTTCATTCTGGAAGCCTTCCGGGAACAGCGGGCGGATCGGCCGATCGATCAGGCGCGAGGTCAGGGTTTCCTTCTCGGAAGGACGCGCCTCGCGCTTGAAGAAGCCGCCGGGAATCTTGCCGGCAGCGTAGGTTTTTTCCTGGTAGTGGACCGACAGCGGGAAAAAGCCCTTGCTCGGGTCGGCGGACTTGGCACCGGTGACTGCGACCAGCACGGTCACGTCGTTGTCAACGGTGACCAGCACGGCGCCGGAGGCCTGACGGGCGATACGGCCTGTCTCGAGGGTGACGGTCGACTGACCGAATTGGAATTTCTTGATTACCGGGTTCACGGTGTCTTCCTTCTCTATGTTGCCTTTGGGGAAATCTGAAGAGAAAACGGGAGTCGGACCCGCAGTCCCCTCGAAAGCCAAAAAGCTGGAAGCCCGAAGCTGGCGGCCGGGGCTAGCCCCGATCCTGCAACTTCAAACTCCCAGCTTCCGACTTCCAGCTCTGCTACGTCTTAACGACGCAGACCCAGACGACCGATCAGGGTGCTGTAACGAGTGGTGTCCTTACCCTTCAGGTAATCCAGCAGCTTGCGGCGCTGGTTGACCATGCGGATCAGACCACGACGGGAGTGGTGGTCCTTGCCGTTGATCTTGAAGTGACCTTGCAGCTTGTTGATGTTGGCGGTCAGCAGGGCAACCTGCACTTCCGGAGAACCGGTATCGCCTTCAGCTTGCTTGTACTCGTTAACGATCTGGGCTTTTTCTTCAACGCTCAGTGCCATGATGGGCTCCTTGAGTGAACAGGCCGGGACATTTCCCGTGTTTGTATAAGAGGCATGACCGTGCCTGTTGACAGCCACCCTCACCGGCTCACCGCAGCGAACCGGCTTCGGTCTCGCGACCGAATCAATCACGAGCCGAGGCCCGTTTTCAGCGCTAGGCGCTGGTTGCAATCAATCGACGCGGCGCAATGCGCCCGTCTTCGCTCACTTCACCGATACCGATGAAGCGACCATTGTGATCCTGTACCCGAACCATGCCGAACTTCGGCGCTTCCGGTGCGCGTACCGGCTGGCCGTGCAGCCAGTAGTAGGCACTGTGTTCGGAAAACTGCAGTAGTGGCCAATGCTGCAGGCCGCTGTCCGAAGGTAGCAGGAAGCGATCAATTGCCTCGTTGCCACCTTGCTCGTGCGCCGCCTCCAACTCTTCGAGGGTCACCGTCTGCGCCAGATCGAAGGGACCGGCCTGGGTTCGGCGCAGCTCGATCACATGCGCACCACAACCCAGAACCTCGCCCAGGTCTTCGACCAGGGTGCGAATGTAGGTGCCCTTGCTGCAGGCCACCGCGATCCGCGCCTGCTCGCCTTCCAGCCCGAGCAGTTCCAAGCGCGCAATAGTAACAGAACGCGCCTCGCGCTCCACTACTTCACCGGCCCGCGCCAGCTTGTAGAGCGGCTGGCCATCACGCTTCAACGCAGAGTACATCGGAGGTATCTGCTCGATCTGGCCACGAAAGCGCGGTAGCGCCGCCTCGATATCGGCAGCACTTACCTTGACCTCGCGCCGCTGCAGTACCTCACCCTCGGCATCCGCCGTGGTGGTGGTCACACCCAGCTGCATCAGCGCTTCGTAACCCTTGTCGGCATCCAGCAGGTACTGGGAGAACTTGGTCGCCTCACCGAAGCACAGCGGCAACACGCCGGTCGCCAGCGGGTCGAGGCTGCCGGTATGCCCGGCCTTCTCCGCATTGAGTAGCCAGCGCACCTTCTGCAGGGCGGCGTTGGAGGTGAAACCACGCGGCTTGTCGAGCAGGATGATCCCACTCACATTGCGCCGGACACGTTTGACCTGAACCACCTGCTACTCCTCGCTGCCGGCAGACTTGCTGCGATCTTCCGCCACCGCACGCTCGATCAGCGCCGACAGATCGGTACCGCGGCGCACACTCGCGTCATAGACGAAGTGCAGCGTGGGCACGGTGCGCAGCTTCATCGCCTTGCCCAGCAGCATGCGCAGAAAGCCTGCGGCATCCTTGAGCACCTTGACGCTCTGCTCGACTGCACCCTCTTCATTCTCCCGGCCCATGACGGTGATGAAGACCTTGGCGTGCGAGAGGTCTCGACTGACATCCACCGCAGTGATGGTCACCAGACCCAGACGCGGATCCTTGACCTCACGCTGGATCAGCTGCGCAAGCTCGCGCTGCATCTGGTCACCGATGCGCTGGGTGCGACTGTATTCTTTGGCCATAAACCCTATCTCCAGCTGCCAACTGCAGCTGCATGAAACTTTCGCCATAAAACCAAACGGCAAGCTCACTCGGTGGACCAGGCCACCTCCTGAAGCTTGCCGCTTGAGGCTTGCTACCGATCGTCAGAGCGAACGAGCAACCTGGACCTTCTCGAACACCTCGATCTTGTCGCCGACCTTGACGTCGTTGTAGCTCTTCACGCCGATACCGCACTCCATGCCGTTACGCACTTCGGCGACATCGTCCTTGAAGCGACGCAGCGATTCGAGCTCGCCTTCGAAGATCACCACGTCCTCACGCAGTACGCGGATCGGACGGTTGCGATAGACGACGCCCTCGACCACCATGCAGCCCGCCACCGCACCAAACTTCGGCGAACGGAACACGTCACGCACTTCGGCGATGCCAAGGATGTTCTCGCGAACATCGCTGCCGAGCATGCCGGTCAGCGCCTTCTTCACGTCTTCGATGATGTCGTAGATGACGTTGTAGTAGCGCATGTCCAGGCCTTCGGCCTCGACGATCTTGCGCGCACCCGCGTCGGCACGGACGTTGAAGCCAAACAGAACGGCGTTCGAAGCCAGCGCAAGGTTGGCGTCCGACTCGGTGATACCACCGACGCCGCCACCGACCACACGAACCTGCACTTCATCGTTGCCCAGGCCGCTGAGCGAACCCTGCAAGGCCTCCAGAGAGCCACGCACATCGGACTTGAGGACGATGTTGAGGGTCTTCTTCTCTTCCTGACCCATGGTCTCGAAGATGTTTTCCAGCTTGCCGGCATGCGCACGAGCCAGCTTGACCTCGCGGAACTTGCCCTGACGGAACAGCGCGACTTCACGCGCCTTCTTCTCGTCGGCAACCACCATCATCTCGTCGCCGGCATCCGGCGTGCCGTCCAGGCCGAGGATCTCGACCGGGATAGAAGGACCGGCTTCCTTGATCGACTTGCCGTTCTCGTCGAGCATGGCGCGCACGCGGCCGTAGTTGACGCCGACCAGAACCATGTCGCCCTGACGCAGGGTACCGTCCTGGACCAGCACGGTAGCCACCGGGCCGCGACCCTTGTCGAGACGCGATTCGACCACCACACCACGACCGGGAGCCGACGGTGTTGCCTTGAGCTCGAGAACCTCGGCCTGCAGCAGGACCGCTTCGAGCAGCTCGTCGATACCGGTACCGGCCTTGGCGGAAACCGGGACGAAGGGTGCGTCGCCGCCCCACTCTTCCGGAATCACGTCCAGTGCGGCGAGACCGTTCTTGATGTTGTCCGGATTGGCCTCCGGCTTGTCCATCTTGTTTACCGCGACCACGATCGGAACGCCGGCAGCCTTGGCATGCTGCACCGCTTCCTGGGTCTGCGGCATCACGCCGTCGTCCGCCGCAACCACCAGGATCACGATATCGGTGGCCTTGGCACCACGTGCACGCATCTGGGTGAACGCCGCGTGACCGGGGGTATCGAGGAAGGTGACCATGCCGCGGTCGGTTTCCACGTGATAGGCGCCGATGTGCTGGGTGATGCCACCCGCCTCACCGGATGCGACCTTGGCACGACGAATGTAGTCGAGCAGCGAGGTCTTGCCGTGGTCGACGTGGCCCATCACGGTCACTACCGGCGCACGATGGAACGACTCGCCTTCGAACTTGAGCGACTCGGCCAGCTGCTCTTCCAGGGCGTTGTCGCTGACCAGCTTGACCTTGTGGCCAAACTCTTCGGCAACCAGCTGGGCAGTTTCCTGATCCAGCACCTGGTTGATGGTCACCGGGGTGCCCATCTTGAACATGAACTTGACGATTTCCGCGCCCTTGACAGCCATCTGCTGTGCCAGCTCGGAAACGGTGATGGTTTCGCCAATGGCTACTTCGCGCACGATGGGCCCCGTCGGGTTCTGGAAGCCATGCTGGTTGCGCTTCTTGAGCTTGGCTTTGCCGCCACGGCCGCCACGGCGGAACCCGTCGCTTTCTTCATCGGTGCTGCGCGGAGCAACACGCGGAGCGGGCGCCTTTTCCTTCTCCTTCAGGGAAGGACGGTGCTGGGCATGCTTGCGATCACGGCGCTCGTCCTCGTCGCTGCGTGCCTTCTCCTGACGACGCACTTCTTCCTTCTTGCGCTCGGCCGCCGCATCGACAACCGGCACCTCGGCAATGACCGGCTCGGCAGTAACGGCTGCGACCAGACTGGCATCGGCACCCGACTTGACTGCTTCGGCCTGACGACGCGCTTCTGCCTCGGCACGCTCGCGCGCCTCGGCTTCGGCCTTCAGACGTACGGCTTCTTCTTCGGCACGACGCTCCTCGGCCTCACGCTTCTGCTCGGCCTCGATCTCTTCCGGGCTGCGCTTGACGAAGGTCTTCTTCTTGCGCACTTCCACGCTGATGGTCTTGCTGCCGGCCACTCGCAGGGTGCTGGTGGTCTTGCGCTGCAAGGTGATCTTGCGCGGCTCTTCGGCTTTGGCACCGTGGCTGCTCTTGAGATGCGCCAGCAGGGCCTGCTTCTCTACATCGGTAACGACTTGCTCGGCGCTGGTGTGCGGCAAGCCCGCCTCACGCATCTGCTGCAGCAGGCGCTC
>Ga0102830_1001105_pt1 | contig 10434 bp, 8 predicted proteins | sample ColrivemetaGS703_FD_84511 | JGI IMG/M metagenome (GOLD analysis project Ga0102830, IMG submission 84511) | Estuarine microbial communities from the Columbia River estuary - Freshwater metaG S.703 | ecosystem: Environmental > Aquatic > Marine > Intertidal zone > Estuary | place: USA: Columbia...
CACCAGTCGAATCCGAGGTTCTGCAATACCAGCACCGGATTGCCGGCGGCCACTTCGCCGAGCAGGCTTTCCAGCGTTGGCTGCAGCGGGTAGACCAGCATGCCCTGCCTGCGCGCCGCGGCCACCAGTTCGATCTGCAGGCTGCCTTCGCGACCGGGCAGGAACACTCTCGGTGTCAGCGCTTGCGGCGACACCTCCACGCCGCGCTGACCCAGCACGGTGGCCAGCGCGGCAGGGCCGCACTGATAGTCCTCCTGAGGATGAAAGGGCGTTTCGCTCAGCTCGACCCGGGCAGGGAGATGGTTGAGCTGCAGCGGCTGGATCGGCGCCCGCGCGCAGGCGCCAACCAGCAGTACCGCGAAGAGTAGGGTGAGGCTCTTCAGTTGATGCATTTGACGAAGCTGAAGATGTCCGTCGCGCAGAGCATGTCGGTGACGATGAAAATCACCAGGAACAGCACGATCACACCGGCTGCGCTGGCACCGGCAGGTGCTTCGGCCAGTTGCTGGTTGAACTGCGCAAGTTCGGCCGGGGTGAGGCTGTTGATGCGCTCCTCGACCTGACTGCGATCAACACCGAGCGCGGCGAGGCGCTCCTGCACCTCTTCTTCATCGAGCATCTTGCGCAGCTCGACCCGGTCGACCTTCTGGCGTTGCTCGGCCACCACTTCGGCGGTACCGAGCATCGCCGCCTGCGCCACCGGAACATGGGCAAAGGCGAAGAAGTGAAATGCGGCGAGCACGCTCGCCAGATAGCGGTTCAAGGCTCTCTTGGACATGGCGGTAATCTCCAGGGTGTGTCTGGATGGAGTCAGGCAACTTGCTTGAAGTTCCACCCGTCGCAACGGCTGCCACAGCGGCCCGTCCGATACTGTCGATCTCATACAAGCCACGAACAAGAAAGGATCTGGCGATGAACAGCAGCTATTCCACAAACCCGCCAACGCGGGCGGAAGTCGACGCCCTCGACGGCCCCTTGCTGATCGAGTTCGGTGCGCCCTGGTGCGGCCATTGCCAGGCCGCGCAGCCACTGCTCGAGGAAGCCCTGGCGGGCCGTCCGCGCATACGTCACCTGAAGATCGAAGACGGCGCCGGCCGCCCGCTGGGCCGCTCGTTCCGCGTCAAACTCTGGCCGACCCTGATCTTCCTGCGCGGCGGCCACGAAGTCGCACGGCTGGTAAGGCCAGGGGATGTTCAAGCGATCAGCCTTGCGCTGGCGCAGATCGATCCGGAGTAGTTTGGGCGCAAGGCCTGGGTGATCTGCCGTTCAATCGTTGGGCCTCGCTGCGCTCGGCGCCAACCTACGAAAACGGCTACTGCTGCGTGGACAGAGATGCTGCGCGCGAATAGTGTCGGGCGACCTGGTCGAGCGACTGTGCGCTAGCAGGCTGGACTTGTCTTCTGTCGTCCCTGGGATAATTGAAAATAAATCCGTCCCGTTTGGTCCCTGGTTTCTACTTGGAAGTGAGTTAAAAGAGGAAGGATGAAAAAGAGCAGATTCTTTTCAATGAGTTGTTTTGGTAAAGGCTTTTTTGGTGCCCTTGTTGTGTTGGCCGTCGCAGCATTTTTAGTCCCGCAGTATGCTGACTACGCCGCATCCGCTGAAGCTTCGGCATGGATGGCACAAGTAGTCTCAGTTCAAGATCATGTTGCTGCAAACGCAGAGCGAAATGACTCTCTCGTTAACTCAGGACTAGGCGCAAAACAGCCAAATTTTTCTACTCGTGCCCCTACCTATTTTGAGGTTACGACAGACGGCACGATCTTTATCCAAGGCGGGCGTGAAGGCCAGTTAATCGTTTTAGTACCAGAGCTGAAGGAGGGTAAGGTCTCGTGGCGCTGTGTCGGAGGCTCTCGGAAAGCTACGACCAGGTGCAATAGAAAGAACTAAAAATGAAAAGCAGACAGATGGATCTACGAAAAAGGGACAGATTTACTACGGCTGAGGTGATGGAAGAATAAATCTTGCCCTTTGGTCGAAAACTCCTCAGGAATAATAATGAGCGATTCTCGATTTCGTGAGATTTGGGAGGAATCCCCGGATGGTCAGTTTTTATGTGCACTTATAAATGGTGATCGGGGTTGGTTGATGTGCCTGCGCAGCGCAAATGATCCTGGCTTCAGTTCGAGAAATCCTGAGCCTGTAAAGCGGATAAGCAAGATGATCGAATATCGCTTAAATAATGGACAAGTAGATGAATATCCATCCTCGTGGTCTTATCCAGTTAATATCGTGGAAGAGGCTTTACAGTTTTTTCGCGATCACGGCGTGCCGCCACCGTTTATCCGCTGGCACAACGATTCGGAAGATGGCGTCGTGCTTGATCATGGATGTACATGACGCGATAGCCAGGCGCCGCTATTTCGTTGAAAGATCCGCAGAATAGAACAGGACGGATCTTTCTACTGGTTTAGGTATGGTGTTAGATCCTTCACCTTTTATCTTCCGGGAGTTAGCAATGTCACGATGGCTATTTCTATTGTTTGTATTTTCCGGGCATTCGGTGGCTGGGAGCTTGTGTGATTTATCCCTCGTGAGTGAAACGTGTCTGGGGCTTGATCTTGATCGGGTGGATTTGTCTGACTTCAAGGGGCGCTGCCGCCGCGAAGAGGGTTCATGCTTCACTTCTTTCGCAGAAGATAACGAAGTGAGGCTCACCATATATGCGCACTTTGTTGATGGGCGACTGTGTGCGACCACTTATGTTAGGACGACCGGTAGAGGGAATATGGGGCCGGCGGAGCTAGCGCGGCTTCTTGATTTAACGAGCGATCGCTACAGCAGGTATCCACGTTTCGAATATGGGTTAGGCTGGAATAAGTATAAAAGTTATGATGCAGGTGGCTTTGTGGTGAAGGTGAGCGAAAGTTCGGTCAGATTCCTGGATAAGGCATGCGTTAAGAAGCTGCAAGCCCGTTAAAAAATAACCCATTTCGCCGCAATAAGCCGTTGGGTCGAGTTCTGGTTTTTTGTCGTGCTGATATGGCAGGATTTTAGGAGGAAATATCATGTCAAGGCACAGAATGTTCAAGTTTGTACGAGAGTCGGTAGATGAGGTGCTCGGCCTCGAAAAGTGGACGCTCAAACAGTTGGTTAACCCCGCGGATCCTGAGTCAACGCGAATATCTCCAATAAAAGTTGCAATGGCCTGGGAGACGTTCGGGGAATTCTGGCTGGAAAATACCGTCCTGGCGATAAGTCAGGAGCATCGATTTGGTCAGCCGCCGCGGCCCGTATGCTTCTCGTTGCCGCAGGACGGGGTATTCGGTGACTCGATCATCTACAGTATCAAGAATGGAAAGATGGCTATTTTGGCGGGGGAGATAGGTAGCCCGGAGGGTCGAATGTATCAATTGCCCTCTCCCGCCGGGGCTTCTCAGGCGGTTGCCGAGTGGATTGAGGGTTTGTCTGAAAACACCTGTTGGGATGCCTAGTTATTTGCATCTGTGCCTGTAGGACGGAAAGTCAAAAGGCGCAGAATTTTCGCAAGAAGCATTTACCGGGGTGTAGCGTCGTAGGGTGGACAACGCCTTTCTTGTCCACCGTTGTTCACGCATTGAAAGGCGGATAACCGCGGCAGATTGGCATGTCCGCAGCCTGCTCCCTCACCACCCCCAGAACTGCAACCACCATCCCGTCAGCACCAGCCCCACGCACAGTCCCAGTCCGCTCAGCGCCGGCAGGCGCTGCACGACGTTGAGCGAGCGGCAGGCGCGCCAACCCAGGTACAGGCACCAGAGTGCGGCGCCGGCGAGCAGGGCGATGCGCGCCGGGGTTACCCAGAGCAGTTGCAGGCCTTCGTAGCGCAGCAGCTTGACCGTGGTGGCGGAGAGTCCTAAGAACAGACCGGCGCCACCCAGCGGAACCAGGCACAGCGCCAACTGGCGGAAGAACGCCTGGCCCTGCCCGGCCAGGGCGCTCGCGCCGCGCAGCAGCAGGTGCAGGACGCCGCCCAGCAGCAGACAGGCGCCGAGGATGTACAGGCAGATCACCGCGCCATCGAGCCAGGTGAAGGCGTCGTTGAGCTGCGGGTAGTGGGTCAGCAGCCACCAAGGCGCGTCGGCCTCAAGGGGCCAGAAGATGTCGCGCTCCACCAGCGATTCGGCGAGGGTCTGCTTGAGGGCGATGAACCAGGGGCTGACCGTCCACTGGAAGGCGCCCATGGCCAGGCCGATCACCCCGTAGAGCAGCAGGCGAACCGGCCAGGCGTTGGTTTCCTCGCGACCGTACTCGATGATTTCTTCATTGCAGGAACGGGCGATCAGTCGCACCGCATCGCGCTGGCCGCTGCAGCGACCGCAGGCGTGGCAGTCGGACGCGCCGTGCAGGCGGCGGATGTCCAGCAGCGGGGCGCAATTGGGCGTTGGCAGGTGCGGTGGCGGGTTTTCCAGCCAGCGCGCCTCGTCGGTGCGAAAGTGCACTGGCGCCAGCTTGGCGAGCAGGGCGAAGACGCCGCTGACGGGGCACAGGTAGCGGCACCAGATGCGTTTGCCGCGGCCATAGAGAAAGCCCACCAGCATGGCCGCGACCGTCGAGCCGCCGAGGATCAGCAGCGCCGCCTGGGCGTAGTCGTAGACGCTGATCAGCTGGCCGTAGAGGGTAGTGAGGATGAAGGCCAGCGTCGGCCAGCCGCCCCAGCGCAGCCAGCGCGGAACGCCGCGCCCCAACCCGCGTTCGCTGGCCCATTCGCTGAGCGCACCTTCCGGGCAGAGGGTGCCGCACCAGAGGCGGCCGAAGAACAGCATCGACAGCAGCACGAACGGCCACCAGATGCCCCAGAAGACGAACTGGGCGAACAGCGTCAGGTTGTCGAGCATGCGCGCTTCGCCATCCGGCAGCGGCAACAGCGCCGGTATCACCAGCAGCACGGCGTAGAAGATGACTACTGCCCACTGCAGATTACGGATCAGCCGGGCGTGATGGCGCATGCCATCGCCGAGACTGGCCAGCGTTGCGTTGATGCGCATCATGCGTGCGCCTGAGCCAGCGCGAGCCCCCTGCGCGGGCGACGCAGCAGCCACCAGGCCAGGCTCCAGTAAAGCGCCATGCCGGTCACTGCGAAGGCAGATGGCATGGCGCGGTAGCCGGTCAGGCTGGCGATCAGCATGCCGGCGCGGGAACCGTCGTCGAGTAGCGCCGAGCTGTCCCAGAGCGCATCGCCGAGCAGGCCGTAGGCGTAGTCGGACAGCTCCAGGGCCATCAGCTGGCCACTGGCGCGATCCATCGCGGCCATCAGCATGGCGCTGCCGAGCAGGAGCAGCAGCACCTCGCTGACGCGGAAGAACAGCTGCCAGCCGAGGACCCGGCTGCCGCGCTGCAGCAGATGAAAGCACAGCAGGCCCAGCCCGAGACCGGACAAGGCGCCGAGGATCAGGTCGCTGGGGTCGCCGCGGGCGCCGATGCCGTAGAGAAAGATCACCGTCTCGCTGCCTTCGCGGGCGATGGCCAACGCGGCCAGCAGCATCAATCCGAGGTAGCGGCCCTCGCGCAGCGCAGCGCCGGCCTGGTCTTCCAGCTCGCCGCGCAGGCTGCGGCCGTGCCTGGCCATCCAGGCCAGCATGTGCAGGATCAGCAGGGCTGCGCAGAGCGTCATGCCGGCCTGGAACCACTCGCCGGCGCTGCCGTTGAGCCAGTCACCGGCAAGCAGCATCACCGCGCCGAGCGCCGCTGCAGCCGTCAGGCCGAGTGCCACGCCCGCCCACAGATGGCGCAGCGCCAGGCGATTGTCCGGCTGCCGCTGCAGCCAGGCGTAGAGGATGCCGACCACCAGTAGCGCCTCGATGCTCTCGCGCCAGACGATGAACAGGGCTTGGCCCATGGCGATAACTCCTCGGCAGCAGTGCCGCCGACATATCAGCGAGCGATGATCTCGCCCTCGGGGAGGTCCATGCGGAACTCGTCGAAGAACGGATAGCGACCGGGTTTGAGGGGGTGGACGACGACGAAGGACTGCGCGCCGGGGGAGAGCACCTTCTCCACCCGCAGAGGGGTGCTCTCGAACTCGATCGGGCCCTGACCGACGTTCCTGACGATGATCTTGAAGCGCTGGCCGGCGGGCACCTCCAGACGCGCCGGCGTGAACACCCCGTCGCTGACGTCGATCTGGTAGGTGGGCAGGCCACCGGCCTGGGCGGTGCCGACCAGGCCCAGCACCATCAGCCAGGTTAAGGATTTGCGCATGCAACGATGCTCCTGTGGCAGCACGGTAGCGGTGGGTGGCGACGCGATGAAGGCGCCGCCGCGTGGGTGGTCAGTAACCGCCCTTCTTGCCGATGCCGGCGAAGGTGAATTCGTAATGCAGCTCGCAGCGTTCGAACCAGGGCTGCACGCCGGTCTCCTTGTCGATGTGGCGTCCGAAGGCATGCGCGCCGTGGCCGGCATGATCGGCGACACCACCCGGCGGTGTGATGACGTAGGTCAGTTGGTACTTGCCCGCCCCCATCAGCTTGATGTTGTCGCCGTAGTGCGGGCCGTCGTTGGCGACCATGGCGTGGAACACGCCTTCCTGCACCTGTTCGCTGCCGACCTTCTGCAGCCGGTAGCTGACGTTCAGGTAGGGCACGAAGCTGCCTTCCTGGAAGCCCTGCGGATTGTTCTCCAGCGCGCTTATGTCGGCTTCCATGTGCACGTCGGAATCGGCGGCGGCACGCATCAGGCCGGATGGGTCCATCACGATCGGCTGCAGGTAGACCGCGCCAACTTCCAGGCCGCCGCATTGTTGTGGCTGGCCAATGGGATATTCCCGCGCCTGGGCAAGGTTGCTGTAGAGCAGGGGCAGGGTGAGCAGGCCGGCAAGGGTGGCAAGACGCATGGGGGGCAGACTCCGCAAGAAGATGAATGTGGAGTGAGCATGCGTCTAGCCGAATCAGATGCTAATGATTCTCGTCAATAAAAGGGAAAATAGTGCTCCAACTGGCGATGCGTCACGCTGATCGATGTTCGGCCGGGCGACGGAGCCGCAACACGCAGGTAATATGCGCCCCTTGATTGCCATGCCGAACGCGTGGTGCGGACGCGACACACTGCGTCTCTGAAAAATATTGCACTCGATCTGACGTCGTTGGAATCAAGCGTCTTTCCGCTTGTTTCGTCTTCTCAGACCTTCGCTCGCTACCTTTTTCAGAGGCTCCCAGGTCGCCGATAACGAGGAGACATGATGGTGAGGTGGTACCAGGAAGATCCGCTGACGGCCTTTCAGGCCAAGGAAGAGGCGCAGAAGCTGGCCTTCGCCCCTATCGCCTTCCAGGCCGCACTGAGCCTGCGTGACCTCGGCATTCTCGCGGTGCTCGACGCCGCCGGTGACGAGGGCCTCGAAGCCGGGCTGATCGCCGAGCGCAGCGGCGTGTCCGAGTACGGCGTCAAGGTGCTGTTGGACATGGGCCTGAGCGCGCGCATCGTCACCCAGACCGGCGCCCGCTTCTACCTCGCCCGCCTCGGCCACTTCCTGCTGCACGACGGCATGACTCAGGCCAACATGGATTTCACCAACGACGTCTGCTATCGCGGCATGATCCATCTCAGCGAAGCCATCCGCACCGGGCAGCCGTCCGGGCTGAAGGAACTGGGCGACTGGCCGACCATCTACGAAGGCCTCTCGCGCCTGCCGCAGAAGGTTCGCGACAGCTGGTTCAAGTTCGACCACTACTACAGTGACCGCTCCTTTCCCGAGCTGCTGCGCCGGGTCTTCGCCGAGAAGCCGAAGACCCTGGTCGACATCGGCGGCAACACCGGCAAGTGGGCACTGCAGTGCATGGCCCACGACGCCGATGTGCAGGTAACCATCGTCGACCTGCCCGGCCAGCTCAACGTGGCGTTGGCCAACGCCCGCGACGCCGGCTACGCCGAGCGCATCCACGGGCACCCGCTGAATATTCTCGACGCTTCGCAGCCGCTGCCTACGGCGGGCGATGTCTGGTGGATGAGCCAGTTCCTCGACTGTTTCTCGCCGATGGAAATCCTCGGCATCCTGCGTCGGGTGCGCGCCGCCATGCCGGCCGAGGCAACCGTCTACATCCTCGAGATGTTCTGGGACGTGCAGCAGTTCGAGGCCGCGGCCTACAGCCTCAATGCCAGCTCGCTGTACTTCACCTGCCTGGCCAACGGCAACAGTCGCTTCTACCGCAGCGACGACTTCCTCGAGCTGGTCCGCGAGGCCGGTTTCGTGGTGGTGGAACAGGACAACGACATCGGCCTGGGTCACACCCTGCTTTGCCTCAAGGCCGGTTGAGTCGGCGGCGATGACCTGGGGTCATTGCCGCTCCTGCAGAAAGGCGCGCAGCGCGGTCAGCGGCATGGGCCTGGCGAAGTAGTAGCCCTGGAAGCTGTCGCAGCCGTTGTCGCGTAGAAAGGTCGACTGCGGCTCGGTCTCGACGCCCTCGGCGATCACCGACAGCTTGAGGTGATGGGCCATCGAGATGATGCCCTGGGTAATGGCCGCGTCATTGCTGTCGCTGATCACGTCCTGGATGAAGGCGCGGTCGATCTTCACCTTGTCGATCGGCAATCGCTTGAGATAGCTGAGGCTGGAGAAGCCGGTGCCGAAGTCGTCGAGGGCGATCTCGACGCCCAGTTCCTTGAGCTGATGCAGCGTCTGGATCGCGCGCTCGGCATTGTGCAGCAGCACCGATTCGGTGATTTCCAGCTCCAGGAAGCGCGCCTCCAGCTGATGCCGTTCGAGCACGGCGTGAATCTGCTCGACGAAACCGGGACGCTGGAACTGCATGGGCGAGATGTTCACCGCGATGGTGAAGCCACTCATGCCCTGCTCGGCCAGCTGGCGCGTCTGGGCGCAGGCGCGGTCGAGCACCCAGGCGCTCAGCGGAATGATCTGCCCGGTGCCCTCGGCCACCGGGATGAACTCGGCCGGCGAGACGAAGCCGCGCTCGGCATGGTTCCAGCGCAGCAGTGCTTCCATGCCGATCACCCGGCCGCTGCGTGCGTCGATCTGCGGCTGGTAGTAGAGCTCGAAATCCTGATTGTCGATGGCTCTCTGCAGGTCGTTGCGCAGGCCGACCAGGTTGCTGACCCGCTGGTTCAGATCGGAGGTGTACCACTGGTAATTGTTGCGGCCGACTTCCTTGGCCTTGTACATCGCCAGGTCGGCCTGCTGAATCAGCTGCATGGGCTGCTCGAGAACCCCATCGCTAAGGGTGATGCCGATGCTGGCGGTGACGTGCAGATCGACATTCTGGATGCTGAAAGGCCTGCCGATGGCGCTGATCAGGCGCTCTGCCACCTGCAGCACGTCCTCTTCGCGGGCCAGGTCCGGCAGCAGGATGATGAACTCGTCACCGCCCATGCGCGCCACCGTATCGCCGGGCCGCACCTCCTCCAGCATGCGCCGCGCGGTCTCGGCCAGCAGGTGGTCGCCAAAGGCGTGGCCGAAGGAGTCGTTGATCGGCTTGAAACCGTCCAGATCGATGAACAGCACCGCCAGCATGCGCTGGTAGCGGCGCGCGATCTGGCAGCCCTGGGTCAGGCGGTCCTCCAGCAATGCGCGGTTGGGCAGGCCGGTGAGCAGGTCGTGGCTGGCGTTGTGGCTCAGCTCGTTCTCGTAGCGCTTCTGTTCGCTGATGTCGTTCTGGATGCCGACGAAGTGGGTCAGCTCGCCGCTGTCGTCGAATACCGGAGAGATATAGAGATCGTTCCAGAACAGGCTGCCGTCCTTGCGATAGTTGCGCAGCACGGCGCGCACGTCGCGCCGGGCAGCGAGACCCTGGCGGATCTCCTCGACCTGCAGACTGTCTCGCTCATCTCCCTGGAGGAAACGGCAGTTGCGGCCCATGGCCTCCAGGCTCGAGTAGCCGGTGATGCGTTCGAAGGCCGGATTGACGTAGATGATCGGGTGGTCCGGCTGACGCGCATCGGCAATCACCACGCCGTTGTTGCTCGACTCCAGGCTGCGCTTGAGCAGGCGTAGCTGGGTCAGCGAGGCCTTGCGCTCGGTGATGTCGCGCAGCGACAGCAGGTTGACCGGTTCGCCTTCCCACTCGGTATGCGAGCGATGGATTTCCACATCACGCAGACGGTCCGGCAGCGTCCACTCGAACAGCTCCTGGTTATCCGCAGGCAGGCTGAAGTGCTGCGGCATCTGCCCGCTGCTCTCGAACAGCTGGCGCGCCGCCGGGTTGGCGTAGCGCAGGCCGCCGTCGTGATCGACCACCAGCAGGGGATCGCGCGTGTCATCGAGCAGCTTGCGGAACATCTCCTCGCGGTGCTGCAGCGCTGCTTCCGCCCGCTTGCGCTCGCTGATATCGCGGAAGTAGACGGCCAGACCTTCCTCGGACGGATAGGCGTGGATCTCGAACCAGCGCTGCATTGGCGGGAAGTAGGTTTCGAAGTGCTGTGGTTGCTGCTGATCCATCGCCAGCCGGTAGCGCTCGCCGATCTCGCTACTCTCCAGCTCGGCGAACAGTGACCAGATGTCCTGACCCA
>Ga0102830_1001106_pt1 | contig 10433 bp, 12 predicted proteins | sample ColrivemetaGS703_FD_84511 | JGI IMG/M metagenome (GOLD analysis project Ga0102830, IMG submission 84511) | Estuarine microbial communities from the Columbia River estuary - Freshwater metaG S.703 | ecosystem: Environmental > Aquatic > Marine > Intertidal zone > Estuary | place: USA: Columbia...
GATGAGGAAGATGGTGAATCATTATCAAACACAGGAGTATAATTATGAAAAAAGGATTATTAGTTTTAGGATTATTAGTTACAACACTTGGTTTTTCTCAAGTTGGTTCAATTAAAGCGGAAACTTACCAAGCTGATTTTGAAAAGAAACAATCTATTGAAGATGTTTCTGATTACGATGGACCTATGGTTCCAATTGCCCTTTTAAATGTTGGTATATCCGATGAGGTATATGAACTATATCCTGGTTTAAAAGATGCAAGAGTAGGTCTTGGTGTAACCAATATGGTAATTGAATACCTTGAATGGACAAACCGTTTCCAATTTGTTGAAGAAAAATCTGAAATAAAAAACAGAATGAAAGACCAATGGGTTGCTTCGCGAAAAGGTGTATCTGAAAACCAAGTTTATGGTATGGGTAAAATTAAACTTGCTGAATACTTTGTAACCATTGAGGTATATGACTTTTCAGTTTCAGAAGATGAAATACTTTCATTTAAAGATGGTTCACAACAAACTCAAACAACTCGTTTGGGTCTACAAGTTCGTTTCACCAATGCAACTGATGGAACTTATTTTGTAGGTTCAGGTCTTGGTGAAGCGAATACAGTTAAAAAACAAGAAGGTTTATTGGGATTAGATGTAGAAGAAATCAATTTCAGACAATCGGCAATTGGGGTAACAACTCGTAAAGCATTAGAAACTGCTTCATCAAGGATTGTTTCAAGAATGATTAAGAAAAGCATCTTTGCAAACTAATGAATGAGAAAAATACTAACCATATTATTTCTACTCATAGGTTCCCTTTCTTATGGGCAAGTATTCACCCAAGCCTTTGTTGATAGGTGTACGGGTGATGTAAAGATAGTTACTGCCAACTTTACCCAAGGTTCAGCAACAGTTGCTTTCTATAATAAAGTTCGTACTTTTACTTACCAACAATTTTTAAGTGGTGAATTACAACAATGGTTAGTAGAAACTTATGATTGGTGGTATTCTTTATCACCGTGTTCAGCCGCAACTCAACAAGCTCAACAAGCACAACAAACTGCTCAGGTAGCTCAACAAGCTGCCCAAACTGCTCAAACTGCAGCTGCCACTGCTTCCTCTGCGGCCTCAACTGCTACAAGTGCAGCATCTACTGCTGCTTCTGCTGCTACATCGGTTCCAACAACTCCACCCGTTTCAACCCCATCTCAACCTGCTGCTACAACCCCTCCACCGGCAGAAACCCCTGCAACCCCACCTCCAACGGAAACCCCTGCTTCACCTACTCCTGCTGAATCAACTCCACCTCCAACTGAAGGTAGTGGTTCAACTGAAACTCCTGCTAGTGGTGGTGAAACTTCTGAAACAACAGGTGGTGGTGATACTACTGAAACTAAAACAGAGGAAACTAAAACCGAGGAAACTAAAAGCGAGGAAACTAAAACCGAGGAAAAATCTGAAGAAACTAAATCAGAAGAATCATCGGAAGAAAGTTCTGAAGAATCGAGTGAAGAATCAAGTGAAGAATCTTCGGATGAAAAAAAAGAAGAAAAAAGAGCGGAGAAAAAAGAAGATAAAAAAGTTAAAGTTAAAAAGTTTAACCCCGTACAGGTCAAGGCTGATATGATGGCCATGCAAACTATGTTGGGTTCTTATGATGGTGTAATGTCTTTTGGTGCATCTCAAACTTCTCTTTTTGGTGATACTACTTATGGATTAAATGGAATGGTGTGGTCTAACTTACGCCAATTTGCATTAAATGGTTCTTACTCAAAAGTGAATATGAATGTACCTAACTTATCAACTTTAACTCACGGAGACCATACTCATTATGGAGTTGATGGTTCTGTTTCTACTAAATCGCCTCTAAATCCACCACAACCAACAGTAGGTTCTATTGATGCATTTTCAGTTGGATATTCTAACAATTTTGGTAATGGAACAATTGTAATGTCAGCTAACAAATTAAAACCAATGGGTAAATGGGGAACTGCTGGTATAGGATTTTCAGTAGCAAATATGTTTGGTGAGAAACAATATCAAATGAGTATAGTTGGATATAATGTACTTTATACTAATATTGTAAATGTATCACCACGAGTAACTTATGCTCCTGCTATCATTTGGACTCAATCGCCATTTATGACAAGTAGAGGAAATCCAATTTACCAAAATGATTTAAAAGGAACAAAAATCGGTGGTATTGGTATTCTTGCTAATTCATTTACATTAAGACTGACACGAAGATTTACAGTTAATGCAGGTTGGACACTAATAAAAGGTACAGATAAATCAATGCCACTCATGAACTCATTTATGATTGGCTCAAAACTACCATTCTAATATGAAGAAGTTTATTTTAAATCTTATTTTTATACTATTAGTATCAATTGGTGCATATTCTCAAACTGGTTTGGGTTATGTAAATTATCGAGTAATAAAAACTCAAAATGGTAATGGTACTGCTTGGACATATAATGGTGTAACCTATGGTGGTATGGTTGATAACCAAACAGAATTTGACGGTATGTTTGATTTAACAAATCCTGCAAACACTTTAGTTTCAAGTGGAGAAGTATTGGCAAACTCAAATCAAGGTTTTGCAGGTGGTTCTGCTCCAGGCAGACCTAATGATTTTTTCGTAGTTGAATATACAGGTTGGTTCTATGCTGAGTTAGGTGGTAATTATTTGTTTTATAGTTATTCAGATGATTCTGCAGAAGTTTGGGTAAATGAAACACGAGTAACTCAAAAATATGGAGGACCAGGAACTGTATCAGGTTGGATAACTTTACAAGCTGGAACTTGGTATCCATTAAGATATAGATATCACGAACATGGGGGTGCTGCATATGGATACTTACAAGTATATGGACCAAAAAATGGATATTTTTATCCAGGTGGTGCAGGTGCAGAATATCAAGTATCAAATACCCCACCAGTTTATCCACATAAATTGGATATAACTTACAATCTGAAATCTTCTTTAGATAAAACTAAATTTAATACATATGTTTCTTATCCAAGTTTAGGAACACAAACTGCACCTGCAAACCTTCCATCAAATGGTATAAAAAATTACGATAGTAATGGGAATGGGTTGGATGAAACTTTATACTCATCGGGTAACTCAAAAGTAAATTTAATTCAAGGTACTGTTGAATTTTGTGTAATTTATGGATATGATACGACCAATAAAAGGTATAGAATTGGATTGGATAGTAGATTGTGGAGTGGAACAACAAACGCACCACAATGGGATAATATAACAAAATTAAAAATATTTGATTTGTGGGATGGTGTCGTTACACCAATTAATGGAAATACCAGTACTAATGTACATTGGAATGAATATTACGTTTATACTAATACTGAATTTGATTGGGTGGGGTCATCATATCAATCAAACATTAGAAATGGAAATGGTTATTATGCATTAAAATTAGCAAGTAATTTTTCATTTGAAGATATAAATGGGTTCACTCCACATGAAATACATTTTGGTATGGATGAAACCTATTTTACTACAACTTACCCCGATATGATTACGATTGCAGATATTGCAGTTGCATTTTCTGAATTAACAAATGTTTCAAATTCACCTGATATGATGGGTGGTGGGGTTTATACTTCTGATATTCAATATCTTTTATCAGATGTAAATGAAGATGGTGCATTTAACTTTGATGATACCTATCTTTTACTCCAACACGTCTTTGGTCAAACCTCACCATTATCAACCAGAACAATTGATAACACTTTGTTTATGTTTGATGGGAATTATACTAATTCATTAAGTGGTAATTGGATTTCAAAAAAACCAACAACAAGATTATTTACTCACATTTTAGATGAAAATAATAAAGAACAAACAAAATCTATTGATGTTGCATTTTTAGGTGATGTTAATTTTTCTCATTCATCTATATTAGGAAGTCCAAACTCATCTGCAAAATCATCACCAATCTTATTATCATCTAAAACCGAAGGTAGTGGATATATTGGATTAGATATACTAAAGAATAATAATGAAATTGAGGTGATAATAGAGATACCAAAAAATACTATGAGTATCACCGGAACTCAATTTAAAGTTTACTTTAATACCACTAAATTAGAATATCAAATATCAGAATATTCAAACACTTCAATACAAAACTTTTCAAGTAAAAGAGAAAATTATATTAATATAGGTTCATTCAGTTCAGACGGGTTAAAAACTTTAAACGAAGGTATGGTTTATAAATTAAAATTTAAATCAAACTCCGAATTAAATTCTACATTAGGATTGGTAGTAGTAGGATTTTCTGAATTGGTCAATAAAGATGGAACTAAAATAGAATGGATAGTACGATGAAAAAATATATAGTATTTTTATTTTTGATTTTTATGTCTTGTGAAAAAGATTTAATAGAAACAATAGATACTCCAACTCAAACTATGATTTTTGATTTGGATGAAGTTTCAATACAAGATGGTCAAGATATTTCGTTTGAAATAATAACAAACGAACAACATCAATTAATAATAAGTACACAAGAAGGTTCGGTTATTTCTAAAGAAACTTTTCAACCTGAATTAGGTATAAACACTCGTAAGATTTGGACAAAATTATTACCAAATACAAAGTTAAAACTTTCATTAGTTAATTCATCAAAAGAAGAACTATATAAAACTAATATCAATGTAAATTAATAATATATTTATATTGGTATTAATTGGGAGAATCTCACATGGCAATCAAAATTTCAAATGCATTCCTTACTAAACTACAAATGACTTCAGGTAACCTGAATATCTTTGAAGATTTTGCAGGTACTGCCGCAATCATTAGTGGTTCTAATTTAGGAGGTGTAGTTTCCTCTTATACTTTATTAGCAGATTTAGATGCATCCGATGTATCATCTTATAGTGGTACGGGTACAACTTGGTTTGATTTAGCTGGTTCTAATAATGGTTCACTACAACAAGGTACTGGTACATTAACTTATACTGCTACTGCCGGAGGTGCTTTTGATTTTAGTGGTGGAAGTAATACACGAATCAACCTTGGTAATACATCAGATTTACAATTATCTACAACCACAAGTAAAGCATTTTCAGTTTGGTTTAAAGCAGATGCTGTTGGATTTATTAGTTTCTCTAAAACCATATTATCTAAATTACAAGGTTTAGGTGGTTCTGCAACAACTGATGGATTTTGGATGGGTATTAGTTCATCTAACCAACTTGTTGCAAGAGTTGCATCTGATAATGGTGCTACCCAAAAAGCTCTTTCCGGTATTGGAGCTACAATCTCAACTGGAACTTGGTACATGGCAACATTGATTGTTAAAGTTTCACCTGATGCAGATACCTTTAAATTATTTATCAATAGTACCCAAGTTGGTTCTACAAATGGTGGTGGAACTTCTTTATCATCTGATACTCAAGATTTCTTATTGGGTAACTATGGCACCGGAGTACAAAATGCTCAAGCATTTGATGGTATGATTGGTGAATTCTATGTACATTCGGGAGCATTTGGTGCAACTGAAGTTACAACATTATTTGATAACACTAAAACCAGATTTGGGTATTAATAAAAATAAATTAGGAGAATAAAGATTATGGGAACAAGTAGAGGTAAAAACACACCAACAACTACAAAAGGTAAATCAAGAAAATCACAGGTAAAATCCCTAAAAAGATTACAACAGAATAACGAGGTTCTTTTAAAGTTTAAATAATACTTATATACAAGTACTTTTATACTTATAAATAATACTATTAATATATTAAGATTATTATAGAATGACCAAATTAAAAGATATATTATCGGAAATTAAATGGGAAGGTAAGGATATTGAACTTGGTAAAGTTTATTCAAATCCTTATGTTAATTCATTTAAAGTTCAAGAGGAAAAAGAAGAAACACAACCTGATTCAGATATGGCAGTTTCTCAACTTTCTCGTTCTGTTGATTACGCCAAGATGTTGATTGATAAATTAAAGGAAAAGGGAGACCTTGAACCTTGGGTACAAGCAAAAATCACCAAAGCAGAAGATTATCTGAATTCGGTATATGGTTATTATAAGGGTAAAGAAGATACCCCTAATACGAAATAATAATATACGAATAAAATAAGATGGATATAACAATAGAGTTACTTGGTGCTTTCCTGACGGGTATAGTTGGCCCAATCCTTTATCTTCTAATAGATAGATATTTAAGTAAACAAAAGGAAAATAAAAAAGATAAATTAAAAGAATCAATCATTGAAGGTAATTTAATTGATTCTGAGCTAGAAGGAATACGCGAAACATTTGATGGAGATAGGGTTTGGATATCTCAATTCCACAATGGTGGTAATTTTTATCCAACTGGAAAATCTATTCAAAAATTTTCTATTTTTTATGAAGTTACTAAAATAGGAATATCTTCGATTTCTCATGTATTTTCAAATATACCAACCTCCCTTTACCCAAAAGCATTTAATCATATGTTACATGATGAAAACAAAGGAATCTATATTCCCGATTTTTCAGACCCATTAGTTGCAACTTGGGGGTTAAAAGGAGCTGCAGAATCAGTTGGAACAAAATCTTCATATTTAATTCCTTTATTTTCTTTGGATAATAAATATATTGGTGTTCTTGGTGTAGATTATGTAGTTAAAAAGAAGAAAATGACAAAAGATGATTGGGAACATCTTCAGATAAAAGGCAGTAGAATTGCAGGATACTTATCTTCTTATTTAAGTAAATAATTTTAACAAAATTTTAACATTTAAAGATTGGATATTCCAATCTTTTTTTGTATATTTACATAGTAAATAAAAAGGATATATTTATAGTAATAAGAGATACGTATGTTAGAATTCAGACAACCAATCCCAGTAGTTGTAGAAAAAAATAAAGAAGGATACGCAATATATGTAACTAATGGTGGTACATTTGAAAATGATGTTTGGTGTGTAGTTTTGTGTGAAGGTGGGATAGTTAGACATTATAGAAGTGACCAAATTAGAATTCATCACAACGAAACACTTGGAGTAACAAAATGATTAAATTAAAAGATATGATAAGTAGAAGTTTATTCACCGAATCAAAGAAACTACGAGTATTTGATTTTGATGATACTTTAGTATTTACTAATTCTTTTATTTATGTCAAAGATAAAAGTGGTAAAGAGAAAAAACTAACTCCTGGTGAATTTGCAGTGTACAAAGAGAAACCAGGTGAAGAATATGATTTTCGAGATTTCTATTCAGTACAAGAACCACAAGAATTAAAAAAGATTACTAATGTTCTAAAACGAATCATCAACAAAAATGGTGGTGATGGAGTTTATATCTTAACTGCAAGACCACAAGCAGTAGATAAACATGTTCAGAAATATTTAAAAGATATTGGTATTAATCAAAGAATACCTGTAATTGGTTTACAATCTAACAACCCAAAGGATAAAGCTGATTGGGTTGAGAAGAAAATTGATGATGAAGGATACGATGATGTTTACTTCGCAGATGATTCTATAAAGAATGTAAATGCAATGAAAGATATGTTACGAAAAAAAGATGTACGATTTAGAGTACAACATATAAAACATTAGTACTTTGGTACAATAGTTGAACTATTCTCATAAACTAATACTTATTATTATGAGAAAACTATTATTATTACTTCCGATTTTATTTCTATATTCGTGTGGTGTATATCATATAGATAGAAGACCAGACATAACCCATGTATTGGGAGTAACTTCTGCTGGAGATACTATTAAAGTTTCGGTAGATGAAATTCGCAGAAATCCAAGTTATTATAATGATTGGGATTTTTATTATTATAACTCATGGTACTCATCTCCTCAATGGATTTACTCAATTAATAATCCATCATTTAGATGGAGGGTATATAGAAACTATTATCAACCCAAAAGAATTAGAATTCCACAATATACTCCACCAAAAACATATCCGTTACCAACACCACCACGGAGAGAAAATGAACAATTAAATAGAGGTAGGAGTAATCAAACCCAACCAAGAGTACAACAACCTCAACCAAGAGTTCAGTCAACACCAAGACCTCCACAAAGAACTCAATCACCAGTTAGACAACAACAAACACCCAAAACAACTCGTGGTGGAATAGACATTAAACAATAATTCCTTATATTTATATACAAATAAGGAATTAAATATGCCAGCACAAAGTAAACAACAACAAAAGTTTATGGGTATTGTTCATGCTATACAAAAAGGTGAACTTGACCCTAAAGATGCATCTTCTGATGCACAACAAGTTGCAAAGGATATGAAACCATCTGATGTAACTGATTTTGCATCTACTCCACATAAAGGTTTACCAAAAAAGGTAAAACAAGAAATCTTAAACAGATTGAAAGAATATGCTGGAAAAATGGGCAGAGACCATATGGGTGGTGATGATATTCCTTCTGCAAACAAAGGTGGTTTACGAGATTTTGATGGATATGATAATGTAGATTACAATAGAGATATGCCACAAGATGAGGGAAATTTACCTACCAATTGGCTACAAGGTAGAGTATCTGATTATCATACTAAAAAGGGTACTACCCCAAGAGAAGATTACGAGGATACTAATTTTAATAAAGATAATTCAGGGCAACCTGATTTAGAAGAAGGTGATTTAGAAGATGCAATCCACCAAGTTAAAAAGTTTGACAAACCTAAAGATGAAAAACTATTAACTATTAAAGTAATCAACAAACTTAAAGATAAGAGAAACAAATCAAATTCATCAGATAACAAAGAAAAGTTACAGACGATGATTGATAAGATTGAGGGTGATTACAAAAAAGGAAAGTTTTTAACTGAAGCTTCTTTTCATGCATTAAACAATCCACGAATGAAAAACTCTTTAAGTAATTTAGTTAAAGATAAAAAAGTAGAAAACCCTGAAACTGGTAGACAAGTATCTGTTCAAACAGCAGTATCAAATCCAGAACATCCTGCTCATGATAAAGCAGTTCAAATCAAAAAATCTCTTTTACAAAGATTAAAGGGGATGATGAAGAATGAATCTATAAACGAATCAGAACTTAAACTTGGTGTTAAGTATATTAACAAACAAGGTAAAGAGGGGTTTATTCAAACAGGTGGTTCTAAAAATTCTAAAGATTGGTTTTGGTTTGATGGAAAAACTAAACATCCATATGATAAAGTTAAGAAAGAACTAAAACCTTCTAAAGACCAAAAGAAAACTGGATTTGGAGATTACCTTAAACAAGGTGGTAGAGTTTGGGATAATGTAAATATGAATGGTGAATCTATAACTGAATCATTAGATGTTAAAAAAATACACAATGATATTTTAAAGTTCCTTAAAACAAAAAAGGGAGTAGAAATACAAGATTATTCTGATTTTCCAAATAAATATGGTGATAATGTAAGTACTTATCACGTTAAGTATGATATAGAAGATAAGTACAACTATAAAAAACAGGAAATTAAAATAGAGTATTCAACTTCACGAGTCTTTATACCAAATAAAGGATATTTTCCATTTAAAACATTTAATGATATAAAAAATATCATTAATAAAAAATCTTCATTAAAAGAATCAGTAAACGAAGGATGTTGGAAGGGATATAAACAAGTTGGTGGAAAGATGAAGAACGGTAGAATGGTTCCTAATTGTGTACCCGAATCAGTAAATGAAGAATTATCAGTTGATGAAATGCAAATGGTAGTTGGTATTATTGATATTCTTAAACAAGTTGATGATAAAGAAAACAGAAAAAGAATCGTTTTAAACATGATTCAAAAGTTTAAAGAAGAAGGTATTGAGTTTGATTATCAAAAGTTTGTAGATGCTCTAAAAGAATACTCTATGGGTTCATATGAGTATAATGAAAACAAAACATCACAGATAAGTGAAGCAATGTTCGTAATGATGAGAGATATAGCTCAGGATATTTTACCAAAAGATGTTTTCCAAAGAGCAGTATCACCTGAAGGTAGAGAAGATTTAGAAAGTATAATGTCAGATTTGAAAAATACTTTAAACAAATTTTTCAAAATGCATAAAATAAATAAAATAGTAAAATAAAGGTTTCGTATTAACATATATACATTAATAGGAGAAACTTATGAGTTTAAAATCATTACAAACAAAAATTGGGGTTACTGCTGACGGAGCATTTGGACCTGGAACTATGAAAAAGGCAATGGAGTTCTACAAATTTACTCCAGAAAGAGCAGCACACTTCTTTGCACAAACAGCACACGAATCAGGAAATTTTAAAGCATTTTCTGAAAACTTAAATTACGGTGCAAGTGGATTATTGGGAATCTTTAAAAAATACTTTCCAACAGAAGCTCTTGCAAAACAATACGAAAGAAAACCTGAAATGATTGCTAACAAAGTTTACGCATCTCGTATGGGTAATGGTGATGAAGCAAGTGGTGATGGATATAA
>Ga0102830_1001107_pt1 | contig 10427 bp, 14 predicted proteins | sample ColrivemetaGS703_FD_84511 | JGI IMG/M metagenome (GOLD analysis project Ga0102830, IMG submission 84511) | Estuarine microbial communities from the Columbia River estuary - Freshwater metaG S.703 | ecosystem: Environmental > Aquatic > Marine > Intertidal zone > Estuary | place: USA: Columbia...
CACCATCGTTCATACCATCCCAAGAAGCAATTGGGTAGTGCATACACACCATAGAGTATTTCATAACTTCCTTACCTTCAGGTTTACGAATATCCAAGTGAAGATAATCTTGACATGATGAGAATATTCTTTGGATATCACCCTTATTTCTACGAATGTGGTGGTCGTGGTTACCATATACCAAGTGAACATTCTTACACAAAATACGGTTACGGAAATCCTCAATCGATTCAAACCCACCAAAAGACCAGTCACCAAGGTGAATGAGAATATCATTCTCACCAACAATCTCGTTGATGTTATTAACCAGAGTATCGTTCATATGGTCTAATGATTTGAAATCACGGGTAAGGTTATCAGCATCTGACCACTTAGTGGTTGCTCTACAAATGTTTGAGTGGTTGTAGTGCGTGTCAGATGTGAAGAATAAACGTTGACCTTTTTCTAATACGATTTTCATACGACAAAGATAATAAAAAAACCCGAGACTTCCATCTCGGGTTTCAAAAAATAAACTACAAGTTACTTACCAAGTCCAAACATTAAATTTGAACCACTACTCAATTGAGTTTCAGGAAGTTTACCGTTCCACTTCTCAATCCATTTTTGTTGAAGAATCATCGTAGTAAGTGTTTGTTGACGGAGTTTGTTCGATTCAGCCTCAGCCCTTGCGTTTGTCAACAAAGCCTGTGCGTTACCTTCAGCGGTTGCAATTTTAATTTTTGCTTCAGCTTCGGCCTGTTTAACCTTGTTCTCTGCCGTAAGTGCCGATTGAACTGCGTTGTTCTTAGCTTCGATTGCCTTTTTAAATGTTTCGGGGTAAATCAAGTTTGAAGTGAATTGTGCCAAAATAAAACCTTCGGGTTCCAACTGTTTTACCAAAACTTGTCGAACCTTAGCCTCAAATTCTTGTCGATTAGAGATAAGTGCGTCTGCAGGGTATGAGTTAGCAACCACACGGAAGGCATCATACACTGCAGTCTTAAGGAATCCCTCCTCAATCAAATCCAAAGAGACACGATACTTTGAGAAGATGTAAGGTACCTTTTCACGTTTAACTGAATAGTTCAATAGTGGAGACACGTGGAATTCAGAACCGTCTTTTGAGTTTACCACAAACGATTCATCGACAACTACCGTACCTTCTTCGATAACCTGTTTGTATTCTTTATGTTGTACGAAAGTTGGGAACTCAACAATCTTTGTTGAGATTGGGTTGTAGAAAACCCATCCTGTTACTTCAGTTACATCATCCACACCTTTACCATCTCCGTAGAGATTTACCTTGACACCGACGTGACCAGCATCAATACGTTCACAACCTGCAAGTGCAGTGAAAAAGAAGATAATAAGACCTCCAATAAGTGAAATTTTAGTTACAATGTTCATTTTATTTTAATTTTAGTTTTTTTTGTAAATTGATTTGAGGATATCAAAAATTAGATATGCGAAAAGAATATTTGTCCCACAGAACAGTGAAACTCCTAATCCAAAAGATATTGAATTTGTGGCGTTCATCATTCCAAAAGTAAATCTGTCGATTTCTATGGATACAAATAGAAGTAGAAAAATGGCAATCACCCGAAAACCATAACTCAAAATGGGGTTTTTAAATAAATTCATGAGACAAATTTAAATAAAAAACCCGAGACTATCAAATCTCGGGTTTTAAATAATATGTTTTATTTTTTAATGTTTGATAACTATTGGTTGGAGACTACGGTTTGTTTTTACGTAATACAAACCCTCCTTTAAATTCTCAGTTGAGATGACATCACCTTCACGATACTCACCCTTCAATACGATTCGACCGTTCATATCCACAACCTCATATTGAGTAACTCCACTCATTGATATAATAAATCCTCCATCCGCAGGGTTAGGAACAATCATAGGCTCCAACTTAACCACTTCTTTTACTTCTGAACTATTTGTTCTCTTACATACATCCAATCTTCTAAACATAAAGGTATCTTGTCTCAAACACTTGTTCCACCATTGTGCGTACATCAATACACGTCCACTATCCTTAAATGTAAAATCAGCAAGTCGAGTTTGAGTATATCCTAAAAAGTCTGCGTCAGGGAACTCATACTCCATACCGATTTGGTAATCAGTTAGGTTATCCCATTCTTTTTGAGACATTGTATCCATCCAAGGTCCTTTATAAAATACCATGTAATAATCCATACAAGTGTCTTTTACTGACATACCTTTAACATAGTTCATTTCAAACTTATATTTTTTACAATTAAGTGAATTCACAACCCATCCTAATCCAGCACCTGGAAACTGAACGATTTCGATTGGACGATACAAAGCTGTATCACATTTTTTACAACGGTCCCATACTTTCAAATACAATTTGTATCTACCTTTAACATTGAATTGAACCTCAACAATACCACGAACATCATAAACAGTATCAGTTTTCTTGGTTTGAAAGTCATAAACCATAAACATGTAGTCAACACAAGTGTCATCTAATACTTTTCCGCTTACGTACCACTTGTAAACATTACGTTCATTCCATTGTTGGAGTTTTAGTGAGCTCCAATCACATCCTTTTGCGTTCGCTGTTGCTAAGGAGACCAAAAGCATTAACAGCGCTATAATTTTTTTCATATGTTATTCTCCTAATAATATTTCTATTTCTTCAATCTTCTGAGTCCGCCCATCAACGTGGAAGGTACAATAATTAATAACTTTGGTATTATCAATCGGGTCAACAACCGCAATGGTAAAAATATATCCACCATTTCTTCTGCTGATGTATTCTAATTTACCCCTCTCAAATACTTTATTTAATTTAATTTTAATAATTTCGGGACTATACCATGAGGTTACATACCTTTCATTTTTCTTTTCAACCGTCCAAACTGCTGTGTCTTTTAAAAACATTTTAATATGTCCTTGCATGATGTGTTGTGCCGTCTGTTCACTATTATATTGAGTTGGAATAGTCACATACTGACCAAATATAAAGTTTGGTATCAGTAGTAAAAACAGTAATAAATTTTTCATACCTTCAAATCTACACAAAAAGACACAAAAAAACCCCTCTTTTTGGGAGGGGTTAATATTATGACATTTGTATGACGATTAATATTCTTTTGAGAACTCAGTTGGTTTGTGTCCCCACAGGTTAATTGCAATTGCTCTACGACGACCACTTACAATTTCTGTGACAGCATGTAGATTAGCTGCTTCAAATATAATTAGACGATTCCATTTAGGTTTTATTAGTTCAGGTTTTTCTTCTGGCCAAACAATTGAACCATCCTCAAGTGTTCTTGATGGTGAGTATTTTTCATAATACTCCAAGTATCCACCTTCCATATCGTCAATTTCACGACAAGGATAAAATACGGTACCAATAATAGGTCCAATAACCTTTTTAGTTTCAGACCAAAGTTCTTCGTCTTTATCAAAGTGAGGTTTTAATCCCCACTTTCTTCCGAATCTCTCATCATTATCTGTACTTGTGTAATCACCTACCCAATGCTCAAACCCACGAACTCTAAGACCTGGTTTAGGTGAGTTAGGACCCCAAATTGAATGGATTAATTCATGTCTCAAATCTTGAATACCGTCTTTCCACCAACCGTCGTACCAACGATAACCTTTCTTCCAAAATTCTTCATCATTCTCGATTCTTTCGAGAAAGTCATAGTCTTTTATAAAATCATCAATAATAATCATATTTTATTTTTCTTCTTCTTCTTCGTTTTTATTGATTTCACTTGGAATAGAACCAATGAATAATGACATTAGAATCCACCATGGACTCTGAGTCAAATAAATAACATAACCAATTAATGCCAAATAACTGATTACAATTGCGGTGTAGGATAGGTATCTCATTACATTAAATATTTTAATATCTTTTCTTTAACTCCTGATTGTTTTATTCCTTCGTTTGATATTGGAGTGTGAACAAAATTTGTCAAACCAGGTTTTACGTCACTTTCAGGATTTTCATTTAAAAAGTGTTCAGACAAAAAATCCACTGACATATCCAAATCATCTATAGCGACCCAATGAGTTACCTCAGGATTTCTCAAAATCCAATCTTGGATTTCTATTGAACGTTCCATTTCAAGGTCGGCTCTGAATCTTAAAACCTTCCATAGTTGTGGGTTAATATCTTCAGTTCTATGAGTTGTTGAAATTGGTCTTTTTGAAATTCCTTGAGATTCGTAGTAATCGCCCAACTCTTCTAAATTTGCATGAAATCTCCAATCTGAACTAACAACAATTTCAGCGCCCGTTTGTTCTAAAATTGAATTAAGTATTTTGATTGCTTTCTCATCAAAATTATCAAACCTAACATCAACAGGTGCGTCTGGTCTATGATTTGAACTGTTCGGGTTTTCCGAACGGTACTTAGCCCATTTCTTATTTCTACCTCCCCAATTGTTTGATAGACATATTACACCATCATTATCCAAAAATATAACTTTCATAATGGCAAATATACAAAATAAAACTCAATTAGTAATTTCTTTCTTCAATAATTTGTTCCCAAAGTTTTTTAGTCATGAAATGACCTTTGGTTTTATCTTTGTTGATTTGGTCCCACTCACCTTCAGATATAATTCTGTAAGATATTGGGTCCACTTTAACCCATGGCGATTCGTTTCTTAGGTCGGGTCTTAGTATCATTCTGAAAAATAGTATGACAATAGATTTTCATAATCATAAACCGCCATAAAAAATTTACCGTCAGGTGCAGATGCGATTATACTCATTTCACGATTTAGTGTGTGATTGTAGGCGGTTAAAAAAACTACTTTGTTTCCATCTTTAGTGATTCTTAATTCCCAAGATTTTACTGTGTAGAAAATTTTACCACTGATTATACTACCACCACCATTTTCATTGAGGGTAAATTCCCATGTTGTTCGGTCATATACATAATCTGATGTTGTCCCGAACTCCCATTTTTCTGTATAATCGTTGTACCACATATTTGAGTATGTGTATTGATTTGATACATAAATTTGGTGGAATGTTTGAGACGAAATTTGGGCGAATGAGGATAGAGTCAAAAAGAATGACAAAACAAGGAAAAGAAATTTTTTCATTATATGAAATTTAATTTTTTGGTTTTAAGTTCGGATTCAAATAGTTTAACAGTTTTATTTAAAAAAGTTTTTTTATCTAAATCTTTGAGTTTAATATAAGTAATAGGGTTGGGTGAGTCAAGCACCATATAAAAACCTATAATTTCAAATACACGATTTTCGTGGTCCTCGACCACTAAACCAACCAAGCTATCTGCATCTAACATCATCATAGTGGACCTTGAGGGACTTGAACCCCCGACCAATTGATTATGAGTCAACTGCTCTAACCGTCTGAGCTAAAGGTCCGTGAGACCTTAATATAAACAGATGAATTATTTGTTAAATAAAAAATAAAAATTAATTACTAAAACCTGTTCTGACCAAATACAAATTTGTGGTTTCTTTGGATTTTAGACTATTCTTAGTAAAACTTTGACTTCCCGAATAAGTTGATTTCAGGTTTGTTGTAGAAGTATTGATTGTTGACCATTCAGTTGAGGTGAATAAATAATACAATGTGACCGAAGCACCCCAACTACGTCCAACATGTTTGAGATACGTTAAATAAACGTCGGATATATTGAGTCTACCATCATTATTTACATCCATTCTATAATAGTCTTTTGAACTAAAGTTTTGTGTGAATATTTTTGAGTTAAATGTTTTTGCGTCTGTTGATGTTGGTGAACCAATTGTTAGACTATTAACTTGTAATTGAAAGTCGTAACCTAAAGTATCTTGAGTTGTGTTGATTGTGTATTTACCCGTTGCGTCAGTATTATATGTTCCAAATAAACTGTATGTTGAGGATGTTTTTGTCTTATAATAAAGTTTTACAGGAACACCACTAACACCACCACCTTCAGAATTATAAACATATCCTGAATGACTGAATGGGTCTTTAGCTCCCGTAATTGTTGTTTTAAAATCAAATGTATTACCGTAAGGATACGTTCCACAAATAGTGGGAGAACCTGAATACTGCATTACAAATCTCATGTAAACAGTTCCGTTGAATACTGTGGTTGGAACTGTAAATGTTGATGAAACAGTTTTTGTACCTAACCATGAATAGTTTGAACTATGAACCAACTCACCCGCATCGGTTAACACACCATTACCGTTAAAATCAATCCACAATTTAAAATATTCCATGTAGTTACCGTTTGTAACTGCAGTATATTCAATTGTGATGTTCTGACCTGCCTTTAATCTCGGAACCGTATCTGATGTATAATCATAATAACCCGCAGGACTACCACCCGATGTAGATGAGAACCCTGTAGACCCATTAAAACTTTTACCGTTAATTTTTACGTTAGAAACATACTCACAACAAAATGTTGTTGGTCTACTTGCACAAAGAGGTGACTGACCAAAAAGTTTAGTGGTTAAAAATGTTAATAACAAAAAAACAAAAAGTCTCATTAGTATTTACCAATTGCGTCCTCTATAGATTTTTTAATTGCACTTGCAAATACACTTTTTTCAAATGGTAAATTCTCATCACGTAGTTCGGCAAAACCCGCACTAACAGATAACTTAGCCACACCAAAACCATCTAAAGTTTTTCCGTCAATAATAACTTGAGTTTTAACTTCGGTGATTTTTTTCTTAATCATAAAAGGTCCGATATTAATACCAATTGATGGTGCTTCGATTGATGTGATATTAACAATAATTGGTTTACCACCGTCACATAAAGTTAATTTATTACCTACCAATTCTTCGGTGATTTGTTTTACACCAAATGTAAATTTCTTAGACGATAAGTCGGGATTTTCCGTTTTGTTTTCTACGTTTGTTACAGTGTAACAAGTCTGAGCTTTTAGGTTTATACTCATTAGTATAATACCAAGTAGTATTAATTTTTTCATAATAATATTTTTCCTCCTGTTAAAATTTGATAGTTTAGTACGCTTCCATTCACCTGATAAGTTCCTGAAAAACTTACATTGTATTTGAAACTTTTTGATATGGTGTAATCCCATGAACTAAATGGAACCAATAGAACTCCTGAGTCCCACCACTTACCCTCATAGAATTGAGTGAACGGTGAATACACACCTAACATTAACATATTACCTGTTAGTTTTTTACCGACCTTAAATGGATAGAATCCACCACCCACAGCCGATAGATTACTGAATAATTCGCCAGATAATCCACCAACAGTAAAATTTAAACCACCCATCATTGATAACTTACCAAACCTTTTAGAATCCATAACCGTAGTTGTGTTGAAGAAGTTTCTACCAAAATCAATCATAGATGAGTTTGCAAAAATAAGTGTGTTTGTTTTCGACTTATTAGAACGAGCTCCGTAAAATGTTAAACTTGTGTTGTTAATAGTTGTTGTGAAGTTTAAAAGAAAACCTTTAGCTAAAGTATTATTAGTATTAGACTTAGTCATAGACATAGTCCCCTTGAATTGACTACTCTTATCTTCGGCACTTCTAATTGCAACAATATCGCCAGTACCTATTAACGAACCTACCCTTACTTTTGAACCACCTGATGGTGATGAAGAAGATGACGTAGCTTCAGCAGCATTTGCAACGGAGTTTGTGGTACCACCAGCACCACCACCAGTATTTTCTTGTTTAGGTCCGTCAGTTGGATTTGTACCCGATTGGGTATTACTACCCCCTCCTTGACCTGTATTTGTACCCGATTGGGTACCACTTCCGGTGTTTGAACTTGGGGGGTTACTTGGGGGGTTGTTTACAGGTGGCTGAGTCTGTCCACTTCCACCTTCAGTCGAGTTACCTGAACCTGATGAGTTTCCTCCATTTTGGTTAGTTCCTTCTCCTTGAGTATTATTTCCTCCACCACTTGGTTGAGAACCTCCTGTATTTGTCCCTGATTGAGTTCCTCCGTTCGTAGTCGTTGAACTTGACGATACACTCCCTGAAGATGTATTATTTGATTGGTTTGTTGTTGTTCCATTTTTATTATTATTAGAACCTCTCCTTGAAGATGGAGAATTATTTGATGATACATTATCTACACTATTACTAATTGAACTACCTACAGATGTTACACTCATTGTTGACGCAGCGGTAATTGATGTTAAAGTAGAAATTAAATTTTGTGTTATTATTGAGTTTTGTGTGGTTTGTGTTTGAGTTAACATCTCATCACAAGGTTGATTTGCGGCTTGAACTTGTATTTGACTAATCCAATTATCAAAATTTCCGTTAGAGAAATCGGTTTGGGTAAAGGAGGAGATAAATCCAAGGTAATTAACGGTAACACTTTGATTACCTGAAATAAAGATTGTTTTTGTTAATTTGGAACAAGGGTCCACATAAGAATATGTGAACCCCTGACCAAGTAAGTTAAGAGATAAAAAAAATGTTAATATGAATAACAATTTTTTCATTTATTAACTTTTTAACAATCCTTTTTTAATAAGTTTTTCAACTACTCTTACCGATGCAGTTTCTAAAGCTTTTTTAGTTGATACACCAACAGTTGATTTATTGAAAGTAGGACCTTCAATATCACCTAAAGTTGTTGATGTTTTTGTTGTAATTGCTCTACCTTGACCTGAACCCGTAATAACTTCACCTGATTCAGCATCAACAAATCTAACTTGTAGACCAAGTTGGGTAACTTGTTTAATTGTTACACCAGATGTTTCAACTACTTCATCTTCACCTACTGAGAAGTCATAAACTTCAATGTAAACAAAGTATTTAGCCAATTTGATTTTACCTTTTCCGTCAATCTTGTTTTCGGTAAAACCTTTATTTGATGCTTTGAATTGTTGAACCATTCTTTCCTTGATTTCCAATTTGTCTTCGGTAAAAACAAATCTTCCTGTTTCTTCCAAGTATTCTAAAACTATGTTTGTGACACCCATACCTACACGAGCATCTTTTAGTTCAGGATACATCTCATAAACATCTTCACTTATTCCAATCTTTAATATTTGGATTGGAATTTGAATTGTGTCCGTATATGGTGGAAGAGATTCTAAACTTTTTTTCTTTTCGAACTCTGCGGTATATTCTTCGGTTTTAACAGAACCAATAGTTTGTGCATTACACTCTTTTGGTGAGCCACAAGCAACTAAGGTAACTGCTAATAAACCTATAAGTTTACCAAGGTGCATCTTCAGATTCGCTTTTTTCTTGTTTAGGTGCTGGAGCTGCTGGTTTTTCTACAGTCTTTTCTTTAATAACTGTGGTTGTTCCACCACCACCGTTTGATGAATTGTTTTGTGAAGAGTTATCAACATTTAAATTGATTACAGGTTGTGCTGGTTGCACTTGTTCTGTTTTTGTTTCTTCTTCATCACCACCACCGAATAGTTGAGTAGTTACATAAGTTCCACCAGCTAAAATAGCCGTTGAGATTGTCCCGATAATGGTCTTCTTAAGTCCACTCCAGGTTCCGTCATTTTCTTGTTCTTCTGACATTGTTTTTTGGTTTTTAATTTATTGGGTTTATTGTTTTTATTTGGCTAACTTGAGGTCTCAAATTGAGACCTCAAGATTTTTATTTAATTACTGTTGTTCTTTCTGAAACAACTTCATCCTCTTTTCTAAGTATTGCAACATATTCACCAGCACTTAGTTGACCTAAGTTAAGTGTGGATGTGTAGATACCCACAGGGTATGTACCATCTAATACGTCAATACATTTTTTTCCACCCATGTCATAAATACCTAAAGTAACGTAGCTTTTTTCGTAAATCTTAAATGTTACTCTTGTTAAGTCTTTTGTTGGGTTTGGGTAAACAATCATTTTATCAAATGAAGGAAACTCCAATGGGTCAACTTTGAAGATTTGTAAGATACCATCCGTTGGTGTGATTTTTAAGTCAGTTGCTAATCTATCACCTGCGAATTTTCTTGTAACATATAAAGGACTTTTATTCCATTGAGTTTGTGACTTTTTTGAAATGAACTCTAATGTAAAAAGAATCTCACCATCGTTAACCAAGTTAGTGTTATTTGAAGGGTCAAAACCACCCCACTCTACTTCATTATCTTTTGTGTTGATAAAAGACATCCAGTACGAAGATTTTAGTTCAGTATTAAGCTTTTGAAATTCAAGTAAATCTGAATCATATTTCATAGCCAATTGTAATGAACCTAATTTGATACCGTTAGTCTTAAGTTTTACAGGTACTCTAACAACATCACCTTCATCAACACCAAGTGTTGGGAAGTTAACTTCGATAGTTTCTAAGTTGTTGTCATATTCTGTAGTCACATCGATGATGTGTAAGAATGCGTTGTTTGGGTTAACAATTTCGATTGGTACTAAACGAGCTCTTTTGAAACCTGTTCCGTTAGCATCACCTTGAGCCAATACATAATATGTTACAGAGTCAGGTTGACCTGC
>Ga0102830_1001109_pt1 | contig 10415 bp, 9 predicted proteins | sample ColrivemetaGS703_FD_84511 | JGI IMG/M metagenome (GOLD analysis project Ga0102830, IMG submission 84511) | Estuarine microbial communities from the Columbia River estuary - Freshwater metaG S.703 | ecosystem: Environmental > Aquatic > Marine > Intertidal zone > Estuary | place: USA: Columbia...
GTCTGCAGTTTTGGTTGTAGCAAAAAATAAGCAAAATGTAGTCTATGTTGACTTTACGGTTAGCGACAGTAGCATACAGGTAGCAAACGAGGTTGCTCCTCTATGGCTTACTACAACAATGAAGTAACACATTTTGACGGCAGGTTGGTGCTCTATCAGCGGAGCAAAGCAACGAAGTCTGCTGGCAATGCCTCCAAACCCTTTAACTGGTATATGCGTATCAAAGTTGAAGGCAAAAACGGCAAGATCATCAACAAGTCTACAAAGCACTCAGTTTACGAGGAAGCCTACCAGTACGCTGTAAAGGAGTATCAACGAATTTGGGATGCTGTGAAGACGGGGCGAAGCATTGAGGCTTGGAGCTTTGAAAAGCACTGGCAAGACTGGTTTCAGCGTAATGTAGACAACGGGAACTGGCGCCCAAGCAGAGTGACTTGGCACGAAAACTACTTCAATCGATACTTTGGCCCCTATTTTAGGACAAAAAATCAACAGAGCATGCTGCTGGACGACATAGATCTAGATTATGCACAGCGATATTTTGAGTGGCGGGTTGGCTACTGGCATAGGGCAGAAAACGCAAAGCTATTGAACTACAATCCCAAGCGACGTGGATTGAAAACGCAAGGGACCAGAAATGCAGTAAAGACGCCCGCTTATAAGACGCTATTGATGGAGCAAAGTGCTCTCAACCAGATCTTTTTTGATGCTGTTTCACGCAATCGCACTACCCAAAGGTTTAGGCTCAAAGCACCTAGCACTAGCAATAGTGATGGGCAAAGGGCTGGGTTTGACGCTGCGGAATACAAAGCTCTCTACACATACTTGGAGAGCTACAGGGATGCGAAAGGTGTCTTCAAAGCGGTGCGCGTAAACAAGTGGCATATGCTGATGCGACAGCAGCTGTATTGCTTTGTCATCTTCCTTGCAAACAGTGGTCTGCGTGTTGGCGAAGCACGGATGATGAAGTGGAGCGATGTAAAGTTAGACATACCCTTGGATGACGGCACTTTGATTGCAGAAGTTAGAGTAAGTCAGCACACCAAAAAACGCAAAGTTCGTTATGTTCAAGTTCAAAGAGGGGGCAATAAGCAACTTAAGGACTGGCAGCGGCTGTCCCCAAATAACAGTGCAGATGACTGGGTTTGGTTTTCTTTGGGTGCGAACAACGAGTTTAGGCAGTTTGGGGATTTGAACAAAAATTTTCAAACAATCCTCAAGCAAATTCCATACAACAACAGGGAAGACGGCTTGCTTTATGACAACGATGGCAAGCGGCGTAGTCTATATAGTTTGAGGCACGTATATGCAGACTTGCGGCTTGAGAACGGGGTCAGCATTGAAAATTTGGCGAAAAATATGGGAACGATGGTCAAGCAGATAGAGCTTCACTACAGTCACAGACAAACACGTGATGCCAGAGAAGATATCGCAAAAATGAAGCATAAACCCAAGAAAGCTGCGGAACCAAACGACTTTGTGAGTGAAGCGTTGCAAAGGTTTAAGGACGGCAAGTTGAGCGAAGCTGCACTACGTGAAATTTTGGGAACCAGTTAGAAAGTTAAAACTTTTAACTAAGACACAGCCTAAACCAACCGCTCAGTGGAATTCTTCACCATCTCTTAATTGGCATCTAAGTAGTGCTGCACACTCTGAAGTTGTCTGTGTCCACTAAACTTTTGGATGATGCGGGCAAACAGCGCTTTGGAGCCAATTTGACACGCCTCAAAGTGCAGTAGAGTTGAAATTGTGAGAAACTGAGTTACTTTTCTAGCAGTTCTTCCAAGCCCGCCACAATCAGCTGAATGTATTGATCTGAACTAAGGTTGACGCGGAATACATTTCTATCATCTGGAGTTGGATCGTTCTCATAATAGCGATTCTTTGGCGGGAAGTAGCGTAGTTGAATTAGTCGATTAAACGTACCTTCACTATGGCCATAACCATTTACGTGACCGCGTGGATTAATAAGCTCTATAAAAGGCATATAATCTGGGTTGTTCCAAACCGCACCTGCCACCGTCCGCAACTTAGCAGAGTATTGCCACGCAATTTCACCTCTATAATAGGCATAGTTTTCTTGGTGATAGCAGCTCTCGCCTCTATACCAGGCCTCATTTGGGCAAGCGTAATCAAATATCCTGTCAGGCTTAATAAATTCCCTCGCAGTTACTTCAATGATATCTCTTACCGTTCTACCATGTTTGGCAAAGCTCATTTCATAAAAATTTACATCGATATCATCTAAAATGAGCGCTATTTCATCAAGTTTCTGTGCAACCATCATTGCGTAGCCTGCTCCATGGGAGCCGCGAATGGCGTCAAGTACAAAAGCTTCAGGTGTACTGCGTCTTGCTGATGCGCCCGCAACAAATATGGCCTCGTTAATATAATCACTATCTTTGTAATACATACCCATATGAGCGAGAGCAGACGCATAGTCCGTACCAACGTTCATACACTCGTCAGACATCATTCCATCAGGTTTTACGCCTGGACCAGGAAACTCGCGACACTTTTCGTAACCTCTCTGATAAATTCGTGCCGCATCGTGCTGTGAAATTTGATCCCACCAAATGCGAAATTTCATGTCTAATTCTGCACTTACACCCCAGGCGGCGGCATATCGAGTATAAACAAAGGCAATCTTATCGATTGTGAAAGTGTATCCAGCGCTGGTATTATCATGAGAAGCTGTGCGCATACCTTGTGCGCTGAATGCGTTATTTTCCACCCAGGCTGGAACCAGGGAATGAAAGAATAGGTTTAATACCTGGCTGTTTCTACCGTTTGCAATAAAATCTTGGTGTGCTGCGTCCGCTATATCACCAAGGCAGTCTGTTAATTTGGAAGTTTTATTGAAGCTTGTTACGTCATTGGATCCCAAGTTAATATTGCGATAAGCATCATATTGAAAAAACTCTTCGCGGCAATCTGTTGATAAAACTCGACTGGTTGCATCAAGCCAAATCGATTGCTTTCCATAAATTTGGATGAATTTAGAACGATAGCTCTCCAAGTTTACGTAAGGCCAAGTGCGTTGCGGAAAATTATATTGACGAGAGTAGTCTACAAGGTTTGCTCGCGGGTGCACGTAATGTGTTTCTGCATTGGTAGCGCCCAGATCTTCAACGGCGGCGCTTAGATCTTCAAATTCATTGCCACTGAGTGTTCCATCATATGTCAGGCCACGATCAGTGTAGAACTGCCCAATCACACGCTGGCTTTTTGGTCCCCAACTGCCATCTACACTGATCTGGTAACCAAGCCGTGAAAGCATGGCTTGAGCATCACGAGTTGTGCCTTCTGCATGTGCAGTCGTTGAGAACAGGACCAGAAAAACAATGAGTAGCGAGCGAAGCATGAAGCACCTTTGCTTTGGCAATCTAAGATCAGGCTAAGCATAGGTCTCGATTCCCTCCTAGCATTATTTTGAGACCTGTTGTTTTTTGGCGGCGAATTTCACTAAACCAACAACTCCACAGCATTCTTCACCATCTCTTCATTGGCATCTAAGTAGTGCTGCACACTCTGTAACTGCCTGTGTCCACTAAACTTTTGGATGATGCGTATGCCCACGCCTTTGTTGGCAAGCTGGCTGATTGCACTTCTGCGTCCAGTGTGGCTGCTACAGCCCGTAAAACCAGCATCGCCGTAAAAATTCCGCATTGCGATAGCTATTCCGTTTGCACTGAACGCCGTGCGTTTGCCCATCACTTGAAACAACGGGTGGCTTGGTTCTGCTACTGGCATAGATTTAAGGAGAGCAGCAATGTGCTGTTTGGCGTGCTTATTGATGTAGAACTCACGCCCTTTATTTCCCTTCGTTTGTGCTGCGCTGAGGTCAGCAACATCCCTAATGCTGCCATCTGCTTTGCGGACGTCGCCAACCCGTAAACTTGCTATCTCCTTAGCCCGCAATCCACAGTAGTAGCTGACTGCAAACATAGCCTGGTTGCGTGTGGCGTTTGGCTTGGTGCTGAGAAAGGCAAACATGGCCTTCGCCTGCTTCTCGTTTATGGTTCTTGCTTGGGGCATCGTGCGGTCCTCCAACGTTAAACTTTTTACTAACTATAAAGTAAAATCGTTTAACCTACTTTTCGACCGTTTTCTTCATTAAAACAAACACTTAGTGAAATCAATGCGTTAAGTGCGTAGTTAAATGTTTTTACTATTTTCTTTAACTTTGGGTGGTGAACACCCAAACTCAAAAGCGCAGTTTTAAGTGCGTTTTGCTGCGTCTGTAGCGTCCCTTGCTAAATACAACAGCAAAGGAACATAGTTATGAGCAGAAGAAGCCCATCACCGTATGATATTGAGCAGATGTATGGTGATCCAAGTCGCCTCAAAAAAATACGGGCGGCACAAGAGACAGAACTCCACACAAAGGCAGCTGAAGTTCTCGCAAAAGCAAAACAGCTACCAGCTGATAGCTTGGATGCGTGGGACAAAGCGTCAGTGGAACAGGTGCTGGATTTAGCCACCAAGCGTGAAGTGGAAGAACTTCATCAGGCTATCGCAAGAGTGATGGAGTTGGCTGGCGAACACTACGGGGTCAACAAAGACGTTTTTTGGAAACGGTATCACGCACAGCGTAAGGCAGGGCGTGATGAGTAAGCTGGGCAACAAGCACAAAGGTAAGAGGACGCTGGATAAAAACGCAGTTGAGCGACTGTCTCCTCAAGCGAACTGGCAGCACCAGCAAAGTGTGAACGCTTGGCTGCGTAGAAACACAGCTGACAACGAAAATGCAGCAATCTTCTTCACCCTCAAGTTCCACCGCAAATATGACGGTGCCTACGGCAAGCGAGCTATAGATGAGGCATACGCTGCGAAGTTGGTCAGCAAGTGGCTCAACAGGTTAGACAGGCTGAACGCTACAAAGCGTGAAGTTGAGAGAGGCAGTCGTTTTGAGCGTGTCGTGTTCAAGCAAAAAGGGTTTAGCGGAGAGAACCTACACTATCACGGCGTGCTGCTTACAGACGGAGACGCAGACCAGCTACTTAAGCACTGCCAGCGTTATTGGATGGAAGAACGAGGCAATGGCTGGGTAGACGCACAACGCAGCCACATTGACATAGCACGACACACCTACACAGCGTCAGCCTATGCGGCACACGAGGTTTACAAGCTGGGTGTGGAAGACAGCTGGTCACTTGAACACACACATATGCCCAACGATGGGCTACGCATTGCGAAGCAAGAAGCAGAGCAACGCAGACAAAGGACGCTTGAGTTGCGTGAGATGCGACTGAGGCATGAGCAAAGCAGTTTCATATAGAAACGTCTGCCCCGTTTAGGTGTTGGGTAATGCCAAAGACCTACCCACAAGTTGGGTGCTATGACGGCGGGGAAGCGAGCAAACACGCTCTACAGATATGCTGGCGGGTTCAGCATATCTCTTTGTTATATCAACAACAAAGATACCAAGACCGTTCAAAGAAACATTGGAAACGGTTGAAAGCGAACAATCTGAAACACGGTGATGAACACGGTGTTGAGAAGAAAGAAGACCAACGAGTGATAGCGAACCTTGCGACAGCAAGGATTAGCGGCAACGAAGTTGGATGCCAGCTGCGAAGCAGTAGGCAGTAAATATGAAAGGATTAAACCAAATGACATTCTTAGAAAAAATATACCTGCAAGTGGCAGCCATAAGACAGATAAGCACAGATGAGTTCAGCAAGGACTTTTTGGGTATGGGGGCAAGCTACTACAGATCGATGAAAGCCAGAGGTTTGGAACCTTCAACAGTGGTATTGGTGACGCTGATGGAAAGGTTGGGTCAACAGGCGATTGTGATGAGAAGTGGGAAGGCACAAACACTGCTACTGCGTGTAGCGGAAAGATATGAAGCAGTTGGTGAGGAAGTGGGGCGTGAAATTGCGAGACGCAGTTTACAGCAAGTCCAACATAGCCGTTGGGTAAGAGAAACGCTTTACCGCATAATCAACAACATCAAGAGCGAACGTGAACAGCAGCGTGATGCTGGTAGATGGTCTGCACCTCCTATCATCATCTGCTAAACAAAAAGACCGCTACATCCAGTAGCGGTTTTTTACACAGTATGAGCACCTACAACGGTCATACAGGGTGGATAGCAGTTTTCCTAGCAACTGGGTAGCGGAGATGGCGCTTAAGCACTGCTACGAGCTCTAAAATGGTATTTTTTACAATAACTTGAGTGTAAACTACTGCTATGAAAACACGTAGCATTCATAGGATAACCAAGCAGCTTGAGCGGGAGCTAAAGCATAGGGCTTGGCTGGAGAAGAACTTGAAGGGCACAGAACTTCTCAAACGAAGCAGACGGAAGGTCTTAGAGCTTTACACTGAAAAGCACACCAAGCCCTAAAGATCAGTTGCTTACTTCAAAGCTGTGTAAGATCATTTCCTACGAGAAACGTAGGGATTTTCGACTATGAGCAAGAAGAAAAGCGATGAAGGATCCATCAGAGAACGCACATTGAAGGCACGTGCCAAGCCAACTTCACCAAAAGTGCGTGTGGTGGGCGGTAAGGGCAGTGATGCTGGTCTTGCAAGGCACGAACTCTACAAAGTTGCTTGGGAAAGATACAACGAGGCAATGTCTGCGGGTTTTTTCTTAGAGGCAATCACACTTGTTGACAGCGTGATTACTGACAGGATTGAGGCATATACCCAACACTTGATGCATCATGAGGAAAAACATCAGCCAGTTACCAGCTTAGCCAATGCAATGGCTGCTATGGATATTGCACGTGAGGAACGACAAATTCCTAAAGATGCTGAATACAAAAATTTGAGAGCAGCCGTCAGTCAATTTTACGAGGGCAGGAACAAAGCAGTTCACAACTTTGCTATACTGAGCAATGCGAACGCTGAGCAGACTGCAGATGACAGGCTAAAGGACGCACAAAAAACAGCAGAAGCTGGAAAAGTTGTCTTTAACCTTGTGAATGCCTACACACGCAAACAAATGTATGGTGCCAAAAATGGCGAGTGACAAAGACTTAGACAGCGGTTTGGAGCAGTTGCGTAGTGACGCTGCGGCCCAAAACAAGCAGTATGTCTCATCAAAAATAGCACTCTATCGAGCATTGGTTGAAACGTATTTTTGGTGGCGAAAAGCATCCCAACAAGCTGACTACTTAGAGAAGCGGCTTAAAACTGCAAAGATCAAATACCGTTCTCAACTCAACCGTCCCAACTTTAATCCAGTCATCCGTCTTGTTTTCAATATGCAGCAGCATTTGAACAACGTGACGATTTCAAACTGGGGAAGTGCTCTAAATGCGATTGATGACGAGTTTTTGCGTAACTCACATATCTACAAAAACAGGGATGCAACAGCGGAACTGGTAGATTGGATAGACGACAACGGCGGCATAAGCGGCATATGCGGAGCCAAGGCAGCAGAGATTGAAGAATACGGTTACGATTACAAAGACACAGGAAATACATCAAAGAAAAAGAAAAGCACTTCAGAGCAGAAGAAAAAGCAACAGCTTGAAGTGTTAGAGCTCAAGAAGCTGGCTATTTCTCAAAGTTTAAGCTCGCAAACCTTTGATGTTGGTGCAGTTGGAACGGGCGACGACGACTTAGTCGTTGTGTTGGCTAAGGCTACTGGAAATGGCAGCGAACTGAGGGTTGTTGGCACAACAGCACAACAAGGACTTGTTGACAGTGCTGTTATGAGCATTGGTGAGGTAGATTTTGCGAATGCACCAGCACAGCTGCGTATGCTGTGTGAAGCGATCAAACTGAACACTATTCCAAAAGCTCTGCAAAGCTATGGAGCACGGCCCAACTTTTACAATCAATCCAAACTTGAAGTGATTGAAGAAGGTGCAAAAAAACCAACAAAACTGCGTGAGAATGCACGACTTGTTTTGCAACGCAATGGCACGATTTTAGTATCTAAATCATATAGCCAAGCAAGTCTAACGACCTACTACATACCAAAAGAGAAGTTCGCAGTTGATCAAGACATCTTCCTACGTGGCAACGACAGATACTGGCTTGAAACTGAGCTGATAAACGAAAGTGAGATTGCGTTATATGATGCAAATGACTTGGAACCGCAGACCAACAAGAAGCTAACCGCAACTCACCAAATCACGCTCAAAAATACACTCTCAAAGCAGAAGCGAAATCTATATTTTTACGACTTCAGTAGGGTAGACGATGCAACCCTTTGCCAGCCAGCGATCGTTGATGAAAAGATTAACTATGATTGGGCGATTAAGGGCAATGTGTCTTACTTTAGACGACTGTATGAGCAGCACTTTGATGGCTGGCAACATAGGGTCAAGCACAGGGTGCACACTTCAAACAACAAAGCCGTTGCTTTTGATGTTAGCGAAGATGGCATCACTTGCGAGAAGAAATGGGACAAGATTGGAGCTTGCTTCATGCAGGCAGGTGCTCGCTACTTAACCGCGTTTAGTGACGATGCGGAGACTTGCGGTACGGGCAGGATCGTTTTTGCTCCAACAGACATTATCGCCGCTCTCCAAATGATCTCTCAGCACAAGGTTAAAGACGATTTGGTGATGATGAGGGGCAACGAAGACTTACTTTTCATCAACTACAACAACGAGTTGGCTGAGGTGCAGATCTACATACCCAGCTGCACAATAACAGGAAAACGCAACAGCACATACTTTAAGAAGTTTATCGCCAATGACTGAGAACCTGACACATCAGTATAAGGGTTACGCTGTATATCTGCCGTCACTACAACAGGGCTATGCAAACTACGCAACGAAAACGAACGCTGAAACAGCACGTGACAGGAAACGTATCCCAAAGAACTTTGATACACGTTGGCTGAACTTTTTAGACCAAAGCAGCAAGCTATGGCACTGCGGTTACACACTGTATAGCTGCGGTCAGTTTGAAACCAAAAACATACCAAAAAGAGACATCATAGCTGAAAGACTGAAGAGTGACGGTAACATAGTTGTTGGCGACAGCGGTGGCTTCCAACTTGGAACTGGAGCAGTAAAAAGCAAAGCAGAACTTGCCCATTTAGAGCGTTACAAAAACGACCCTGTGGCACAGTTTGACAAGTGGCACGACAGTGGTTTTAGGCAACGAACACTGGCGTGGTTAGAACGCTATACTGACTATGCAATGACGCTAGATATGGTGATTTGGGCGGCTGAAAGTTACGAACAACCAAATGCCAAAAAAAGCCAACTTCGCAAGCTTAGTGTCCAGCAACTAATAGACCTAAGTGTTGATAATTTACGCTATTTTTCAAATAACAGAGGACTTGGGAGCAGAACAACAAAGTTTTTGAACGTTTTGCAAGACATTGATGATCCTAAAAAGGGCATAAGCGGAACTGGTGAGGCTTGGTATCAAGCAGTTAAGGACTTTGACTTTGAAGGTTGGGCGTTAGGCAGTCAAACTGGTGGAATGTTTAACAGCTTGTGGTGGTTGAGAAGACTGCTGAACGAGGGAAAGCTGGAAAAGAGCGAATGGATACACACACTTGGTAAGTCCCCTCCCGTCAACAGCCTAGTATACACAGCGGCTCAACGAGCATTACGCAAAGCACTTGGGCGTGAAGATTTCACTATAAGTTTGGACAGCAGTTCACCGTGTCAAATGGCAGGAAAGCAACGCAAGTTGGCTGTTCCACCTAACTTTTCAAGCGACAGAAATACTTGGAAAGTTAAGGGTTGGTTTGTGCCAATGGACATACGTTTGGCGAGGAACGAGCGTCAAATGGCGTTCCCTTTTGCTACCCCGCTTTCAAAGTATCTTACTGTCAGCGACTTGATGGCGCATGACATTGATGACAGCGACTACTTTACTGACACTTGGGCAGAGCACTTGCTCGTCAATCACAACATTTACACATTCCACCGCTACAGCATTGATGCTTGTGATCTTGTGTTTGGAGACAACAAAGACCTGCAGCGTGTTCCAGCTGACCTTGTGGAGATTGTTGAGCTGATTGAACGCTATTTTGAAGCTGAAACTGTAGGCGACATTGAGGTGCGGCTGCATGAGCTTTTTGAACCTTATCTACGTGCAGGTAAGGACAAAGGACACGGTGATAGTGAGGATGCGAGAGATGACAGCGAGGATGTTGAAACTGTCGTGTTTAGTTAAAAGTTTTAACGATCTTAGAGCAGTTGACATAGCAAAAACATAGCATCATTCATATAAATTCAAAAAGAGCGAATGAAAACAATGTTTCAATCTAACGATCCAGTTAGCGAAGCGTTAAAAATTATCGACTATATCTTGTGGAGGGCGTCACTTCGTGGCGCCCTTTTACTATATGTAGTGTTTGTGTCTGCAGTTTTGGTTGTAGCAAAAAATAAGCAAAATGTAGTCTATGTTGACTTTACGGTTAGCGACAGTAGCATACAGGTAGCAAACGAGGTTGCTCCTCTATGGCTTACTACAACAATGAA